>Ga0265316_10004758_pt1 | contig 13415 bp, 7 predicted proteins | sample 4522metaG_FD_202092 | JGI IMG/M metagenome (GOLD analysis project Ga0265316, IMG submission 202092) | Rhizosphere microbial communities from Carex aquatilis grown in University of Washington, Seatle, WA, United States - 4-5-22 metaG | ecosystem: Host-associated > Plants > Roots > Rhizosphere >... | reverse complement strand
CATCGTCACGATCCCGGTGGTTCCGTAATAGTGCGGCTATGTTAAACTGAGGTTCTCCGCTCGCTCGTGGTGGGTGTAGCTCAGCTTGGTAGAGCGTCGGATTGTGGTTCCGATGGTCGCGGGTTCGAATCCCGTCACCCACCCCATTCCATTCAACAATGTGCCGTCGGTTTTGCCCCACGCTTCGCCCCCTTTCCAGCAGGTCCTGCTCCGAGACGATGCTGTAGCGCGGGAGGACCGACTGGGTGTTGTGGCCGCCGATCGCCATTGCGACTTTCTCCGGGATGCCGGCCCGCACCATGTTCCGCACGGCGGAGCGCCGCAGGCCAGGAAAGGGCAACCTGGCCACGCCGACGCGATCACGGGCAGAACTCCTGGCTTTGCGGAACTTATGCATGATCGCATTTTTGACTTGACCAGTTCACATTTGTATCCTACAATCTACACCATGGTTAGAGCCTTGCGTGCGGTAGCCATCACAGCAGCCTTCCTGCTGCTCTTCTCGATCCCGGCCAGTGCCGACACGGCGGCGCTCAGTTCCGTTGCGGGCGGCGAATCGGCTCAGTCGAGTAGCGATCAGTTGTACGGGTGGATTTTCAGGGTCGACACCCCCATCGACGTCACCGCTCTCGGTGTCTATGACATAGCTGGCGACGCCGGCCTTTCCGTCTCACATGACGTGGGCATTTACCTGCAGAGCGACGAGTCTTTGATGGGATTCCAGACGGTTCCTTCCGGCACCGTCGGCACGCTGATCGACGGTTTCCGTTACGAGAATGTGTCCCCGTTTGCGCTCGCGCCGGACACTTATGTGATTGTGATGACCATGCCAACGTTCAACGTGGACTATCAGTTGATTTCGTCCGGGGCCTTCTCAGTATCCTTTAGCACCGCCAGCGACATCACCTACGTCACCTCGGCCTTCGACGACGGCTCCGCTCTCCACTTCCCCGCTCCCGGTGCCAATGGTTCCTACGCCCCAGGCATCTTCGGGCCGAACTTCACATTCACTAGCTCCACCGTGCCGGAACCTTCTACCTATAGCGCGCTCGGACTTGGCCTCGCGGCTCTGCTGGCCTTCGGCCGCCGCCGCGCCTGAGCGACAGCATCAACCGCCGTCCTGACAAACGGGGCAGCCCCTGGGCCTGCTGCCATCGGCTTCGCGGCGCCCGCAAGTCGGTTCCCCGCCCCGACACTTCTTTTTCAACCCCTTTCCAACGGCTCCCACGCCCCGGGCCCCCTGCGCTCCGTGAGGTCAGGGAGGGGATTTCAGACGTGCGCCCTCTCAGATGTGTGTTCGGGAGTGTGCCCAGCAGGGAGCGACTCGAGGCGACTGCGGGCTGCGACGCTAATCGAAGGATCACTTGCCTAGTCGCGCTGAACGGCCTGGAAGCGCCCCAGGATCGGATTGTGGTTCCGATGGTCGTGGGTTCGAATCCCATCAGCCACCCCAAAGTCTCTCGACCAGCCAGCCCGATTTCGGATCCGATCCCTTGCTTCCGGAAGGGGTCATGGCATCGACGCCAGCGCGGTGCGCGCGCCCAACAGGTCGGGGCTGATCCGGACGGCTTGGGTGAGCTCGGCTTTGGCTTGCGTCTGTTCATTGAGGCCAAGGTATCCCAGACCGGCGAGGTAATGGGCGTTGGCGCTCGCGGCGCGGCCTGCACCTCCGCCGGCGGGCCCCGCGGACTGCACCAGGGCTTGGAATAGCGCCTGGGCTTCTTTCGTCTGCCCCAACCTCTCAAAAGCGAGGCCCTGATAGTAAGCCTGAGCATTGGCGGCGGGCTCGGCCGGCGTTACCGCTCGCTTCCAGGACTCCCTGGCTTTCTGTGTTTCGCCGCAGCCCACTTGGGCGACGCCGGTCCAGTAGGCAAGTTCCGCATAACGGGCGTTGCCGCCGCCGGAGCCGAAGCTCATGGGCAGGTTCGCCGGGATGGTGGCGGCGGCTTCGAGATCGCCCAGCGCTTCCTTATAGCGTCTGGACCGGATTTCCGTTTGGGCGCGCAGAATGTGGGCATCGGTCCAGTGATCCACCACATTGAGATTGGCGCCTTCCGCCACCGCGAACGTGTGGGTGGTCATGGTCCGGATGGCATCATCGACCTGGCCGGTCGCCACCTCGAGCGCAATGGCGCGGTTGAGCGCGTCATCCCGGCGCTCCACCACGGACGCATTCCGCTGGAACAACAGCAGGCGCCTTTCGAGCGGGACGCCGGCCTGTTCGTACAGCTGGTCGAGCTCGGTGAAGTGCAGGGCGTACTTGTGTTCGCAGGAAACGGCCCGCTCCAACTCGGCAATGGCTTTGTCGATGGCGGCGCCGGACGCCTGGTGCATATAGGCGGTGGCCAGATTGCGATGGGTAATCGCGGACGAGGGGTCGAGCGCGGCCGATTCCTGCCACAGCCGCGTGGCTTCCTCAGGCTGCCAGTCGTATAAGACGTTGCCCAGGTAATAACGCGCGCGCGCGTCGCGAGGGTTGGCCTGGATCGCCCGGCGCAGCACGTCAATGGCTTGGCTCTGGAATGGAAAGACGTAGTCCGGCGGCAGCGACCCTGCCTGCCGGTAGTATTGGGAGGCCGTCTGCGCTTGGCCCAGCTTCTCCTCGAAGTAGCCCAGGTAGTAATAGACCATGGGGTGGATGATGGCCTTGTGCAAGTTCAGCGAGGAAAGCACGTCGGCGCCGTCCTGCCAAAGCCCCTCATCCAGGTATTCAGCCGCGGTCTCCTGAGCCGTTGCGGGATGAGCGATCATCGCGGAAGTCAGCTCTTGGAAGGATTCGGAGGTCTTGGAGGCGAGGTACGTCTCGGCCATGGCGCGGACGTCCAGCGGGTCCGTGGCGTGCGAGGCCGAGGCGAGCAGCTGCAATGCCTCCTGGTTGCGCCCGAGATGGCGCAACACCGCCGCTTTGAGATTCTGCGCACGGAGGTTGAGCGCGTTGGCGTCGATGGAGCGGCTCGCGAAGTCAAGCGCGGCTGTCATGTCGCCGCGCGAGGCGGCGATCTGCGCGATCGAATAATAACCGGCGGCCTTCCAGGCGTAGCTCCAAGTGGCTTTGTAGAGCCAGGTGAACGCCTCATCGGTCTTGCCCTCGGCCTTGAGGGTGGCGCCGAGGTAGTAGATCGCCGTGGCGTCTTCTGGCTTGGTGTATCGGTCCGTGAGACGCTCCAGGGCTTTCCGAAGGTACTTCTCCGCTTCCGGATAGCGGGCCTTGGTGAAAGCCGTAATGCCGAGAGCCGTGTTTACCCGCGTGTCGCCGGGATCGCGGCGCAACGCCTCCTGCCAGTACGGCAGAGGATCGACTTTGGGATCGTGGAACTGCCGGGCGCGGAGACCGATGAGGTAGAGGTCCTCGTTGGTCTTGATCTCCTGCGAGGGCGGCGGAGGGGTGACTGGCGGAGGTGCCGGTTGGGGCCTTAGACGGACGGGGCTGTAAGAGATGAGTTCCTGGGCGCCGTCCCAGAGAGAGGCAACCAGGTCATGCTCGTCGATGCCAGCGGGAACGGCCGTCTGCTTCAGGTAGGGCTGGGCGGGGTTGATGGCCACGGTCTCCTCGAGCAGCACCTTGTCCCCTGCTTTGAGCACCACGCGGGCGGCAGGGTGGGCTGCCGTGGTATAAAAGCCCACCTTCGCGGAGCCGGCGCTCACGTCGAGGTTGACGGCGGCATCCAGATTGGCCTTCTTGACGCCGCCGATATCCCGGAACGGATACCAGTTCATGGTGAACGACCGGGTTTCGTAGGGCTGCAGCCAACTGTAGTCGGGCTGATTATCCGAATAGGCGCCCACCATCAACTCGATGTACGGGCCGTCGAAATCGGTCAGGGTGGCGTCCCATCGTTTGCCACTGGGGCCGTTGCCCCAGGTCCAGAATTTCTTGCCGGGCACGATGTTGTGGTCGGCCACGCTCATGGTTCCGGCCTCCTTGCCGTGATCGTATCCGGCAAAGAAATCATCCTGGTAGTTCCAGGCGAAGACCGAGTTCGCCGACATGTGGTTCTTGTACCAACTGATGTCGACGCCCTTGGAGAAATCCGCGCTGCCGTAGGCGGAGTGGGAAATCGGCCAGTCCGTGAACTGGTGTTTGCCGTGGTGCACCCCGAGTTGCGTACCGGGCGGGAAGATCACCTGGTAGTTGTCGTTGGCGTGGACCGCCAGGTTAGCGAAGCAGAGCATCGTATTCACTTCGGGCGTGCGGTTGAGAATCCGTACGGAGGCTTCCAGAACTGCCCTTCCAGGCCGCAGAGTGTAGCCCACGGCCCAGCGCATGCGCTGGCGCAGCTCGAGCTCACCAACCCAGATGGTCTTGCTGCCATCGGCGTTCCCCTCGACCTTGTATTGCACCGGGATGAAGGTGCTGGCGCGGTGATGATGCGGGATGTTCCATTCCACGCCGCCGGAGATCCAGGCGCCGATCAGACCGATCAAAGCCGGCTTGATGACGTGCTGGCGGTAAATGAAGTTATAGTTGTTGGTCTTGTCGATGCCCTCGAAAATACGGCCGCCGAGTTCGGGGAGGACGCCGATCCGGATGTACTCATTTTCCAGATAGACCGCGGTGTATGTCTTGTCGACTTTCTTTCCCGTAAGGGTGTCGTACATGGGATAGGGGTAGACGGGCCCCTGCGCGCCCTGGGACTCGCGGCCGAAGAAGAACATCGGGTTCGGTTCGGGATCTCCGGCCAAGTAGGTGGGGATAGCCTCCTTGGTCTCCCAGACCTTGACTGCGGAAGCCTCGGCGGCAGCCGTGAAGAGTAATCCCAAGACGATGAGATGCGTGCGCCTGCGAGTCACGACGGACCTCCTCTTCGGACGTGAATCCCCCAATCTTCGCATACGCCGCGCGTAGGGTTGTCCGCCGGCTGGCGAGTTTCCCCGCCGATGCAGGCCCGGCTACGATAGAGAATGCTCGCTCGTTCACCTCACTATCTCCTTATATGGGATGTGAGCTCCTCTTGACGGCGGAACCCGTGGCCTTGCCCGAAACATTGCCGGAGTATTGCGACGTCAGCCTGCCGGTGCCGCTCGACCGGGCGTTCACCTATGCTCTGCCGGAGACGCTGCGGCACCGCGTCAAGCCGGGCTGCCGCCTGCTGGTACCCTTCGGGACGCGGAAGATGACCGGCTTCGTCGTGCGCCTCCACGGCGACCCGCCGGAGAGCGGAACGCGCGACGCGTTACGGCTTCTGGACCCCGAGCCCGCCCTCACCGCGGACATGCTGGCGCTGGGGCGCTGGATCGCGGACTACTATTGCGCCCCGCTGGGCGAGGTGTTGCGCACCATGGCGCCAGTAGGCGGCGAAATCCGGCACGGCAAGGTCTACACGCTGACCGATGCCGGCCGCGACGCAATGCGCCAGCTTTCGCTCACGGACTCGGCCCAAGATCCGGCGGTGCAGCTCATGCGCGCACTGGAGTTCCGTTCGGTCTCCATCGCGCAACTGGCTCGTAAACTGCCTGACGCGGCGCGCCTGCTGCGCGGCCTCGAAAAGCGTGCCTTCGTTCAGATCGAGGACGTCGAAGCGCAGCGCGACCCGTTCCGCTCGCCCTCCGCCCGGCTGCGCGTCGAGACGGCGGCCCCGCCGCCCGAAGGCAAGTATAAGAAGGCCGAGCGCGAGCTACTGGCGTATCTGGACCTGCATCCGGGCTCGCACAACCTGAAGGACATCGAGGTCTCGGTGAAGAACGCCGGCGAGGCCGCGCGCGCCCTGGCCCGCCGCGGCATCCTGACGCTGCGTCCGGAGCTTTCGCCCATCTCGACGGCTTACAACCGCGCCCCACACCTGCTCAACCCGCACCAGCAGGCGGCCTTCGACCAGATCCGCGCCGCCATCGAGACGAAGGAGTTCCGCACCTTCCTGTTGCAGGGCGTCACGGGATCGGGAAAGACCGAAGTATATCTGAACGCCATCGACGCCACGCTGGCCGCTGGCCGCGGGGCGCTGTTGCTGGTCCCGGAGATCGCGCTGACGCCGGCTATGGCCGGCCAGTTCTTCCACCGTTTCGGCGACCGGGTGGCCATTCTGCATTCGGCCTTCGGAGACGCCGAGCGCGGCGAGCAGTGGCGCCGCATCCGCTCGGGGGCCGCCGGGGTGGTGGTGGGGACGCGCTCGGGCGTCTTCGCGCCGGTGGCCGACCTGGGCCTGGTGGTGGTGGACGAGGAGCACGATTCCAGTTACAAGCAGGAGGAAACGCCGCGCTACAACGGCCGCGACGTGGCCATCGTTCGGGCGCGCGCGGCCGGGGCCTGCGTGGTGCTGGGCTCGGCCACGCCGAGTCTGGAAAGCCGGTACAACGCGGAGCGCGGCAAATACACGCTGCTGCTGCTGCCGGAGCGCATCGAGCAGCGCCCGCTGCCGCTGGTGGAGCTGATCGACATGCGCGTCGAGTTCCTCGCCACGCGCAAGCAGAGCACGTTTTCGCGGCGGCTGATCGAGGAGATCGGCCTGCGCCTGGCCGCCGGTGAGCAGACCATGCTGCTGCTCAACCGGCGCGGCTTTTCGAGCTTCGTGGCCTGCCGCTCCTGCGGCGAGCGCATACAGTGCGTCAACTGTTCGGTCACGCTCACCTACCATCGCCGCGACCAGCGGCTACTGTGCCATTACTGCAACTACGCCGAGCGCGTCCCGACCCACTGCCCCAAGTGCCACAGCGAGCACATCTACTTCCTGGGAATCGGGAGCGAGCGCGTCGAGGAGGAGTTGCATCGCATCCTGCCCGAGGCGCGCGTGGCACGCATGGACCGGGACACGGTGACCGGCAAACGCCAGTACGAGACCATTCTCGACGGCTTCCGCGAAGGCGCCTACGACATCCTGGTGGGCACGCAGATGATCGCCAAGGGGCACGACATCCCGAACGTCACCCTGGTGGGAGTGATCTCGGCCGATGTCGGTTTGGGCATGCCGGATTTCCGCGCCGCCGAGCGCACGTTCCAATTGCTCACGCAGGTGGCGGGGCGCGCCGGCCGAGGCGACATCAAGGGCGAGGTGCTGGTGCAGACCATCAACCCCGACCACTACGCCGTCCGCTTTGCCGCCGCGCAGAACTACGACGGCTTCTACGAGAAGGAGCTGCAATTCCGCCGCCTGATGCGCTATCCCCCGTTCAGCGCGCTGGCCAACCTGCTGGTCCGCAGCGAGAGCAAAGAGGACGCGCTGCGCATGAGCGGGGAACTGGGAGTGCTGCTCACGCCTCCGCCGGATCAGATCAAGATGCTTGGCCCGGCCGAGGCGCCGGTGCCGCGGCTCAAGAGCGAGTACCGGTATCAGCTCCTCATCAAGGCCGCCAGCCGCACGGCGCTCAAGCAGACGCTCGAAAGCGTGCGCCGCTATGCCGAGAGCCACCGCTGGCCCGCTACGGCGGTGGTGATCGACGTGGACCCGCTCAGTTTGCTGTAGGGGCGGCCATCCGGCGCGTGGGCTATCGTAATGTGATGGCATATCGATCCCACTTGCTGTTGCCGGCAATCGCGCTGGTCCCGGTATTCGCCAGTGCCGGCGAACAGCAGGTGGCTCTCGAGGGGACCTCCGTTCGAGTTGAGGCGCGAGTCATAGCCGGCAGGATCGAGGAGCGCTATCTGGCGAGGGGCCGCGGTGGATGGATCGAAGTCGCGCGCAGCGCCGGCCGCAGCATGGGGCCGGTGTCGATCGAAGGCCCCGGCGGAGAGCCGGTGTCAGCTTCCGCCGCGGCAGTCGTCATTAGCGATGGCGAGCTTCGGGAGACCTTCGACGCCGGCGGGAACCACATTAGCCGGACGGTTGCGCTGTTCGAGAAGACCTGGCTAAAGGTCACAACGCGGCTCACTCCCGCAGGCACTGTGGAGCTGCATGCGTTCAGCGACCGCTTGCGTTTCTCGATCCAGCCGGACTGGTCTTACTCGCCTTCGGTAGGCGGCTTCAACCCGGACGCGCAGTACAAAGCGCCGTTGATCCTGGTCCAGAGCGGACCTTCGGCGTTTGGAATTGTCCCGGATGTGACCGCGCTCACCCGCGACACTCTGAAAACGGTTAATCACGCAATCGACCTCGACGTGCCCGCGGGGCCGCTGCTCACGGCGGGTTTTATCCCCGCGCGCACCGCCTACCATTCCGTATTCGCCGAGGACCTCGACAAGACCTGGCGGGCCAGGGCGCCGATCGAGAACACGTACTATCTGTTGATCACGGCGACCGCCGAGCCAGGCCAGGCTTATCGGGAGGCCGTGCGGTTCGAATGGCAGCATTTCGCGCACCCGACCCTGGCGTCCGCCGCCGGGCAGCAGGTGGGGACGGACCCGCGTTACAAGGCGCTGGCGTTGTGGGACGACTGGCGGCGCGTGATCTGGGACGAGGAGTCCCCGTCCCAGTGGCTCACCGTGCCACTGGCGGACGGCTCGAGAGGAGGCGCGGTGCGGATGATCCGCTGGGGAGCGCCGCAGCCGTCGCTCTACCTAGGGGCCTGGTTCAACAGCATGCGCACGGCGTTTGGCATGGCTCTTTACGCCCGGCGCGAGAAGAAACCGGACCTGCTGGCGCTGGCGTCCCAGACGCTGAATGCCGCCCTGAAGGCACCCGGCCGGGAGGGCGCCTTCAAGTGTATCGCGGTGCTCTCCGCAGACGGCGTGCGCTGGGCGGCGGGCGATGGCTCGGGCGCCAGCACCCGGAGCGGCTTCCTGGGGTTCGACATGGCCTGGACCGGATACTGGCTCCTCAAGTGGCGCTCCGCGGGGTTGCCCAGGTCGGAGGGCATACTGGAACGCTGCGAGCGGCTGGCCGATTTCTTCGTCGCGCGCCAGCTCTCGGATGGCATGCTGCCGACTCGTTTCGACGAAAGCGGCGGGGTCGAACCACAGCTCTCGCGCGACGTGCAGGCGGAGACGGCGCCCGTGGCGCGCTTCCTCCTGGAGCTCTACCGGCAGGACCGAAAGAGCCGCTACTTTGACGCCGCGGCCAAGGGGCTGGCCTTCCTGGACCGCCAGGTTGTGCCCGGCCGTAAGTGGTACGACTTCGAGACGTTCTGGAGCTGCTCGCCACGGCTGATTGCCTTCGACGAGCGCACACGGCAATGGCCCGCAAACGATCTGGCCATGCTGCACGCGGCGGGCGCGTACCTGGCCGCCTTCGAGACCTCGGGCGACAAGACGTATCTCGTGCGCGGCGAGGCGGTCTTGGACAATCTGTTGTTGTACCAACAAGTGTGGACCAATCCCGTGCTGGAAGATCTGAGTGGACCGGCGATGCTGCTGGGCGGATTCACGACGCAGAACTCGGACGCGGAATGGTCTGACGCGCGCCAGTCTCTTTGCGGCAACGTGCTGATGGACTACTATCGGGCGACCGGCAAGCCCGAATACCTGGAGCGGGGCGTCGCGGCGCTGCGGGCGCAGTTCCCCGTTTCGCCGTCGGAGAACTGGGCGCACGGCGGATACGGGAAGAAGGCCGGGGTGAGCGGGTTTCACTGGGGCAGCGGGAGCGGGATGGCCGGAATCGAGATCGAGGAAGACTATCTTCGGGACGGCGTCTGCGACCTGGCGGCCGGCGGCGGCGTTGGGGTCAACGGCCTGAATATTCGCGGCTGCGTGGTCTCGGGCGATCGCATTGCGGTTACGATGGACAGCCCATTTCGCTGGGGCCGCGATCCCATCCTCACGTTCCACGGCGGCGGCGCCACACGATACCGGCTGGAGGTCAACGGCAAGGAAATGGGCCGTTTCGGCTGGGATGAGATGGAGAAGGGCGTGCGCGTGGGCGGGTTCGGGGACGTCGCCGACGCCCCAGTAGTCGGCTCCCAAGAAGGTGCTTCCAGATGAGAAGGCCCATGAAGCGAACCAAGCCTCTGGTCGTGCTCACGGTGAAGGGGACAGCGGCGACCGTCGTGCAGGACGCCGACCCTGCCAGCGGTTGCTCGACATCGCCGCCTGCGCCGATCCGGAGGAAGGCATCCGTCAGGGTCTTGAGGACGCGAAGAAGGGGAGGGTGAGACCGGCGATGGAGTTCTTCGACGACTTCGAAGCCAGGCATGGGATACCACGCTGAGATCACTTCCCGCGATCTGGCCCGCCTGTACGAGGAGATCGACGTCGAGCATTCCGAGGCTGCCCAGGAACGGTATGCGGGTCTCAAGGAGGCCATCCTCAGCCTCGAAGAACGGCCCAAGCGATGCCCCGTGACGCCAGGCGGAGGTTCGAACTTCGGTAGGTAGTTTTGAACCGGTTGGTCCGTCCATACTGCGCGTGCCCGCTCGTTTTCTACAGCTTGGCTTTTGGCCTCGCGATTGCTTTTCCCGGGGAGGAGGTTCTTTATGAACTGGGATCAATTTGCAGGACAGTGGAGACAATACGCCGGCAGAGTAAAGGAGCGGTGGGGCAAGCTGACAGACAGCGACCTGACTCAGATTCAAGGGAAGCGCGATCAGCTTGCCGGCAAGATCCAGGAGCGCTACGGAATCACCATAGAAGAAGCGCACCGGCAGCTCGACGAATTCCTGAAAGCGCAGGAAGAATCCAGCCAACACAGAGCCCGCACATCGGGGATGTAGCGCAAGCTGACAGCGAGGGCGCCGGGCTGAACCCCGGCGCCCCGATTGTGCCATACTACCCTGATCCGCCAGGTCAGCCGTGACGACCTTGTGGACACGGGAGATCCTCATGGCTACGCCAGCTACACAACTGGCTGTATCGCGTACTAAGTACGCCGTCGCGCCCATCCTCATGCAAGTGTTGCTGGGCATGCTCTATTCGTGGTCCGTTTTTCGCGGACCGCTGGCAAAAGCGTACGGGTGGACAAATGTGCAGACCAGCGACCCGTTCAGTTACTCCATACTTGCGTTGGTTGCGGGGACGATCTTGGGCGGCCTGTGGCAGGACCGCTCGGGACCGCGCCTGGTGGCGAGCGTGGGAGGCGTTCTCGTTGGCGTGGGCTGGGTGCTCTCGGCCATCTTCGGCCGGAACCCGAGCGCGCTGATCGTGACTTACGGCTGCGTGGTGGGACTGGGGACGGGCTTTGGGTACGTGGCGCCGATCGCGACGCTGGTGAAGTGGTTCCCGGACAAGCGCGGGATGATGGTCGGCCTGGCGGTCATGGGGATTGGTGTGAGTCCGTTGGTGTTCGCGCCGCTCATCGAGCGGCTGATCGGCAAGGATCCCGCTCAGTTTGCTACGACGATCCCGAGCACGTTTGTCGTGATCGCTATCATCTCGGTGATCGGGGTTGTAACCGCGGCACAGTTCTGCAAAGCGCCACCGGCGGGATGGCGGCCGGCGGGATGGCAGCCTAAGGCGGCAGCGGTCTCGGCGCGCGAGAATACACCGCCCGGCGGGATGCTCGCTACGTGGCAGTTCTATGCTCTGTGGGTGGTATACTTCCTGGGCGCTTCGGTCGGCCTGACCGCCATCAGCCAGGTTGCGCCACTGGCTGGGACCATGCCCAAGACGGCGGTCTCGGCAGGGGCGGCGGTCGGTATCGTCGCCATCTTCAACGGATTCGGCAGGCTGGTGTGGGGCAGCGTCTCGGACCGGCTGGGGCGCGTGCGCACCATGCTGACGATGGGGCTGTGCGCGGCGATTGCCTGCGCTTTCGTGGTGCGGGGAGCCACCAGTCTGGCGCAGTTGCTGGTCGGCCTCTGCGTGGGCGTATTTGCCTTCGGCGGCTACCTGGCGCTGATGCCTTCGTTGACCGCGGACTACTACGGTCCGAAGAACATGGGCGCCAACTACGGGTTGGTGTTCACGGCATTCGGGATTTCCGGATTCCTGGTGCCCAAGTACTTCGCGCACCTGGTAGACCGGGCCAAAGCCGCGGGGAACATCGCCGCGGGGTACAACCAGGTGTATCTGATTCTGGCCGGCATGGCGGTGGTGTGCGCGCTGGTGTCGCTGGCGCTGCGGCCGCCGCGGGGGAGCAAGCAGGCGGGGTGACGATTTTATGCTCTCATCCTCCGATCCGGCGACGATAAGCGCAGTAGGAGGCTTATCGCTATGCGGGTTGGAGTACTACCGTTCTCCACCGTCTTGTTGTGCCTGGCAGTTTCTGCGCAGACTTCTCCCGACTCCCGGAACCTGCTGGCCATCCAGCCGGTCGACCGTGCGACGGGTCCTTTGGATCTTCAGCAGCGCGTAGCCTTACAGGGCAACGTGCATCCCTTGGCCAACGCCAAACTCGATGCCGGAGCGACGCCGGCCGGCCAGAGGATGGAGCGCATGATTCTGGTCCTCCGGCCGGATGGGCAGCAGCAAACCGCACTCGACGAGTTGCTGCGGGCCCAGCAGGATCCGGAGTCCGCTTCCTATCACCGCTGGCTTACGCCGGAGGAATTCGGGCAGCACTTTGGCGTCTCGGATAACGACCTGCGCACCGTCGAGGACTGGCTCGAAGGCCACGGCCTGACGATCGACGAAGTCCCCGCCGGCAAGACCACGCTGATCTTCAGCGGGACGGCGGCGCAGGTGGAAGCGGCATTCCACACGCCCATCCGGAATTACTTCGTCAACGGAGAGACGCATTTCGCGAACGCCGGCGATCCCGAAATTCCGCAGGCGCTCGCGGGGGTGGTCGGCGGGGTGGTTTCGCTGCACGATTTTCGGAGCGCGCCTATGCACATGGCCGCGCCCGCCTACACCGCGAGCAACGGCACGCACTCGCTCGCGCCGCAGGACTGGGTGACTATTTACGACGTAGGCCCGCTCTATGGCCAGGGCATTGATGGCGCCAGCCAGAGCATAGCCGTGTTGGGACGCGCCGATGTCACCCTGTCGGATGTGCGGACGTTCCGCAGCATCTCCGCGTTGCCGCCCAAGGACCCGCAGATCATCGTGAATGGTCCCGACCCTGGGTTTCCGGGCTGCGATGACGAGATGGAGTCTACCCTGGACGTGGAGTGGGCGGGTGCGATCGCCAGGAACGCCACGGTCAAGTTCGTCACCTCGAAATCCGGCGCGTCGGACGGGGTCGCGCTTTCCGCGCAATACGCCGTAAGCAACCAGGTGGCGCCAATCGTGACACTGAGCTATGGCCTTTGCGAAGCGGCTTCGGGCGCCTCGGGCAACGCCTTCTGGAACGGTCTGTGGAGCCAGGCTGCGGCGCAGAAGATGACGGTGCTCGTTTCCTCGGGCGATAACGGGGCCGCGGGTTGCGACTCCACAAGCGCGGTCACGGCTACGCATGGACGCGGTGTCAACGCGCTTTGCTCCACCCCGTTCAGCACCTGCGTGGGCGGGACCATGTTCAACGAAGGCAACAATCCGAGCCTGTTTTGGTCGGCGTCGAACGGCGCGGGGATGGCTTCCGCACAGAGCTACATCCCGGAACTGCCCTGGAACGAAAGCGGGGCGGCGAGCGGAGGCCTGTGGGCGGGCGGAGGCGGAGCCAGCATCGTGTACGCGAAGCCCGCCTGGCAAGCGGCGCCCGGGGTCCCGGCCGATGGAGTGCGCGACGTCCCGG
>Ga0265316_10004755_pt1 | contig 13424 bp, 14 predicted proteins | sample 4522metaG_FD_202092 | JGI IMG/M metagenome (GOLD analysis project Ga0265316, IMG submission 202092) | Rhizosphere microbial communities from Carex aquatilis grown in University of Washington, Seatle, WA, United States - 4-5-22 metaG | ecosystem: Host-associated > Plants > Roots > Rhizosphere >... | reverse complement strand
ACCTCATGCAATTGCCCCGCCAACGGGAAGATGGCCTGGATTCCGGCCCTTGCCCTTGGCGAGGACGACACGATCAGGGCAGATATGTCAGCCCCACCACACCGCAGACTGTCATCATGCGCCCGGTACCCGGGCGAAAGCAAACCGCGGGCACCGGTGCTACGGTGGGGAGCGTGCCCGAATTGCCTGATCTGGTTCACGTGGCAACCAGCCCATCGAAGTGAAAGTGCGCGACTTCCTCAAGGTGCGCGGCCGCGCGGGCGCGCCCTGTCCGGTCTGCGCAACCACCATCCGCCGCGTGCGCGTGGGTCGCGACGACGCCTGTTTCTGCCCCACCTGCCAACCCACTGAGCGCAAGCTGTTCGTGGACTTCCGCAAGGTGCCGGGAAGGCTGAAGAAGAAGCCGGTCGGCTGATGGTTGTGGGTTGACCTGGCTTGAGACGGGGACCGTCTGTCGCCAGGGCCTCGTGCGCGGCTTCGATCTCGTCGTCAATGAACTCGGCGCTGATGATCGATTCCAGGATGACAGGGATGGTTTCTGGAATCATGGAGGCCACTTGTTGGTAGGCCAGTGTGGCGCCGTAGGAAATGGGTTCGTGCTTGCTCGCGGCGTTGAGGCCACCAGCCTCGGGCGCCAGGCGACAGTTGGATCGATCCAGCTTGCCTGGTGCTACAATTCTGGCATGGACAAGGCGATCCGGGAAAAGCGCGCGGAGATCCTGCGCATCATGGGCGCTCATGGCGCGCGCAATCCTCGGATCTTCGGGTCGGTAGCGCGTGGCCAAGACCAGCCATCGAGCGATATCGACGTGCTGGTGGAGATGGAACCGGGCCGGACTTTGCTGGACCTGGTTGGCCTAGAGCAAGACCTGGGGGCTACTTTGGGTCGTCACGTCGACGTGGTGACCGACGGGGGAATCAGCCCCTATCTGCGCGATCGGATCGTGGCCGAGGCCGTGCCGCTGTGAAGGACGATCGCGCCTACCTTCTGCACATGCGGGACGCAGCGACGCGCATCCTCTCGTACACGGCCCAGGGTCAGGCGGCATTTGTTGCAAGCGAGCAGATGCAAGATGCGACAATTCGAAACCTTGAGATCATTGGAGAGGCGGCCAAGAACCTATCCGAAACGACTAGGTCAAGACGCGCAGACATTCCCTGGCGCCAGATCGCAGGCATGCGCGACAAGCTGATCCACCAGTACTTCGGGGTGAACCTGGAACTGGTGTGGAAGACCGTGGAGATCGAGATCCCCCGCCTCAAGAAAGCGGTCGAGGAACTGCTCAGGGCGATGTGAGCCAACGCGGTTGCCGTTTGCTCCCGCTCAGCCTGGCCCGCGATGGCTTCAGGCGACGGTTCTGAGTGGCAGTTTGCGTTCTTCGGCTTCGATCTCGTCGTCGATGAACTCGGCGCTGATGATCGATTCCAGAATGACGGGGGTGGTTTCTGGAATCATGGAGGCCACTTGGGGCTAAAGCTCTGCGAGTGATTCTGCTTACCAACCGGCCCACAGCTCAGCTGCCCGCGCAGAGACCGCGACGTCGGCGCAGCACGAGACCGAGCGCGAGAACGAGGATCGATGCAAGGCCGAATCCCGGCTTGTCGCTTCGTGAGCCCAGATCGCACGAGCAGCCCGCCTCGGCCAATCCCGCATCGGGCGCGCCGCCATCGGAACCCGCAGAACCCCAGGCGCCGTACGCCGCCTGCATTGCCTCAAGCCACCACTTGACCCCGGCGTCCGGGTTCACGGTTGTAGTATCGGCGTTGACGTCCGCGACGTTCGAGTATCCGCCCGGAGTCATGAACGGGCCGCCGATGCCCTGCCCTGGTCCACATTGCAGCCACGTCGATGCGAGCACGTAGCCGGCGTTGTTGTTTATGGCGTCCTCCGCGTCGCTTATCGCCAACGCTTTGTACGCAGACGTGTAAAGGCCGATCCGTATGTAGTTGTCGTAGTTGGCGGTCTTGCTGTAAGCGCCCCAGTAGTTGGCAGCATCGGGCACTCCCTCGCTCTCCAGCCACGGCTTGCCCGCAACCTTGGCGCCATAGTGGATGTTGAGGTCGGAGCTCGCTTGGCAATCGGTTGGGCTTCCACCACCCACGCTCGCGGAACCTCTATTACACGCGATCATGATCGAGGGATCGACGGCATGCCCGGCGGCGATCAAGGGGGCGTCAGTGAACGGGGACATGCCTTCGTTGTCGGGGTCGAGAAAGACATTGCGGTAGCTGTTGGTTTTCAGCCACGTCACGGTGTTCGCGATGGCCTGGTTCGCCTGCGTTTGTGTCCATCCGACCAGCCCATCCATTGCGGTCGAGGTGCCCCAGTAGAGGCACCCCACCAACACGACCATGCCGCGAGCGTCTGCGGCCTCGATGATCTTCGCCATCCGTGCCGCGTAGGTGGGGTCGATGGTGGCGTCCGGAAGGTAGCCCTTGACGTCTCCGAAGCGCGATCCCATGAAGAACACGCTGAACGTGTTGATGCCGTAGGATTTGAACAAGTCCAGATTGGTGATCAGCTCTTGCGCCTTGGCGTCGCTGACCAGGCCGTTCGACAGCCGCAGGCCGATCACCTTGAACAGCTTGCCGTTGATCTGCACGTTACTGCCCGAAGCGGAGAAGACGTTCTGCCCAGCCGATGCTTCGGTGGCGAACCCGGCAATTGCCAGAGAGAGCATCGATGCGTGCAGTACAAACGGAAATCTCGCGGTCATCGTGCGGTCACACCTGCGCGCGGTCAGTCAGTAGAATCAGCCTGGGGTAGTGCAGCAGCGGAATCCGAGGCGAGGGCTGACGGCAGCGCGTCGTGGGAAAACGCCGTATTGGCTGCATTCCGGCATGGCCTCGCTCATACCGAAGGAAGTTCCGCGGTCCTGGCAGCTGTCCGTCGCCCCGGCTGACCCTGTGCAGTTGTCCACCCATTCCGAGACATTGCCTATCAGATCGAAGACCCCCGCGTATCCGGGGACCGGAGACTGGCACCCGGGCATGCTCCCCACTGGCACGGTCGTGGTGTAGCTGGAATCGGTGCCGTCATGGCATGTGGCCCAGACAGGAGAAGTGCCATAGGTGAATCTGTTGACTCCATTCGAGGTGCAAGCGTTGGACCATTCACTCTCCGTGCAGAGCCGCTTGCCAACAGCCGTGCAGTAGGCGGATGCGTCGCACATGTCGATGCATGGTTGGGGATGGTTCGCACAGCTGGCGCCCTGACATACGGAGGATGTCGCCATACACGTGGCGTCGGGCGTGAAACTCGTATTCCATGAGCAGACTGCTGTCTGCCCAGTGGTAGTGGGATTCGTTGCAAGCCACGCGGCATATTGACTGCGCGTCACTTCGGTGGCGTCAATGAGAAAGTTCGCCGGGACCTGCACGGACTTTGCGACGCACAACTCGGCATTCCAACATCGCTCGAGGGATAGGCACCCGGCGCAACTGCTGGTTGCGCCGCCGGTACCGGATGTTCCCCCGTTCCCAGCCGCGCCGCCGGTCGAGCCGCCAGCGCCGGTAGTGGCGCCGCCGGTGGTGCCAGTGGAGCTGCCGCCGGTTGAAATTGCGCCACCGCTATCGGTGCTGCCGCCTGAAGCAGAACCGCCGCCGCCGGTGTCGCTGGAGCCGCCGCCGCGGCCGCCGCTGCCACCGGTACTGCCGCCTGAGGCAGAACCGCCGCCGCCGGTTCCAGTGGAGCTGCCGCCTCGGCCGCCGCTGCCATCGGCGCTGCCGCCTGAGGCAGAACCGCCGCCGCCGGCGCCAGTGGAGCTGCCGCCGCGGCCGCCGCTGCCATCGGCGCTGCCACCTGAGGCAGAGCCGCCGCCGCTGGAGCTGCCGCCTTGGCCACCGCTGGCATCCACCCTGCCACCTGAGGAGGTTGTTCCGCCACTACCCGTCGCCCCAACGCCGGTGCCGCCGTTGGATCCGGAGCTGCCGCCTGGCGAAATTGCGCCACCGCTACCGGTCGACGTATTTCCGGCGCCGCCGCTGGTGGCAGTGCTTCCAGCGATGCTGGTTCCGCCGCTAGCCGCGGCATCACGGGCACCAGCGTTTCCGCCCGCGCCCATCCCGCCAGTTCCGACCGCCGCGGCATCCCCGGTTGGCCCGGTGTTGCTGGAACGAAGCCCACGGTCTCGCCCGCACCCTGCCATGACGACGGCGACCGCAAACAAGACTATCTTTTTCATGAGTCACCTGCAGACGACAATGCTACTCGCTAAGCGCGGTGTGGAGAGTGAAAACTTTTCCGGCACCCAGCTCCGGCAGGGGCCGGTAGACGGCTACCCGAGCTAGCGCCCAGGTCTCGGGGGGCTGGGATGGACTCCGGTCATGACAAAGAGATGCTCGGCAAAGCGGCCACCCGGATGGTGATCGAAGTAGTAGTAGGTTTCGGAGCGCGCGGATCCGATTCGCTGTTGGTTGATGAGCGCGTCGACCAGCAGGGCATCGCGCTCGTCGGCATCCGGGCTGTCGGCAAAGCGCTGTCTTCCCTCGCGCGCTAGCGCCTCGGCGATCTGCGGATTGCTTTTCACATGTGCGCGGATCTGCTGCATCAGGGTCGGTTCGTTGAGGACGACACGGCCGGCGTCAACGATGCCGGCGTCTCGAGCTCGCGGCGCGAGCGCCAGGCGAGGTGCAGGTGCGGCTGGCACAACCTGTTCGCTGGTGCCGCTCGCATTCTTCGGTTGCCCGGGCTGCGGTCTGCTCCTTTGCCAATAGAGGAAAACCGCGCAGGCCAGGACCGCGATGAAGAAACCGATCAGCCGAGCACGCCGCATCTAGTGCTGCCCGCCCGGTCCCGCGGGCGACGGATGAACCCCGGTCATGGCTGCCACATGCGCCGAGTAGGGGCCGTCAGGGTAGTGCGCGAGAAACTCATAGGCACGCGAACGGGCTGCGCCGATGCGATCGAGGTTGATGAACGCGAGAAAACAGCGTACAGTTCGCCGAGCCTCCAGCTACCAAGCCCAGTCGCCTTGGCAGACTTGTCCGCAGTGAAGAACCCTAGAGTTCTTCTGGCTGCCCAGAGAAAGGCAATCGCTAGTGGCAGCCAACGGTGCCGGTCACCATTGTCGTGGTGGATACGCAGAGAGGCGGGCTGACGGTCGTCACCGCCTGGCACTCAAGACCGTGGTGCAGACTTCCGCAGTTTTCTGAGGGTGTCCCTATGGCTGAGCCACAGACTTGATTGGCGTCGAACGCGCAGGGCTCACTTCCGGCCATTGGCTGCTTTTCGATGGTGCCGCTGCAATCGTAGTCAAATCCGACAGAACATGAAGTCGTGGACACAGCGAAGTATTGTGCCTGATCTGGATGCACAAGAACGTCGGCATCGCAACAGTCCCACTTGCCGTCGGCCCGAGGAGCGATGAACCCGGCCGCCAATGGGTAGGTTGCCCCACACCACCCGGATCGGCCCTTCGAATCCGGATAGCCATCCTTGTCATTGTCCAAGTAGAAGAATGCGCACGTGCCCACCGCGCATTGAGTGTCAGTGGTGCAGGATTGGCCCGCTGCAAGCAGGCATTTCCCGCCGCTGCATTGCTGGGCCGCCGAACACACCGAACCGGTCCCCGAGCAGGATCCGCAATCGGCATTGTCGGTTTGCAGATTCGCGCATAGGTTTGGACAAGCGGTTTCACCCGCCGCGCATTGAACGCATTTTGAGTTGACGCAGGCAGCTCCGACTGCGCACTGGCTGTTGTCCGAACAGCTCGAAAGGCATGCCGTCGCTCCGCAGGCAAACCCGCCGCAGGGGGTGGACTGGGAGGGACCACACGTGCCAGCCCCGTCACAAGTGCGCGCTGAGTAGGCAGTTCCATTCGTACAGCTAGCCGCACCGCAGTTGGTCTGTCGATCCGGAAGAGAGCATGAGGCACCCTGGCCGCCGCAACCCCCGGCACAAATCCCCATGCCCCCGCAGGCAGAATGACCCGGGGCGGGCGAACCAGTGACGTAGCTACAAGTTCCGACCTTCCCTACCAGCGCACAGTACTCGCACGCGCCCGCGCACGCGGAATCGCAGCACACCCCATCGCTGCAATGGCCCAGAGCACAGTCAGATGGTTTGATGCATGTGGCACCGAGAGGCGAGCCAGGTGGGGCTGTGTCTGCGGCCGGGGCGGCTTCGAGCGGTGCATCAGGGACGTGGGATCCAGACGATGGCGCATCGAGATTAGGCGATAGGTCGAGTGCGCCGCTCGGAGCGTCCGGAGCGTGCAAAATGTCTGGACTCGCAGCATCTGCCGCGAGCGGAGCCTCAGCGCCAATCACTGCCGCCGTTGAGCCCATGGCATCGACGTTGGTTTCTGCCCCCATCGAGCCCGTCGCATCGACGCCGGTTTCTGTCCCCATTGGGCCCATGGCATCGACGCTGGTTTCTGCCCCCATCGAGCCCGTCGCATCGACGCCGGTTTCTGTCCCCATTGGGCCCAAAGCGTCGGAACCTCTTTCGGAGCTGGCGGATGCGTCACCGCCTGGCTGATTCTGAGCAGCGTCGCTACCGCTGTTCTCCCCGGCTGGGCCTTCTGCGCCACCGTCCGTTGCCCAACCGTCGGTAGCCCGCACGCATTGCCAAGTGTCAGTGCACACGAAGCCCGTCTGGCAGGGATCCTGCGGCGTGCAGACGCTCCAGTCTCGCTGCACGCAAGCAAGTCCCAGCGTCACTGACACGGTAAGCGCCACAATCGTCAGATGTGCGACGTCTCTGCTTGTCATCAACGTGGTTTTCGGAAGCGGCTTGAAGAAGTTGTGTGGAAAGCGTGAAGGAGAGGGCGGGGCGAGTTGGCTTTGTGTTCGCCAGCGCTGCAGTCGGGGTCGGCAGGGGCCATTACAGTAACGGTGCCCAGGCATGTCAATAGGTTCGTCTGCGGGCTGGGATTGCCGGGAAAGTAGTAGGTGTTCAGAAGCGGAACATGGCACGCGGGCGCTTCCCCACCCAACTCCTACAAAGTTCGCTAGACGACTAGGCTCTCTCGTTTCGCCAGGCCGGAATGGCGCAAGGCAGGTGTGTCTGAGGCGAGTGTAGTACCGGCTCGTCGCTGGCGGGTCGGGTTCAGCCTCTGTAGGTCGCAGCGCGCGGCCAGTACCAAATGCATTGCGCAAACGCCCGCAGCTTCTACCGTCGTGTTTTTTCTCGACCGGATGCGCTTTTCTTGCAAAGTTTCTTGTTTCCATTCCCTTTCATTTAGCCGAATCTAGCGTTCTTGGAGGAGCCATGAAGAAGCACTTGCTATTTGCCGCGATGTTGAGTCTGAGCGCCTGCGCCGCTGAGGGGAACGGGAACACCCCGGGCGCTAGTGGTGGTCACACTGGTTCGGGGGGAAGTACCGGCGGGGCAGGCAGTGGCGGAACCGTTGCCTCAGGTGGATCACATAGCAGCGGCGGAACGACCAATTCGGGTGGCACGACCAGCTCGGGCGGAACGACTAACTCGGGCGGCACCACGAGTTCGGGCGGCACGACCAGCTCAGGCGGAACTACGAGCTCGGGCGGGAACACAAGCTCGGGAGGCAGAACCAGCTCGGGCGGAACCACGAGTTCGGGCGGCACGACCAGTTCGGGCGGGACGACCAGCTCAGGCGGCACGACCAGCTCAGGCGGCACGACCAGCTCAGGCGGAACCAGTAGCGCAGGAGGTGCGAATGCAACGGGCGGCGTGACAAGCCTTGGCGGTTCCACCAGCAGCGGAGGCAAGACGGGATCTGGCGGTTCCACCAGCAGTGGGGGAAACACAGCCAGCGGAGGCAAGACCGGCACAGGTGGTTCCAGCAACAGCGGGGGAACCACGGCCACAGGAGGCAGCCCCGGCGCTGGGGGATCCACTGGCCCAACTAGCGTTTGCAGCTTCTCCAGTGGGCTGAACGTCGCCTGGGTCAACTTCGCCGGTGACGTCCCGAACCCGAACCTCACCACGTTCAACACCATCTTCAAGAACACCTACAATGCTGGTGGGCGCGTTATCCGTTGGTGGTTCCACACCAACGGAACCGTGACCCCTGGCTACGATTCGAGCGGCAAGGCCGTCGCTATTCCCCAGAGCCACATCGACGGCGTAAAGGCCATCCTCAACGCCGCGGCCACCAACAAAGTGGCCATCAACATCAGTCTCTGGTCCTTTGACATGCTTCAGGGCAGCGAGAACATCTCGGCTACTACCATGGCAAACAACAAATCCCTGCTGGAGAACGACACGAATCGCCAGGCCTACGTCGACAACTACCTGACTCCGCTGGTTGCCGCGATCAAAGGCACTCCCGGCTTGTACTCCTGGGAAATCTTCAACGAGCCAGAGGGCATGGGGCCAAGCGGTTGGGCAACCGGGGGCAGGACCACGGAAGCATATATTCAGAAAACCGTGAACTGGCTTGCGGCGGCGATTCACACAGCCGATCCCACGGCGCTCGTCACCAATGGCGCGCAGACCTTCGACTATTGCTCGGGAGTGAGTGGCAAGAACAACTACTATTCAGACACAGCCCTCAGGGGCGCAGGTAGCAAGCAAAATGGAACCCTCGATTTCTACGAAGTCCACTACTACACGTCGAATGGCGCTTCCAATTCCTGTTTCACCTACCCGGCTTCACACTGGGCATTGGACAAGAAACTCGTGATGGGCGAGTTCGCGGCCGCCGCCACCGATGGCACCGCGCTGAACGACCTGTACACAAAGATCTACAGCACTGGCTACAACGGCGCATGGGCTTGGTCGTACGATGCAGACTGGCAGTGGCCCGCGATGCAGACGCCAATGCAGAACCTCTATACCGCGCAGCAGTCGACAATTAATAGTTGTCCCTGATGAGCGAGCGGTTTCCCAAGATGGCGGTTCGGGTCCTGATCGTTGGAGGCGTCGCAGCTTTGGCTTTGGTGATGGCCGCTCGCCGGTGTGACAAGTCCAAGCCGGTCGAGTCCGAGCAAGAGAACGCGCCTGAATTGTCCGCGCCGGCCCCGGCGCGGACGGCCGCGGCATCCCGCCCGCCTGCGCTGCTGCCGGCTCCGACGGCAGCGCCCGCTGGTCAGCTCAACGAACCCCAGCTCATGGTGCGGCTTCGCAGCATCAAGGACAGCAATCCTGCTGCTGCCATCGATCTCGCGCGCGACGGCAACAAGCGTTTTCCAGACACGGCCGATGCCCCCGAGCGGGCGTCGATCCTGATCCATGCGTTGGCCAATGCCGAGCAGCGTTCGGAGGCGCGTGGCGAAGCGGAGCAAATGGTTAACCACTATCCCGATTCCGAGTGGGTGCGCGAGGTCGAGCGCTTCACCGGGGCTCACCGGCATCGCAACCTTCGGCTCAACGACGCTGGCGAGGTCGTGTCCTACTAGTGAATCCGCCTAGTTAGGTCCACACTTTGGCGGAGCTTGCGCAGCCGTGCGATGCTCCGCCGCGATGAAGACGTCGCCCCGAGTTGCCGAGAAGTTGCTGCCCACGCCACGAGAGATCGTCGCGCACCTGGATCGCCATGTGGTCGGCCAAGCGCGTGCCAAGCGCACGGTGGCCATCGCGGCCTACAATCACCTCAAGCGCTGCGAGCAGAAGACCGCTGCGGAAAAGCGTCTCATCAAGAAGTCGAATCTTCTGCTCATCGGCCCCACCGGTTGCGGCAAGACCCACATCGCCCGCACCCTGGCCGAGTTCCTCGATGTGCCTTTTGCCAGCGCGGACGCGACCGAGTACACCGAGGCTGGCTACTACGGCAAGGACGTGGAGGTGATGATCGCCGAGCTGCTGCACAAGTGTGGTCAAGAGGTACAGGAAGCCCAGCGCGGGATCGTGTTCATCGATGAGATCGACAAGATCGCCCGCCGCACGCACAGCGCGCGCACCGGTGCAGGCGCGCGCGACATCGGCGGCGAGGGAGTGCAGCAGGGCCTGCTCAAACTGCTGGAGGGCCGCGAGATCTTCGTTCCCCAGAACCTGACCCAGCACTGGAACAACCACGACTTCACCGTGGTCGACACGCAGGATATCCTGTTCATTGCCGCGGGAACCTTCACTGACTTGCGCCTGTACCAGGAAAGCCGCACGGTCGGGTTCGGCCAGGCTGATGTGGATGGCCGCCCCTCACCGCCCATCACCGAGAAGGAGCTGCTCGACTACGGCTTGTTGGCCGAGTTTCTCGGCCGGCTTCCCCTACGGGTCGAGCTTCACCCCCTGTCAGAGGATGATCTCTTCCAAGTCCTGACCGTGCCCTCGGATTCCGTGGTGCGCGAGTATCAGGCGCTGCTCAAGCTGGACGGCGTAGACCTGCGCTTCGAGGACGAGGCGCTGCACGAGGTGGCGCAGTTCTCTTTGCGGCGCAAGACCGGCGCGCGCACGTTGCGCGCCTTGGTCGAAGAGATCTGTCACGATGTGATGTTCGAAGCGCCCGAACGGCGGGGCGAGACCATCGTGATCGACGCCCAGACCGCCTCGACCCGGCTGGCGCGTCTGGGCGAGGGCGCCGGTGCGAGAGATTAGCTTGGACTAGCTAGCTTTTTCACCACAGAGAGCACAGAGAACATAGAGGCCGGATGGTGAGAAGAGGACTGGACCGCGCAGAACCCAACCCTTCCCTTCCGTTCCGGCTCTGTGTCCTCTGTGATCTCTGTGGTGAAAAGGCTAGCTTTCCGGCAAGCGCAGGATTCTCATGAAGATTCGTGATCTCTTCGGCAAAGGCCGCCCGCTTTTCTCCTTCGAGTTCTTTCCGCCCAAGACCGAGGCGGGGATTGCCAACTTGGAACACGCCATCGCCGAGCTGGAGGACCTTGCCCCGGATTTCGTTTCTGTCACCTATGGCGCAGGGGGATCGACCCGTGACCGCACGGTCGACCTGGTGACCCGCATCCAACGCGATCATGGCTTTCTCGCCATGGCCCATCTGACCGGCATCGCGTCTGCAAGGGCCGAGGTCGCGGCGCTGGTTGCACGTCTGGTCGACGCTGGAATCGAGAACCTCATTCCCCTGCGCGGCGATCGGCCCGCCGGCGGGGACAACTTCGTGCCACCGGCCGATGCATTTGTGCACGCCTCGGATCTAGTGGCCTTCATCCGGCAGCGCTACGGCCAGCGCCTGTGCCTGGCCGGTGCTGGCTATCCCGAGGGCCATCCCGAGTGTCGCGACCTGGCGCTCGACATGCAGCACCTTGTGACCAAGGTACGTGCTGGCGTGGATTTCATTATCACCCAGATCTTCTTCGACAACCGCCGCTATTTCGACTTCGTGGCGCGCGCCCGCGTGGCTGGCATCAGCGTGCCCATCATCCCCGGTATCATGCCGATCACCGACGTAGCGCAGATCCAGCGCATGACTCAGATGTGCGGTGCCAGCATCCCTGCCGTTTTGCTGGCTGAGCTGGAAAGACGCCGCAGCGACGCGGTGGCGGTGACCCAGCTCGGGGTGGCCCAGGCGACCGCCCAATGCGTGGATTTGCTTCTGGGCGGCGCGCCTGGTGTGCACTTCTATACGCTTAACCAGTCGCCCGCGACGCGGATGATCCTCACGGCCCTCAAGGCACGGATGGACTGAAAGCGTCTACTTCAACTCTTCCTCGACGATGCGCTTGACCGTGGGCGGCTCGAACTTGCCCTTGTGCGCCTTCATGATCTCGCCCATGATCTTGCCCACCAGCTTGGGGTCCTTCACCGCCATGCGTGCGATGGTCTCTTTCACCACTGCGCGCACCTCGTCCTCGCTGGCGGCCTTGGGCAAGAAGCGCGCGCAGAACTCGACCTCGAAGTCGATTTGCGGCAGGTGCTCTGCTCCCCGCTCGCCCAGCGCTGCGTACTCTTCGCGCGCCTTGCGCATCTGCTTCTGGTAGGCGGCGATCACGTCCAACCACAGGGCATCATCAAGCGGCCCCTTGAATCCAGCCGCGGTTCGTCGCTCCATGTGCTTGGTCTTGATCATGCGAATGCAATCGGCCGTGCGGCTGTCCTTGGCGCGCATGGCGGCCTTAAGCAGGTCCTGAAGCTCGGTTTCTATGGCCATTGGTCGTATCCCCTTTTCGCACCCTGACGGGTGGCCCGAGTTTGCCTCCCATCCCCCTGGCGGTGAAGCAGATTTACACCACTTGCGCACATTTTCGCCACGCTATGAGTCGCGCACCCAAGGGTGGCGATCGGTGGTAGTCGCAGACGTGGTCGTGCGGGAGGCCGAGGCCGTGGCCGACGGTGATCACCTCGACCACCATCTCGTCGACCGCCGCGACCTCATGCGGCTAGCCAAGGTCTGCGGCCTTGGCCCTCCGATTGCTAGGTATACTCAAGGGGAAATCTTCCTCTTGAGGTTGGCCATGCTACGTCATGCAAGCTTGCTCGCCATCGTCCTGTGGTTGGTTGCGGGCTTGGGCCGCCCAGCCATCGCGCAGGAGCAGGACGAAGGATTTGTTGAGGTTGCGGCTGGCGAACTGGCACAGCAGGCACCGCCGCCCGAGTACGGTCCACCGCCCGCCAATGCTGCCGAGACCGAGCCCGCACCTCCGCCGATTCCGCCCAATGTCGAGGGAGCGGCATTCTCGGTTCCCGGTGGAGGATACTGCTACTACGGACCTCATCCGGTCGATACGGAAGTCTCAGTGGGCGAGCCCTGGGACGACACGCCAGGCGCGCACATGCATGCGTACCCGCCCTTGGACTTGCGGCTCTTTGAACTGAAAGAGGGCTGCTACTACTTCGTCGGGGATCCGCGCGACTTCGGCTACGCTGGCCCGACCTATAGCTACTACGGCGCGCACCCGATCCTGGATGTCTACGGCGGCGGCTGGTGCTTCATGATCGGACCCCACACGCACCCGTGGCGGCCCTGGTCGCCGTACTTCACATTGGTGGGCCCCTGGTACTACTGGGAAGGGCCATATGACCCGTTCTTCTGGTCCTACTGGCCCTACTACGCGTTCTATTACCGGAATTACTATCCCCACTACTACGTCGGTGGCCGCTTTTACCATGGGGGCCACGGGGTGGCGCCGCCCATTCACCGCGTTCCCCCGCCCTCGCAGGTCGGAGCGCCGGCGGGCGGCTGGCAGGCTGGGCGTGGCTCGCCGTCTGCACCGCGGTCAAGCGCAGCTGCGGCCGCCCCGCATCGACCTGCAACGTCGGCAGCTGCGACCGTCCCGTATCGACCTGCGGCGCCGGCCGCCCCGGCTGTCCTGTCTCGACCCACAGGCACGGCAGCTCCGGCGGCGCCGGCCGCTTCGTATCGACCCTCCGCCCCGGCTGCGCCGGCAGCGCGATCCTTCGGCGGTGGCGGGACTGGGCGTAGCAGCGGCGGTGGCCGTCGCAGGTAGGCTAACCCCCTATTGTGCAGGCTTCACGTTCACCAGGGTGAACACGTAGTCCTGGAAATCGTTGTCGCCATCCTCGTCCACCACGACAAGCAGGGCGTCGGGGACCCGCGCGCCGCCTCGGCTGCGTAAGGGGTAGACGCGCATCGCGTGCTTGGCAG
>Ga0265316_10004754_pt1 | contig 13425 bp, 10 predicted proteins | sample 4522metaG_FD_202092 | JGI IMG/M metagenome (GOLD analysis project Ga0265316, IMG submission 202092) | Rhizosphere microbial communities from Carex aquatilis grown in University of Washington, Seatle, WA, United States - 4-5-22 metaG | ecosystem: Host-associated > Plants > Roots > Rhizosphere >... | reverse complement strand
GAAGAACTCCTTCAGCCATTCCGTCAGGAAAAAGTCTGGCAGATTCAAAGTTCCATTCCGGTCGTCTTTCAGGCGCTCGAGATGGACCTCCCGCCAGGCCGCGCTCAAACCTATGCTTGGCACAACCACCAACCTGCGGCTCCCGTTCAGGTCGCTCCCAACCACTGGCGCTGGGAAATCAAAGACATGCCGGCACTCACCCTCCGTGATATCCCGTTGCACCCCGAATGGGCCGCCATCGCCGCACGCATGTCTGTCCAATGGGGCGACGCCGCCGTCGATGGCACTGACAATCAATGGCGCGCCATCGGCCAATGGGTCACTACGCTCGAGGCCGACCGTACCGCTCCCTCGCCTGAAAGCACTGCTCAGGTGCAGAGCCTCATCGCCGGCGCTCCTGACTTCTACACCAGGCTCAGCCGTATCACCGATTCTATTCAGAAAAACATCCGCTATTTTATCGTTGAGCGCGGTATTGGCGGCTATCAGGCCAACCACGCCTCTGACATCTTCCGCAACCGTTACGGCGACTGCAAAGACAAGACCACCCTGCTCATCTCCATGCTCCAGGTGGCCGGCATCCATGCCTTCTACGTGCCCGTGGACGACCGTCGCGGCATTGTCGACCCCGATGATCCATCTCTCTTTGGCAACCACATGATTGCCGCCATAGAGATTCCGCCCGACGTCCAGGACCCACGCCTTCAGGCCCTCGTCAAAGCCCGCGACGGCAAACGGTATCTCATCTTCGACCCCACCAACGAGCGCACTCCAGTGGGTAATTTGCCTTCTTACCTCCAGGGCAGTTATGGCACGTTGGCCGCGGGAGCTTCCAGCCAGATCATTGCCTTGCCTGTTCTCAGTCCCGACGCCAACGGCACTGAGCGCAAGGGAGCCTTTACCCTCGCGCCCGACGGTACCCTCACCGGTTCGGTCGATGCCTCCCATTCTGGCCCCGCCGGCGCTGATTTGCGCATGCTCCTCAAGTACACCGACGAAAAGGAACGGCGCGAATATTGGGAGACTCTGCTTGCGCGCGACCTGCCCGGCGTGGTGCTCGACTCTTTCCAGTTCGTTCAGCCTCCTGCTTTGGATAAACCCCTCGAGGTGCACTACAAGCTCACCGCCGCGCAGTATGCTCACCAGGCTGGCCCGCTGTTTCTCGTGCGGCCAAGGGTGGTGGGTTCAGATGCGCTGCCCTTCGACGACAAGCCCCGTACCGTTCCCATCGACATCGGCGCAACCGGTCGCTGGCGCGACAGCTTCGACATAGCTCTCCCCGCCGGCTACGTCGTGGATGAGACCCCCGATCCGGTCAACATGGATCTCGACTTTGCCAGCTATCGCTCGGCATTCTCGGCCCAGGGAAACATCCTTCACTACCAGCGCGAGTACGTCGTCCGCGCGGTTGAAATCCCGCCTGCGAAAGCCGCCGCGTTCCGCCAGCTTCAAAGCGCCATCCTTGCCGATGAAAGAGGCGCTGTTGTTCTCAAGAAAAAGTAGATAGTCTGGTTGCCGCTTGGCTCCTGCTTGTCCTCTCTGCATCTCCGGCCGTATCTGTTCATCCAATCAGGTATGAGTCTTCCGCTTTTTTCTCCATTTCAGCTTCGCTCCGTCACCTTTGCCAATCGCATCGGCGTTTCGCCCATGTGCCAGTACTCTGCGCAAGACGGCTTCGCCAATGACTGGCACCTCGTCCACCTCGGCAGCCGCGCTCAAGGTGGTGCGGGCCTCGTCCTGCTCGAGGCTTCCTCCGTGCTCCCTGAGGGCCGCATCTCCCCCGCAGATCTTGGCATCTGGAAAGATGCGCACATCCCCGGCCTCGAGCAAATCGTCCGCTTCATCCATGCGCAGGGCGTCCGCGCCGGTATCCAGTTGGCCCACGCCGGCCGCAAAGCCAGCATGTCCGTTCCCTTCGGCGGCGAACGCCTCTTGCTTCCAGAGGAGGGCGGCTGGCAGCCCGTCGCCCCCAGCGCTGTAGCCTTCGCCCCCGACTACGCCGTGCCCCAGGCCCTCGATCAGGCTGGAATCGCTGCCGTCATCCGGGCCTTCGCACAGGGTGCCCAGCGGGCGCTCGCGGCTGGATTTGACTTCATTGAGATTCACGCTGCCCATGGCTACCTGCTCCATGAATTCCTCTCTCCGCTTGCCAACCACCGCACCGACGCGTACGGGGGCGCCTTCCTCCACCGCTCTCGCTTGCTTCTTGAAGTTGTCGACGCAGTGCGCTCCGCATGGCCGCTCCATCTGCCACTCCTCGTTCGCATCTCCGCCACGGATTGGGTTGAGGGTGGTTGGTCTATAGACGAGTCCGTGGAGCTTGCCCGGCTCCTCGGCCCGCGCGGTGTCGATCTTGTCGATGTCTCCTCAGGAGGCCAGGTCCCCAACGCCCACATTCCCGTCGGCCCCGGCTTCCAGGCGCCTTTTGCCGCCAGGATCCGCGCGGAAGCCGGCATTCCCACCGCGGCCGTGGGCATGATCACTGATCCCAGCCAGGCGAACACCCTTGTGGCTGAGGGCCACGCCGACTTGGTTTTCCTGGCTCGCGAAATGCTCCGCGATCCGTACTGGCCGGTCCATGCGGCTGCCACGCTTGGCGAGCCTGTCAGTTGGCCCGCACAGTATCTCCGCGCTGCACCCCGTCACTCGCCGGCTCGCGCGCCTCTTGTCCGCCCCAGCCAGGCGTAACAAACCGGCGCGCCAGGGCCCCGCTTGATCCTGCTCGAAACCTGTCTCAGTCCCGAAGATGGGGCCTGCTTGCCGATTTTGCTTCACAAATCACGCCGATGCTGGCCTATACTTCGGTTAGAGAAAGGGCTTCCCGCAGTAGGCGGCGCCCCCTCGCTTTAGCCCTATGGCCACGCACCTTTCCCAGAAGCGCGTGCTCGACTCGCCCCTGATCCCCGACCGCCTCTATTTCAAGATTGGTGACGTGGCTCGTATTTGCGGCGTTGAAACCTATGTCCTGCGTTTTTGGGAGACCGAGTTCCCGCAGCTCAAGCCCAACAAGAGTGGAACCGGCCAGCGCCTCTATCGTCGCCGCGATGTTGAGATTGCCCTTGAGATCAAGCGTCTTGTGCACATTGAGGGCTATACCCTGTCAGGGGCTCGGCAGGCACTCGCTCAGAATCGCCGTTCCGATGTGCAATCGCCGTCACCGCTTCCCGGCCCCGATGCCGAGCGGCGCATGGACAACGTAGCCGCTGCCATTGGCCAGACCAGGGCCGAACTGCGCGAAATCGCCGGCCTGCTCTCCTCGCCTCACCCTGCCGCCCCCCGCCGCCGCCCGCGGGTGGCCACGTTGCCCGCTCATTCCGGCTCGCTTTTCCCCTCCTGATCGGCGGGTTTGAGTAAGGTAAAAGTGCGGGTGATCCTTCCTTCGTGTACTTTGCGAAGGATAGGTGGGATAGCCGGTTGCCTGGGATAGCGCAACTCTTGCTCCGCACCGCAGCCCCCGCCGCACACAACCCCCCGCACTCCCCTTTGCAGAAAATTACGCCCCTCCGGCGCACACTATCCGCAGGTGAATCTCACATGTCGAATCTGTCTACTTCAGAAATCGTCCTGCTCAACTCCATCCAGCGCAATGCGCCCGCCACCACGCTCTCCCCGGGGCCGGGCCCCAATTCCTCCAATGCCAAAGCCGCCCTTCGCCGCTGCTGCGCTGCCTGGCAACGCGCCTTCAAGGCATGCAAGGACGATCCCGAAAACGCCGACGACGAGTTCGATATCGATGCCGCCAGGGCCGCGGCCGAAGCCTATTGCAACGCCATGCCCCTGCTCGCCGGCTACGAGGGCATCCGCGACTTCGTCGCCTGCGCGGCCCACGGCATCCTCATTGGCGCCATTCCTCAGGAAAAGAGCAGCCAGCTTCTCTACGCGGCCCAGGTCGCTCTCGGCAGCCTCCAGTTCGAGCGCCGCCTGCCCAAAACCCCCTCCGCGTGACCGGTACCCACCCCCCTCCCCCTCCAAAACCCGCGCCCGGAGGGGCCACTTTTCAAATAACATGAATGGATTGAATAGTTTGGAATTTACCCCTATGTACTCATCGGTAAACAGAACCCTCTGATTTTCCCCTGTTTTGGGCTCTTCCATTGCATAAAGTGAGCGATATGCTCACGTGGCGTCGGCGAAAAAGCGTGATCGGCAGAGCCCAACTTCAGTGCGTAAACTGCACCCCGCACAAAGGCTCCGCCGCGACATTCTTTCCGTCCAGCCGGAAGCACGCGGCCCCGTTGATGTCGGTGCTGTAGGTGCGGACTCCCGCCCTCTCCAGCGCCTCCAGCACTTCCTCGCGAGGATGGCCGAAGCGGTTGTGCAGGCCGCAGGAGATAGCCGCCCACTGCGGCGCAACGCGAGCCAGAAACTCCGCATGCGTCGAAGTGACGCTGCCATGGTGGCCCACCTTCAGCAGCGTGCTTTGCAGGCCGGGCTCGGCCAGCATCGCCTGCTCAATAGGCCCCTCCGCGTCGCCCTCCAGCATCACCGAAGTGGCGCCGTAGGCTACGTGCAGCACGAGTGAGTCGTTGTTGCTGGGCTCCGTACCGGGCTGGTAATCGCGAAAGGGCGCCAGCACGTTGACTTGCGCGTCGCCCAGCGCAAAGGCGTCTCCCGCGCGCAGGCTGCGGACGCGAACATGCAGTTGGGCCGCTTCGTCGAGCAGCGCGACGTAAGCCGCAACGCGTGGGTTATTGCCCACCCACAGCTCATCGGGATGGAAGTTGCGCAGCACGGCGGCCAACCCTCCCAGGTGGTCGGCGTGGGCGTGGCTCAGTGCCACCCCATCCAGGTGGCGGATGCCGCGCGACCAGAGCGCCTGCGACACCACCTCCTCGCCGATGTCGAACTCCTGCGGGGCCTGGCGCGGGCCGCCGCCAAATCCGCCGCCATCCACCAGCAGGGTCTTGCCGTCGGGCGTGATCAGCAGCAAAGAATCGCCTTGCCCCACGTCAATCACTTCCACCAGCAAGGCGCCCCGCGGGCGGTCGATCGGCCGCGGCGTCACCGCCACAAAGGCGGCAGCCAACAGGGCTGCCCACGCTGCGCGCCGCCCCCACCGGCCCATGCGACCCAGCGCAATGGCCGCGGCCAGCAGCGCGCAGAATGTTGCAGACTGCCAGATCAATGGTGCGGGGACGCGAAAATCCCCCCACGCGAGCGACCCGAACAGGTGCACCAGTCCCTCACTGAGGTGCAGCAACACCGCCGCCCCCAGGGCGGGAACGATTGCGGCGGCGGCCCACACCAGCAGTGCCAGCAGCGTTAGGAGCGCGGCAGGCATAAGCAGAACGAGCAACGGCAGGATGAAGACGTTCACCGGAAGCGCAAACACTGTGATGCGGTGGAAGTAGAGAGCCATGGGCAGCGTCATGGCCAACTCCACCACGCAGGAAACCACCAGCAACTCGACAGCGCGCAGTACCAGCCGTACCCCCGCAGGAAAGACGCTCCAGCCGATCCGGGACGATACAGCTTTTTGCAGGCGCCTCGCGATCATGCGCAGCGTAACGCGAAACTGCGCCAGGCTGGGTGCAAGCTTTACGTCTATGGCGATGAGCCGAAGATCGCGTGTAGCGGTCAGGTAAGGATGGACTGTACTTTGCAATAACGGCATCGCAACGCCTGCGATTGCGACCACGGCGAGTAGCGTCATCTGCAGGCTTGAGTCGAAGAGGCTGCGAGGGCTCAGGGCTAGCAGGCATAGCGCGGCAAAGCCAATGGTGTTCAGAGGGCTGCGTTCGCGATAGAAAAGCCGCGCCAGCAGGTAGAGCGTCACCATCCATAGCGAGCGCTGTACGGGCGTGGCAAATCCGGTAAACAGCGCATAGCCGAACGACGCGAGGATGGTCAGGAGTGTGGCCGGAACGCGCGGCAGGCGAAGGCGGCGCGCAATCCAGAACAGGCATCCGGCCACAATTGCGAGGTGAAGACCTGAGATCACGAGCATGTGAAACGAGCCAGTGCGCTCAAAGCCCACACGAAGGGAGTGATTGAGATACGTGCGATCGCCCGTGGCCATGGCGGCCAGCATCACCGCGTCGTCGTCGCTCAGGCGGAGCGCGGCAGGCAAGGGATGCATGGTGGCGGGCAGCGCCAGCAGGCGCGCGCTGGTGGCGTGTTGCAACTCGCCGAGGCGGCAGGCCGGGAATAGACCCGGCTCTCGTCCAACTCGCTCGACGCGCTCCATTTTCACTGAGGCTGTGGATGTAATTCCCTGATCGAGCAGATAATCCGCACGGCTCCATGCGCCCGGATCGCGATAGACCTCCGGCGGCAGCAGGCGCACGAAAGCGCGAACCCGCTCACCGCAGCGGAAGGGCTGCGGACTGGGCTGGCCCTGGGTTCCCTCAGGCCAGCGGACGGTAAGCCGCACACCGCCTGGGGCCGGAACCAATGCATCCTCTGTGTCGGTGACTACTTCAATGCCGGAGATGCGCACATCGATGCGCTGCGAAGGGCCATCCTTGCTTGGCTCGTCAACGTTCTGCACTGTTCCACCGCGCACGGGCCCGGTATCCACCACCGTGCCTTCCACGGTACGCAACAGACCGTCTGACAGCGCAGCCACCAAGGGTGCGGGGGCCGGATGTGGCTCCATCTCGGCGCACCACGCCCCCAGCAGACACCACAGCGCCGCGACCGGCAGCCATGCGATGCGCTGTGCCGTGAAGGCCGCAACGCAGCACAGCACCGCCGCCAGCGCCAGAGCAACCAGTACGAGACTCGGCCGCAGCCAGACAGCATGCGCAAGGAGTATTCCCGCGGCAAAGAGCCATGCGGCATGAAATAGCGGAACCGCGCTCACCCCTGCGAAGGGAGAGTCTGAGTGGGAGGGCCCGGGAGTGGTCAACTTCGTTCGCATTGCGCAGAAATAAAAATCTTCTATGGCCGTCAAGCCTATCAGGCGCGTCGCAAGCGGACTATAGTCTCCAGGTGGAAGGTTTGCGGAAACAGGTCGGCCAGGGTCACTGATTCAATCGCGTACCCCGAGGCTGTGAGCCCGCGCAAGTCACGGGCCAGCGTAGCCGGATCGCAGGAGACATAGACAAGCACGGGTGCTGCGACCGCGCCCAGCAGCGTCGTGGTCTCTGCGCCAAGTCCGGTGCGGGGCGGGTCCACGACAATCAGGTCCGGATGCTCGGTAGTGCTGCGAAGAAAAGCGAGAGTGTCCGCTTTCACGGCTCCGCCTGTTGTGCCACTCAGGTTCTGCTGCAGAGCTTTTGTCGCGGCCGGCGCTGATTCGACCGCAACCACACGGCTGAATTTTTCCGTCAGGCTCCGCGCAAACAGCCCGACGCCGGCGAACAGATCCCAGGCCAGCGATCCCTCCTGGCCCGCGGTCACCTGCTCCACGAGCGCATCCACCAGCCAGCGATTGACCTGGAAGAAAGCACCGTTGTCGACGCGATAGTCAACGCCCGCTGCGCGGTAGACCAGGGAGGCCGCGCCCCATTGCGCGAAAGAGCGAGGCCGCTGACCAGCGCGGCCCTCGGCAACAATCTCTATACCGCTAAGGACCGGGACTGTCTTTGCGAGTGCAGCTGCGAAATCGTCGACTCGTATCTTTGCCACGTTTGCGGTGAAAAGAGTTGCCAGCAGAGACGTCTCCTCCGCATTGCAGAAGAGCGCAAGTTCGCTGGGACGCAACGCGGGTGCAAGCTGTCGCGCAGCTTCTGAGAAAGCCATCGCCGCCCGCAGCAGTAACGGCGCCGCGATGGGGCATTCGCTCACCGGAATCACCGCGTGGGAGCGCCGTCCGCGATAGCCGGGATTCCCTTTCGCGTCGAATGCCAGGCGGATGCGATTGCGATAGCCCCACGGTTCAGCGGCCAGCACCGCGATCTCATCCGGCACTCGCACGCCGCCCCGCTCCAGGGTTTCTCGCAGGATGGTTTGCTTCAGCGCGAGCTGCGTCTCGTATCCCGTGTGTTGGTAGTGACAGCCGCCGCAGGCGCCAAAGTGGCGGCAAGCTGGCGCCACGCGTTCAGGCGCGGCACTGACAATTTCCTCTAACTCGGCGGTTGCGTAACCGCGCTTGTCGTCTACGATGCGCACGCGCGCCTGTTCGTCCGGCAACGCCAAAGGCACAAAGACGGCTTTGCCCTCAATGCGCGCCAGGAATGCTCCGCCGTAGACGGGCTTCTCAATTTGCACGAGACTGAGATCCGAGGTCATAGCCGGTGGGAGTTGAGTCGCGAGACGCTTCATTGCTGGCTCATATAAAACAGGCTCAGGCGCGGCAGGCAGTAGTGCACCAGCAACTGCTTTTGCGCAAATTGGCGTTCCACCTGGCGTAACTGCACGACGCCCATGCGGCTGCGATAGGGCGCCAGCTCGCGCGCCGCGTGTTCCTTGAGCGCCACCAGCAATTCTTCCGGCGCAGCCGCGGTCAGAGCGGCGAAGAGCTTCTCTTCCAGAACCGTGAGTGTGCGTTCGAGAGTTTCAAGATCCTGAACCGCGGCGCTTTCAGGTGAGACGGCGCGCACCTCTGCGGCCAGTTCGCGCAGGCGAACGGCAGCTGCGGCGCAGGCCTCTGGGGCAATGGTTGCGGCGTCCAGCGCGGCAGCCGCGGATTCAAGATGCACCGCAACGCGCTCGTGTTCAAAGCCCGATTCGCGGCTCTCAGCAGATGCGGGCACGGCGCCTGCCGAGGCTTCGCGCAGTTCCTCGGCTGCTTCCATCACTGCCTGTGCGCACCATGCGAGGCCATTGACGCGGCGCATCCGGCCGCGCTTTTGCCGCGCTTCATATTTGTCGAACGCCGCGTCGATGCCGCGCAGTGCTGCTTCCAGGGGGATGCCCGCCTCGCGCCATGTTTCAATCAGTGCCCAGTCGAGCGTCGAGAGCAGCAGCAGCGCTCCACGGCGCTGCTGGAATCGCTCTTCGATCTCGGTGAAGTAGTTGAAATAGTTGCGCAAGGTCTTCCTAGTGCGCACGGCCGCGCGGCCGCGCTGTGCGGTTACGCTCAAATAGGATGCGCAGGCCATCGAGTGTCAGCATGTCGTCGATCTCGGCAATGAAGCGCGAGTCGGCAGAAATCTGGCGGGCCAGACCGCCGGTGGCAATGACCTTGGCCGGTGCGCCCAACTCGGCAATGATGCGCTCAAGAATACCGTCGACAAGGCCGATGTAGCCATAGTAGAGGCCACTCTGCAAGTGCGAAACAGTGTTGGTTCCAATGACCTTGGCGGGACGCTTGATGTCAACCCGGCTGAGGCGCGCTGCATGCGCAAACAGCGCATCTGCACTGATGCCGAGTCCCGGCGCAATGGCGCCCCCAATATATTCTCCCTTGGCCGAGACAACGTCGAATGTGGTGGCCGTACCGAAATCCACCACGACGCAAGGGCCGCCGTAGCGTTCAAAAGCTGCGATGACGTTTACCAGCCGGTCCGCTCCCAGATCTGCGGGGTTTTCCTGCAGAACTGGCACGCCCGTCTTGATCCCCGGCTCCACAAACATCGGAGGTACATGAAAATACGTTTCGCAAACCTGGCGTAGCGTGGAATCGATCGGCGGCACCACGGACGAGATGATTATGTGCGTTACCTGGCTGGGGGACATGCCGTGCATCTCGAAGAGGTTTACAAAGAACACGCCATACTCGTCCACGGTTTGGGAACGGTGGGTGGTAATGCGCCAGTGCGCCGCCAGCGAAGGTTCTTCCCCTTCCAGCCGGTAAAGGCCGAGCACCGTATTCGTGTTGCCCACATCGATAGCCAGCAGCATTGTTTTCAGTTCATCTCCGCGGCGCGAATTCCGCCCGTCTGCACCGTCACCAGGCCGTCCGCAGTGCGCACCCGAAGGAATCCACGCTCCTCCAGCCCAGCTGTGACGCCCACACATGCCTGCGGGCCGTGCACTTCAACCTTTCGCCGGCGCGCCCATGTTGAGGCTCTCTCGACACGCTCGGGAATCACCGCCGCCAACGCAGCGTCGAATAGCCCCAGCGTTTCGTGCTCCAGCGATTTTAGCAGGGAGATGAGCAGAAGCTGGCGATCGATGCGCCGACCGGCTTCGATATCCAGCGAGGTCGCGGGCGTAGCCAGTCCCGGCTCAAAGGCACGCTGATGTACGTTGATGCCGATCCCCACCACGGCAAACGCGACTGCGTCTCCTTCGGTCCTGGACTCCACCAGGATTCCGCCGGTCTTACGCTCACCAAGCATTAAATCGTTGGGCCAGCGCAGATCGACTTTGAGTCCGCTCGCTGCGTCAATCGCATGCACCGCGGCCAGCCCCGTCGCCAGGGGAACGAGTCCCAGGCGAGCCACAGGCAGGTTCGGCCGCAAAAGCACACTTACATACAGGCCATCGCCCGCAGCCGATTGCCAGGTGTGACCGCCCCGGCCGCGCCCGGCTACTTGCTCATCGGCAAAGTAGACCGAGCCGTGCGCAGCGCCGTTGCGGGCCGCTTCCAGTGCATCTGTATTTGTGGAGCCGGTGGTCGAAGAAAAGTGCAGTTTACTCGCAAAGATGGATCCTACAAGGGCGCCTTCGAGCGCCGGCAGATCGAACCGCGACGGGCTCATGGCCTGGCTCATTCGGCCACAATACTCATGGAGATGTCCGCTGCTTTGGCCGAATGGGTAAGCGCGCCCACGCTGATGAAGTCCACCCCGGCCTCCGCGTACGAGCGGATGTTCTCGAGCACAATGCCCCCCGAGGCCTCGGTGGGAATCCAGCGTTCCACCTTCTTGATACGGTCCACCGATAGTTTCACTTGTTCCGCGGTCATGTTGTCCAGCAGGATCGCTTCAGCGCCATAATCGAGCGCCTCTTCCAACTCTTCGCGCGTGCGCACTTCCACCTGCACCCGCTGGCCCTTCTTGCGCAACTCCAGCGCCCGCGTCAGCGCCGCGCTCAGGCCTCCCCCCAGCGCGATGTGGTTGTTCTTGATCAGGATGCCCGAGGCCAGATCGATTCGGTGATTGGTCCCCCCACCGCACATTACTGCGTATTTCTCCAGGGCCCTTAAACCGGGCACAGTCTTGCGCGTATCCAGCACCCTGGCATGCGTTCCCTCGATCGCGTCTACGTATCTCCGCGTCAATGTGGCGATACCGCTCAGGTGCTGCATCAGATTCAGAATCACGCGCTCCGAACTCAATAACACCCGCGCATTGTGGCGGATCACGGCCAGTACCTGGCCTCCGTGAACCCGCACGCCGTCGAAGATCTCCGGGTGGCTGACGACCTCAAATCGTGTGTGCGCCTGCGCACGGGGGTCAAGCCGGGCAAAAATCTCAAGCAAGCGCGGCACCGCGCCCAGGCCGGACACAACCATCTCCTGCCGCGCCAGGATCGAAGCCGAGGCGCGCAAATCGGGGTCAATGGTCAGGTTAGTTGTGGTGTCGCCTGCCGCCTGGTCTTCCACCAGGGCCTGCTCCAGCAGTGCGTCAATGCGGCTGCTCTTCCAATCCATTCTTCGCTTACCTTTGCATTTATTCAGGTGGCAGCGCATCGAGGTCGCTGCGTATCTTGTCCCGCAAACGCCGCGATTCGCTCAACTGCTTCTTCAGTCCTTCTACGATGTGGGGCGGAGCCTTGGCCGTAAATCCTGGATTGTCCAGTTGATGCTCGGCATTGGCAATGGTCTTTTCGACCTTCGCGAACTCCTTTGTCAACCTCTCTCGCTCCGCGGTCACGTCAATCTGCTTTTCGTAAAGAACCTGTACCTCGAAATCCGCATTCGAGCGAATATTCGATCCGCTCAATGACGTTTCGCTGAAGTCTATCTTGGAGACCTTTGCCAATCGCTCAATGATGTCCCGGTTGCTTACAAAGACCTCGTCCGGCGCCTCGTTTGCCACCGAACGGGTGCAGTGAATCTTGATCGGTACTTCTTCCTTCTCCTCGGCCCCGGCCTGTTTGCGCAATGCGCGTACATCCACGATCAGTCCCTGAACCATTCCCATATCGATCTGCGACTTCGAGTGGAAAGCGCCCGCCTGCGGATACTGAGTGAGCGCAATCGACTTCGCCGGAGGATTGCCGTCATACACCGCGTGCCAAAGCTCCTCGGTCAGGAAAGGCATAAAGGGCGAGAGCAGTCGCAGCGCGGCCTCAAACACCGCAACCAGCGTGACCAGCGCGGCACTCGTCTTCGCCATGTCGGCGTCTTCTGCAAAATCCAGCCGCAGCTTCACGATTTCCAGGTACCAGTCGCAAAAACTGCCCCAGAAGAACTGGTAGATGGTGTTGGCGGCGTCGTCAAAGCGGTTGTTCTCGAGCGCCTGATTGACCTTGGCCGCGGTGGCGTGCAACTCGGCCACAATCCATCGTGCTTCGAGCGGCGCGTCTTCGGCGACTGCCGGCATTCCACCCAGCGCTGCGGAATCGATCTTGATGCCAACCTCCGCGGCGCGATCCACGTTCATGAACAGGAAGCGCGCGGCGTTCCATATCTTGTTGGCAAAGGCGCGATAGCCCTCTGTGCGAGCCACGTTGAAGGCGATGTCGGTGCCTGGCGAGGCCATCGAAGCCAGCGTGAACCGCACCGCATCGGTCCCAAACTGCTTCACAATCTCAATAGGGTCGATTACGTTGCCCTTGGTCTTCGACATCTTCTCCCGGTTGGCGTCGCGCACCAGCGCGTGAATATAGACATTGCGGAACGGTACCGATTCCGCAAGCGTGCGCTTCGACCCATCCGGCATCGGCACATCGCCCCCGAACCAGCAGCCAAACATGATCATCCGTGCCACCCAGAAGAAGAGAATGTCGAACCCGGTGATCAGCAGGCTTGTAGGGTAGAAGGTGTCGAAGTCCGCGCGGTTCCCGGCGCTAATATTCGGCCAGCCAAAGACCGAGACCGGCAGTAGCCCTGAAGAGAACCACGTGTCCAGCACGTCGGTCTCCTGCACAATCTGCTCCGAGCCGCAGTGAGCGCACGCGGTTGGATTCTGGCGCGCCACGGTTGTCTTGCGGCAGACCGCACAATGCCAAGCGGGAATACGGTGGCCCCACCAGAGTTGCCGCGAAATGCACCAGTCGTGGATGTTTTCCATCCAGTTCAGATAGGTCTTTTCGTACATCTCCGGCGTGATGCGGATGTGCCCTTCCTTCACCGCCGCAATGGCGCGGTCGGCGAGCGGCTGAATCTTGACGAACCACTGCAGGGAGAGCCGGGGTTCCACAACCGTCTTGCACCGGTCGCAGTGGCCCACGTTGTTCGTATAGTCCTTGACCCCTGCCAGCAGGTCCTGCGTTTCAAGGTCTGCAACAATCTTCTTGCGCGCCACGTAGCGGTCCAGGCCGGCATAGGCGCCACCCTCCGCGTTGATGTGCGCCGTTTCATCCATCACGTTGATCGAGGGCAGATTGTGGCGCTCGCCGAGGGCAAAGTCATTAGGATCGTGCGCCGGAGTTACCTTCACCGCGCCGGTTCCAAATTCGCGGCTGACCCATTCGTCGAGGATGATG
>Ga0265316_10004753_pt1 | contig 13429 bp, 8 predicted proteins | sample 4522metaG_FD_202092 | JGI IMG/M metagenome (GOLD analysis project Ga0265316, IMG submission 202092) | Rhizosphere microbial communities from Carex aquatilis grown in University of Washington, Seatle, WA, United States - 4-5-22 metaG | ecosystem: Host-associated > Plants > Roots > Rhizosphere >... | reverse complement strand
CCCCGCGCCGACTTCCTCATTGCGGAACGGCGGGATGAGGTCTGTCGCGCGATCTGGGATTACCTCTCACGGAACCGGTTTTGGGACGTCCTGCAACTTTGCCAATTGCCGGAAGGGTGCCAAACGCTGGAGGAGATGCCTAGGTTGGCAGCGGCGGGCCAATGTCGAACGGGAGTGTGGGCATCGGAAGCTTCTCCGTATTTGCCGCTTCGCCCATCCTGGGATGAGTACTTCGACAGCCTGGCGGCGAAACATCGCTCGAATCTGCGCAATCGATTCAAACGCCTCAAGGCCACGGGGCCGGTAGAGATGGAAGCAATTACCTCGGCCGAAGGGTTGGCGGAAGGCGTGGAAGCCGGTTTGCGACTGGAAGCGGCGGCCTGGAAGGGTGAGTCCGAGACCGCCATCCGCTGCGATCGCGCCACCTCCCAGTTCTATTCGACGCTGGCAGGGCGCGCGGCTGAGCGGGGCTGGCTTGGCTTGCACTTCCTGCGGGCGGGAGAGGCGCGAATCGCCTTCGATTATAGCCTCTCCTACAAGAACCGGATTCACCTGCTCAAGTTAGGGTACGACCCGGCTTACGCGCGCTTTTCTCCTTCGAACCTGCTTCTTTGCCTGGTTTTGCAGAACGCCTTCGAGCGGGGTGTCGCGGAGTATGATTTTCTGGGAGCGGACGCCGACTGGAAGCTGAGTTGGGCCAGGCAAGTCAAACGGCATTTCTGGCTGTTCGTTTTTCCCAACACGTTTAAAGGACGTCTTCTACATCTCATCAAGTTTCGGTTGGTTCCATTGCTCAAGCGGACCGGCCTCCGTCATGTGCGTGGATTCATCGAGCGAGCGGCTGCTCGCCGGCCGCGTGGCGTTGTTCGAAGGGAAGACTGAGAAACGCCCATGTACATCTCATCCTGGCCGGGACTAACACCGCACGAGTTTCTGCAGCGCCACTCCGATGAAGGTCTGCCTTACCCGCTGAACGCCGCGAACCGGCTCTCCTTCTGCGTGGCGCGCAGCGGCATCTATCATCTGTTCCGGGCGTTGAAGTTCAAAAAAGAAGACATCGTCCTGGTCCCCGATTATCACAGCGGCAATGAAGTGTCGGCAATCCAGGCGGCGGGGGCCACCATCGTCTACTATCCGATCCTGCGCAACCTGGAGCCGGACCTGGACGCACTGTCGCGTCTGGCCAAGCTGAATCCCCGGGTGATCTACACGATTCACTACCTGGGATGGCCGCAGCCCATGCAGGAGATCGCAAGCTTGTGCCGCCAGCGGGGCAGCATCCTGATCGAGGATTGCGCTCTTTCCCTGCTGAGCGAACCAAATGGCACACCGCTCGGCGCGTCGGGAGATTATTCGGTTTTTTGCCTGTACAAGACTTTACCCGTGCCGAATGGCGGTCTGCTGGTGCAGAACCGCAACTGCCTGGTGGAACTTGCGGGTCTGAAACTGCGGCGCTGCCCGCCAACCACGGCCATCGGCCGCAGCGCCGAGCTGGCACTGGAAGCCCTGCGGTCCCGCGCCGATCTGATGGGCGGGATCTTGTTCGGAATCAAGCGGGCCTTCGGCCGGTTGCTGCGGGCGGCCGATGTACGGCAGGTGCCCATTGGCAACATCGGGTGGAACATTGGCGACGTGAACATTGCCATGTCCTCCATCTGCAATACAGTCATCAAGCGGTTGGACTATGGCCGCATCCGCAAAAAGCGACGGGAAAACTTTTTGCATTTGCGGCAAAAACTGCAAGGCCGGGTAACCATGCTGCGGGAGGACCTGGATGAAGGCGTCTGTCCGCTGTTCTTTCCCATACTGGTGCGAGACAAGCACGCGGTAGCCCGGGCCCTGTGGCGGCGGGGTATCGGAGCCGTGGAGTTCTGGAACGAAGTCCGCCCCCCGGCGGAACGGGCCAGCGGCCCCGAGGCGCAGTATCTCCGGGCGCACGTGCTGGAACTGCCGATTCATCAGGACGTCGGTCCCTCGCAGGTGGAATACATCGCCGACCAGGTGCTGCGCCTGGATTTGCGGGCGGCATAATGACAGCCACTTTCACAAAGACGCCGGCGCACGCCCCTGGGATTGCAGTGGAGAGAATCGCCGATGCGCCGGGATTCGAGGCGCTGCGGGATGAGTGGAGCGAACTCCTCGAAGCCAGCGACTCCGATTGTCTGTTTCTGACCTGGGAATGGCTCTCCACCTGGTGGAAGCACCTGGCCGGGGACCGGCGGCTCGCGATTCTCGCTCTACGCCGCGGGGGAAGGCTGGTGGCACTGGCGCCATTCTGCCTGCGGCCTCCCAGTCTGCCAGGCCGGCGGCCGCTTCCGGTGCTGGAGTTTCTGGGAAATGGATGCGTCGGCTCCGACTATCTGGATTTGATTGTCCGTAGGGGCTACGAATCGGAAGCGCGAGGGGCTTTCGCTTCGGCTGTGGCGCACGAGCGGCTGGTGCTCGACTGGACACAACTGCGGCGGGGAAACTGCGCGGCCGCTGGAGTCGCCGCGAACCTGGGCGAGAGGGACTGGAGCGTCTCGGAGACGGTTACCAATACGTGCCCTTTCATCCCTCTGGCGGGGATGTCGTGGGAAGCCTACCTGGCAACCCTGGGGGCGGAACATCGGTACAACTTCAATCGCAAATTCAAGCGCCTCAACCGAAACTACAGCGTGCAGTTCGAGCGGGCTTATACCGAAGAGCAGTGCCGGGAATCGATCGACCTCGTCATGGAGCTGCACAATATGCGCTGGCGCGACCGGGGCGGCTCGGATGCCTTCGACACGCCTGGTCTGGTGGCGTTCCATCGCGAATTCAGTCAACTCGCGCTCAAGCGCGGATGGCTGCGGCTGTATGTGCTGCGGCTCGACCGGAAACCCGCTGCGTGTCTGTACGGGTTCTTATACGGCCGGACTTTCTATTTTTACCAATCGGGTTTCGATGCGGCGTATGGCAAGGAGAGCGTGGGCCTGGTCTCGATGGGTCTGAGCATCAAAGGCGCTATCGAGGAAGGGGCCGAGGAATACGATTTGTTGCACGGAGACGAAGAATACAAGTCTCACTGGAGCCGTCAGAGCCGGGAACTGGGCAGGTTGGAATTGTACCCGCCGGGTGGCATGGGAAGCATCTGCCGGCGGTCGGCGGAACTGGAGCGGGCGGCGCGCCGGATGGCTCGCCGCGTGCTGTCGAGAATGTTCGCATGATTCGAAGCTGGACCAAAACCGGAGCCGCGGGAATGCTGAGCCGGACAGGGATGGACAAGGTTCTGGGCTCGCTGACGGGCTCGATGGGCGCGCCGGTGGTGGTCGGCTACCACCGGGTGGTGGAGGATTTCGCGGCCACCGCGGCCACCTCCATTCCCTCCCTGCTGGTGAGCCGGCAAATGCTGGAACGGCATCTGGATTGGCTGGGCCGCCGCTTCCGATTCGTTTCCCTGGATGAAGTGGGCGCCCGCCTGGATGGCAGCGATGGTACTCGCGATGCCATCGCGGCCATTACCTTCGATGATGGCTACCGGGACTTTTACGACCACGCGTTCCCGCTCTTGATGCAAAAGGGGATTCCCGCGGCGGTGTTCGTGGTAACCGGCCTGGTGGACACCACCAGCGTCCAGACCCACGACGAACTCTATCTCTTGCTGATGAGGCGGCTGGCGGATGGCACTGGGAAACCGGGCGGCCTCGCCGGGATGCTGCGGGGTATGGGGATCTCAGTCGCAGGCGTCGTTCCCGGCACTCCATATGAGGCCACCAGGTACCTGCTCGAAGCGCTGCCCCAGGAAAGCGTACAAAGAGTGGTGGCGGCGCTCAAATCCGAGGCGCCGATTTCGGAAGACACTTTCAAGCCCTTCCACTCTCTCACCTGGGAAATGCTCGACAGAATCCAGCGGGCCGGCATGACCGTCGGTTCCCATTCCATGACTCATGTTTTGATGACCAATGAGAGCCGACAGCGGGTAGCGGACGAAGCGACGGGGTCGCGGAGAGAAATCGAAACCAGACTGGGGACGGGCGTCCGGCATTTCGCCTATCCCAGCGGGCGGTTCAACACAACCTCGGTGGACGCCGTGGCGGACGCTGGCTATCGGTTCGGCTACTCCACCTGCGGCCACCGGGACGCCGTGCACCCCCGGTTGACGGTACCGCGGACACTGCTGTGGGAGAAGTCCAGCCTGGATTTTCGCGGCGCGTTCTCGGGTCCCATTTTGAGTTGCCAGATCCACCGTGCCTTCGACATGGTGAGCGGATGCCGGGAGCACCATCGTGTCGGCCGGGAGAGTGCCCATGCTTAGCGCCAGCGGATCGCCTGTGGAGACCCCGCTCTATGCGGCCGGCGTTTCCCAAATCCGCTTCACCCAGCGGAGCGCCGCCCGCGTCGGCACAGGGACGCCGGCCTCCTACTGGCTGCTGTTGATATTCCTGTTTCTGCTTTACGCGAATCTGCCGTTTGTGCTGCCGGTGACAGAGGTGCTGCGCCCGGCCAAAGTCGTGGCCGGAGGCGCACTGGCGGCGTTGCTGGCGGAGGCCATGCTCGGGAAGAGGACTCTCGGTTTCGCATGGCCCGAAGGCTCTCTTTTATTGGGCTTCGTGGCCGTTGCGGCGTTGTCTTGCCTGACTGCGCTGTGGCCGGGCTACGCGGTCGCGGCTCTTTCCGACCTGGTGAAGATGGCGCTCGTCTTTTTCTTCATCGTCAACTGCGCCAATACCGAGCGCCGCCTGCGGGGCGTCATGTGGACCCTCGTCGTCTGCGGGGTGATACCGGCTGCCGGCACGTTGAGAAACTACTTACAGGGCAACTTATTCGAAGGCCGGGCCTCCTGGCTGGGTATCTTCGCCAATCCCAACGAGGTGGCTTACAGCCTGGTCATCCTCCTGCCTCTGGCGGCAGTCCTGGCGGCCGGCGCCGGCCTGGTGCCGCGCCTGGCGCTGCTGGGGATTTCGACGCTCTACGTGGGCGCCATCTTTGTGACCTTCTCGCGAGGCGGACTGGTGGCGCTGGCCGTGGTGATCGGGCTCTACGCCTGGCGGAAGCGAAATATCTGGCTCCAGGCCGCGTTGATGGCCTTGGTGGCGGCAGGCCTGGTGCTGGGCGGCAAGTACTGGTCACGGGAGGAAGGCTTCTCCGGACTGAAGGGCGACCTGACCCTTCGGCAGCGCCTGACAACTTCCGAGGTGGGTCTGGCCATGTTCGCCGATCACCCTTTGCTCGGCGTAGGTCTGGGATGTTCCGTGATTGCCTGGCCGCTCTATGCGCCCAAAGACCTTTATTCCCGCGGTTCCCTAGTGACTCACAACACCGTCATTCAGCCGCTGGCGGAGACCGGAGTGTTGGGCTTCATCCTATTTGCCTCGTTTGTGGGCTTCGGCATCCATTCCGCGCGCAAACTGGCCCTGGACGCTTCAAAACCGAGCATGGCCAACCTGGGCGCCGGTCTGGAAATCGCCGTCTGGGGATTTGTAGTCTGCGGGTTATCTGGTGGATACCTGCTGACCTGGTTCCCGTACATTCTACTCGGTCTAGTGTCGTCGGCCAGGCGGGTTCAGGGAGACACTTGATGGCTGCCGCGGCGACCAGCGTTTCCACAGCGACCATCGGTGTTGTTCCGGCCCCGGACACCGATTCGGTCTTCAAGCCGGCCCTGTTGTTAATGTCCGGACGAACCGTGGCCTTCGCCGCGACGTTCTTCATTCCGCTGGTTTTGGCGCGGATCTTCGATCCGGCGCAATTCGGCACCTACAAACAGCTTTTTCTGATCTGGGGCACGGTTTATTACATCGCCCAACTGGGGATGGCCTCCAGCCTGTATTACTTTCTCCCGCGAGCGCCTCGCATGGCGGGTTCGTATGTCGCCAACTCCCTGCTATTCCTGGCGGCGGCCGGCCTGGTTTGTCTGGGCGCCCTGGTGATGGCCGCGCCGAAACTGGGTCGCTGGCTGAGCAACGACGATCTCGCCCGATACGTTCCTTGGATCGGCCTGTACGTCTCCCTGATGATGGTCTCCGTGGCGCTGGAGATAGTCCTGATCTCCCGCGGCCGGTACTTGTGGGCCTCCACCACGTATGCCGTCTCGGACATTGCGCGGGCGGCGGCCTTCATCGTGCCGGTGCTGTTGTTCCGGCAGTTGGAGTGGCTCTTGAAAGGCGCCGTGATCGTGGCTGCCCTCCGGGTAGCCATCACACTCTTCTACTTCCGCAGGGAATTCCGCGGCAGCTTCAAACCGGATGGGGCGTTGCTCAGGAGCCAATTGGCGTATGCGCTCCCCTTCGGCCTGGCGGTGGTCGTCGAGATCCTGCAAGCCAGCCTTCCCCAGTATGTGGTATCCCACTTGTTCGACCCCGCCACATTCGCCATTTTCGCAGTAGGTTGTCTGCAGATCCCGCTGGTCGATTTCGCGGCCTCGCCGACCAGCGACGTGATGATGGTCAAGATGCAGGAGCGCCTGGCCAAAGGACGTACGCGGGCGGTGCTCGGAATCTGGCACGACACCACCTGGAAGCTGGCCTTGCTCTTCCTGCCGTTGGCGGCCTTCCTGATGGTGGACGCCCGGGAAATCATCGTCTTCCTGTTCACCAAGCGATACAGCGCCAGCGCTCCCATCTTTATGGTGTGGTCCGCCATGATCCTGCTCGCCAGCTTACAGGTAGATGGCGTGATGCGCGTGTTCGCGCAGACCCGCTTCCTGCTGGTGCTCAACTTGATGCGCCTGGCGATTATTGCCGGGCTAATCCACTGGTCTCTCGGGGAGTTTCATCTGCTCGGCGCGGCCCTGGTGACCGTGCTGGCGACTCTGCTTTTCAAGGCGGGGGCGCTGATCCGGATGAAGAGACTGCTGGGGGTCGGCGCGGCCGATCTGCTGCCGTGGCGCAGTCTGGGCGCCTTGCTGGCCGCGGCTCTATGCGGGGTGGTGGTGGTGCTGGCAGTCAAATCGCAGATCCACGCTGCCCCGCTCCCTTCGATCCTGATCACCGGTTCGGCTTATGCGGCCGCATACATCGGTGTAGTTTGGCGTTTCAATTTGCTGAATGAGAGCGAGAGGCTGGCGATTGCCGGGTGGGTGCGTAGGGCGCGCATCGCCACGGGTCTGGCGTTGGGTTACGAGAAGGGATAGCGTACACGTACTATGTGCGGAATTGCGGGCATTGCGAGCTTGGAGGGCAGACCGGTTTTCGAGCGGGAAGTGCGGGATATGTGTGCGTCCATCTCCCACCGGGGCCCCGACGACGAGGGTTTCTACTTCGGCCCGGGAGTGGGCCTAGGAATGCGCCGCCTCAGCATCATCGACCTCGATTCCGGCCGCCAGCCGGTTCGAAATGAAGACGGAACCGTCTGGGTGGTGTTCAACGGCGAAATCTACAACTTCCGGGAATTGCGCCGGGAACTGGAGGGCCTCGGCCACGTCTTCTACACGCATACCGACACGGAAACCATCGTCCACCTGTATGAGGAATACGGAACGCGCGCGGTGGATCATATGCGCGGCATGTTCACCTTTGCGCTTTGGGATGAGCGAAAAAGGCGGTTGTTCATCGCGCGGGACCGGTTGGGGATCAAGCCGCTCTACTACGCCGAGACCGGCGGCAGGATTCTATTCGCTTCCGAGTTGAAGTGCATTCTCGAACTGGCAGACGTGGAGCGCAAGCTGAGCTGGAGCGCGATGTCTCATCTGTTCACGTTCCTCTCCACTCCCCCCGCGGAAGCCATCATCGAGGGCGTACACAAGCTCGAGCCTGGGCATTTTCTGACCGCCACGCCGGGCCGGGCGCCCGTAATAGAGCCTTACTGGGATCTCAAATTCGAGCCGGACTACGGCCGGGAAGAGGGCTATTTCGTCGATCGTGTGCGCGAGCTTCTGGATGAATCGGTTCGCCTCCACATGGTGAGCGATGTACCCGTGGGAGCGTTCCTCAGCGGCGGAATCGACTCCAGCGCGATCGTGGCCACCGCGGCGGCGCTCACTGCCGAGCCGCTGAAGACCTTCTCGATCGGTTTCAGCGAGCCCGATTATAACGAGCTGGAACACGCCCGCGTTGTCGCCACGCGGTTCCGCACCGACCATCGCGAGTTGACCCTCGGGCCGGATGCGCTCGACCAATTGGAAAACCTCGCCTGGTACCTCGACGAGCCTTTCGGCGACTCCTCCGCCATTCCCACCTACATGGTTTCCAAGCTCGCAGCCCAAAGTGTGAAGGTGGTGCTGTCGGGCGACGGTGGGGATGAGCTATTCGCGGGATACGACAAATATCTCGTGGAGCGGCGGGAGCGCAGCCGCACACCATTGCCGGCGTTTGCGCGAAGCGTGCTGGGAAGGATCGCCCGGACCATGCCCGATGGCATGCGGGGACGCAATTTCCTGCACCACATGTCGCTGACGGGCGCCGAGCGTTACCTGGATGCCTGCTCGCTTTTCCGGCGCGACGACATGCGGAAGCTGTTCCGGCCGGACGCTTTCGAATTGCTCGCGCCCTATGAACCCTGGCGTTCCAAGGCGGCTTGCATGGAATCGGGTAACGGCAACTGGCTTTCGGCCCTGCAACGCCTCGACGTGAAGAACTATCTGCCGCTGGACATTTTGACCAAGGTGGACCGCATGAGCATGGCCCATTCCATCGAAACCCGCGTGCCGTTGCTGGATCATAAGCTGGTGGAATTCGCCGCTACCATCCCGCCCGAGATGAATCTGCGCGGCGGCACCACCAAGTACGTGCTGAAGCAGGCCATGCGGGGGATACTCCCCAACGGTATCATCGACCGGCCCAAGCATGGGTTTGCCATTCCCTTGGGCTATTGGTTTCGGGGCAAGCTGGGGGCCTATGTTCGCGACCTGCTGCTGGGAGAAAGCGCCCGGCGCCGCGGATTCTTCAATGGCTCCTACATCGAAAACCTGGTGGCCCAACACGAAAGAGGACGAAATCTCGACCTGCAGCTCTGGACTCTGATTTCCTTCGAGTTGTGGGCCAGAGTGTTCCTGGATGGAAGGGCTAAAGGACAGGCCTGCGAGGCGGCCTGAATGGTGCCACCAATCATGCAGTCGAAGAAGATCAAGCTGCTGCAGATGCTGACCAACTTTCACATCGGCGGGACGGAGCGGCAGGTCGCCAACCTGGCCCTGGGAATCGATCCCTCGCACTTCGATCTGCACCTGGCTTGCCTGCGGCATTCCGGCGAACTGCTGGCTGAGCTGGAGACGCTGCGGGTGCCCCGGTCGGAATTTCGCATCGGCCCCCTGTACAGTCCCAAGACTCTCTGGCAGGGCATCCGGCTGGCCCATTACGTGAGACGGAATCTGATTCAGATCGTGCACAGCTTCGGATTCTATCCCAATGTCTTCACTGTTCCGGTCGCCAGGCTGGCGGGGGCCTCGATCGTCGTGGCCTCGATTCGCGACACAGGCGACTTGTTGACTCCTATGCAGAGACGGCTGTTGAAACTGGTCTGCCGGTTGGCCGATTGTGTCCTGGTGAACGCCGAGGCAATCCGCGAGAATCTGCTCGAACAAGGATACAACCCGAGCAAAATCGTGATCATTCGGAACGGCATCACGCTGCCGAAAGCTCCCGGGAAAGAGCGCAGCGCTGTCCTCCGGCGGGAACTGGGAATCCCGCTTTCCGCCCGCGTGGTGGCGGTGTTTTCACGCCTCAACCGGATGAAAGGAGTGCAATACTTCCTGGATGCGGCCATGGATTTGTCGGGGAGATTTCCGGATGTGCATTTCCTGGTGGTCGGCGATGGTGGCAGCAAAACGGAATTGGAAGAGCACGCCCGCCGCCTGGGGCTTGGGCAGCGGATTGTGTTCACCGGATTCCGGAGCGATGTTCCGGATCTGTTATCGGAAGCTGCCATCTCGGTGCTGCCGTCTTTGAGCGAGGGCACCTCCAATACCTTGCTGGAATCCATGGCCGCCGGCATCCCCGTCGTCGCTACCAGGGTGGGGGGCAATCCGGAGGTCGTCGAGGACGGGGTCAGCGGCCTGCTGGTGCCGCCGCGGGATTCGGCCGCGCTGGCTGCCGCCATGGGCCGCCTGCTGGCGGACCCGGACCTGGCCTTAACGCTCGGTCAGGCCGGCACGCGGCGCGTATCCGAGCTTTTCTCAATCGATGGCTCGGTACATCAGACCGAGCACCTCTACCAGCGGTTGGTGGAAGGCAAGGGCCACGTATGCGAATCTTGCTGATCGGCCCGCATCCGCCTCCGCACGGAGGGATATCGGTGCATGTGTCGGGAATCCATCGGCAACTGATGGCAGCCGGGGTGACTTGCCGCGTTCTGGATATGAGCCTTGTTCGTCCTGGGTTCGGTTTCGGCTGGACCGTGCTGCGCCACGCGTTGCGGGGATGGACCCTGCACCTTCACACCAATGGACACAATGTGAAGAGCTGGTTGCTGGCATTGGGATGCGGGCTGGCCGGACAATCGCGCGGCGGCTCGATACTGACCCTGCACTCCGGGATGGTGTCCGGCTACTTGCTGGCTGCTCCTGGTTGGCGCCGGAAACTGGCGGCCCTTGCCTGCTCCCTTTACACCAGGGTGATCTGTGCCGGCCCAGAGACCAGAAGCGCCCTCGTTTCGCTCGGTGTGGATGCTCGGAGCACGGAGGTCTTGCCGGCCTTCCTGAGCGCCGGGAGCCCTGAGGTATCGCCCGAATCCGGGCTCCTGGCATGGATGGGACGCCATCGGCCCCTGTTTTCCACGGTGCTGTTCTTCCGGCCGGAGTACGGCTTCGATCTGCTGATTGCCGCTCTCGCCCGGTTACGTCGCATCTATCCTTCGCTTGGCTGTCTGGTAATGGGCAGCGGCGAGCAACGAGCCGAAGCCGAACAGCGAATCCGTGAAGCGGGTCTCGAAAACAGCATTCTCCTGCTCGGAGACGTGCCGCATGATGCCTGCCTGGCGTGGATGTCGGTTTGCGACGTGTTTCTCCGCCCCACGCTGGCGGATGGCGATTCGATCTCGGTGCGCGAGGCGCTGGCTCTGGGCGTTCCGGTGGTGGCCAGCCGTGTCGGCGCGCGGCCGGCCGGCGCCATACTGTTTCGCCCGGGCGATGTGGAGGAGATGCTCGGAGCGGTCGAGCTGGCCCTGGCGGCAGAGAGAGGCAACCCACCGCGAGCGGCAGGCTCGATGGATCGTTTGATGGAGATCTACCGGCAAGTGGATGGCTCAGTCGGAAGCCGTGAAGAAATGGGCAAGCTAAAGCATGCCCCACCAAGGCTTGGTAGGGCATGCTTTAGTTTGCCCATCGCCCGTTTGCGGGCGATTTTCTCGCGCAATTACTTATGACGCTCCGTTTAGTCGCCTGCGAGGTGGTTCGGAAGCTCCAACGGCTGGGCAGTATGCGGCCGCGCGAAGTAGCGCACCGCGTCCGGGCGAAGGTGCGTTCGGAACTGGACCGGATTGGCGACGGCCACCCGCCGGTGGCGGTCCCAGCGCCTTTTAAAGAGTACCTGGCCAGAGCGCCGGGGGATCGCTTTTATCGGAGCCATCGCGAGAACTTGCGGCCCTTTGTCCACGAGAGTTTTCCACAGTGGATCGGCAGGGCTGTCGACGAGGCGGAAAGACTGTGCACGCATGAGATAACGCTTCTCGGTCACGAGCCGGTCGATCTCGGCGCCGAGATAGACTGGCACCGCGACCCGGTCACCGGTCGAATCTGGGAACGGCGTTTCTGGACCGATTACCGGCCGGCGCGCGATAGCGAAGGGCGCGATCCCAAGATCATCCACGAGTTGAACCGCCACCAGCACCTGCCCCGGCTGGCCAAGGCGTATCGGCTGACTGGAGACGAGCGCTACGCCAGGGAGGCAGTGGCCCAACTCAATAGCTGGATCGACCAGAACCCGCCCGGCCAAGGCATCAATTGGCAGTCCAGTCTGGAAATCGGGATCCGGGCGATTTCCTGGTTGTGGACCATTTTCCCGTTGCTCCCTTCCCCGTCTCTCGACGAGGCTTCCGCCCAGCGCATCGGCGAGTCGCTCTTCGCTCAATTGGAGCATGTTCACCGCTACACGTCCGTCTACAGCAGCCCCAACACCCACTTAATCGGCGAGGCTGCGGCGCTCTTCATCGCCGGACTGGTGTTTGGGGACCAGAAACGGCCCGCCATCTGGCTGCGCCGGGGAGCCGCCCTGTTGGCCGAGGCAGCCGAGAAACAAGTCCTGGACGATGGCGTATATGGGGAACTCTCTTCCTGCTATCACTGCTATGCCCTCGATTTCTTCCTGCAAGCTATGGCGCTGGCGGAGCGCAATGAGTTTCACCTCCCGGCGCCGGTTCCGCATAAAGTATCCAGGATGCTTCAGTTTCTGATGCATCTGACGCGGCCAGACGGCACGCTTCCTTTGCTCGGAGACGACGATGGCGGCCGGGCCCTGGCGCTCGACAAAAGAGATTACCGTTCGTTCCAGGATGGCTTGTGCCTGGGGGCCATTCTCTACCGCAGGGGAGACTTCAAACACCAGGCAGGCGCTTTCTGCGAGGAGGCGCTGTGGATGCTCGGCAAAGATGGCTGGGAGGCTTACCGCCAATTGGAAAGCCAGGAACCGGCTGAGACGCAGGCACACTGTTCGTCGGCCGGATACCTGGTGCGACGCTCCGGCTGGGGACCGCTCGACAGCCATCTAGTCTTCGACTGCGGCGGTCTCGGCATGCTCACCGGCGCCCATGCTCACGCCGATGCCCTCTCGCTCACCCTGTTTAACCGGGGCCGGGAACTGCTCGTGGACCCGGGAACCTTCGTCTACAACTGCGCTCCGGAATGGCGCGATTACTTTCGCTCCACGCGGGCGCATAACACCGTCGCTATCGACGGTCGCGACCAGGCCGAGCAGGGAGGGACCTTTCACTGGAAAACCGAACTCCGCTCCCGCGCGGCTAGGGAGACGGCCTTACCTGGGTTCGACTACCTGGAAGGGGAACACGATGGGTATCGGCGGATGCCGCATGGAGCGACGCATCGCCGCCGCCTCCTGTATGTCCCACCAGAATCGTGGATCGTGGTGGACGACTTCCGCGGGTCCGGCGAACACACGTTCGACTTCCACTACCACTTTGCACCGGACGTCGAGGTGTCGGCTCTGGAACAGGACGAAACCGGCGTTCTGGTTCGGGCGGAAGAGGCGGGAATGCTGCTCCAACTGGTCGCCGCTCAACCTCTCACATCGGCGGAACTCATCGGCGGGTGGGCCTCGCGCGCATATGGCGAGAAGAGGCCCTGCACTACCCTGCGTGCCACTCTTACCGGACCGGCGCCCATCGCGGCCATGACTTTCATCGTGCCGCACGGGCCGTGCCTCCCTGTAGTTCGGCGGCTGAAGGTGGAAAGCGGCAGCGGTATCGCTTGCTCCTACGAGCACAACGGGTTCCAGGACATCGCTGCTCTTTCTACGGGCGATTGCGAAATGACAGTGGCGGACTTCCGGATGCGCGGCGAGTTCTTCTGGGTGCGACTGCA
>Ga0265316_10004752_pt1 | contig 13434 bp, 9 predicted proteins | sample 4522metaG_FD_202092 | JGI IMG/M metagenome (GOLD analysis project Ga0265316, IMG submission 202092) | Rhizosphere microbial communities from Carex aquatilis grown in University of Washington, Seatle, WA, United States - 4-5-22 metaG | ecosystem: Host-associated > Plants > Roots > Rhizosphere >... | reverse complement strand
CCCACGGACGCAACATGGCAGGCGCGCGCGCCCTCTGGCGCGCCAACGGCATGACCGAGGCCGATTTCGAAAAGCCCATCATCGCCATCGTCAACAGCTTCACCCAGTTCGTGCCCGGGCACGTTCACCTGCACGACATTGGCCAGCGCGTGAAGAAGGTCATCGACGCCGCGGGCGGCTGGGGCGCCGAGTTCGACACCATCGCCATCGACGACGGCATCGCCATGGGCCACACCGGCATGCTCTATTCGCTGCCCAGCCGCGATCTCATCGCCGACAGCGTGGAGTACATGGTGAACGCCCATTGCGCCGACGCCATGGTGTGCATCACAAACTGCGACAAGATCACGCCGGGCATGATGATGGCGGCCATGCGGGTCAATATCCCGACGATCTTCGTCTCGGGCGGGCCCATGGAGGCGGGCACCGTGCCCGGTGTCCCCGATCAAAATGGCACGCCCAGTGTGCGCAAGCTGGACCTCATCGACACCATGACCGCTGCCAGCGACGCGAAGGTCAGCGACGCAGAACTGCTCCTGCTGGAACGCTCGGCCTGTCCCACCTGCGGTTCGTGCTCGGGTATGTTCACGGCCAACAGCATGAACTGCCTGACCGAGGCGCTGGGGCTGGCGTTGCCAGGAAACGGCACCCTGCTGGCCACGCACGCGCTCCGCTGGAATTTGTTCGAGGCAGCCGGCCGCCGCATTGTCGAGATGGCCAAGCAGCACTACCAGCAAGGCAACGACGACGTGCTCCCGCGCAGTATCGCGACCATGCAGGCATTCGAGAATGCCATGGCGCTCGACATCGCCATGGGCGGCTCGACCAACACCGTGCTGCACATTCTAGCTGTGGCGGAAGCGGCCGGCGTGAACTTCACCATGGCCGACATTGATCGGCTGTCGCGTAAGGTGCCCAACATCTGCAAAGTGGCGCCGTCATCGCACCACCACGTCGAAGATGTACACCGCGCGGGCGGCATCTTCACCATCATGGGGGAATTGGACCGCGCTGGGCTCATTCACCGCGAGGCCAAAACCGTGCACGCGCCGACCATGGGCCAGGCCATCGCCGAGAACGACATCCATCGTCCGACGGCCAGCGCCGCAGCCCAGAAGCGCACGTTGGCGGCGCCGGGCGGCGTGGCGACACAGACTGCGTTCTCGCAGGAGAAATATTTCGCTGCGGCCGACACCGACGTGGAAAAGGGATGCATCCGCGACGTGGCGCACGCCTACAGCAAGGACGGCGGCTTGGCCATCTTGTACGGCAACTTGGCCAAGGACGGCAGCATCGTGAAGACCGCGGGCGTGGACGCGTCTATCCTGCGCTTCGAAGGCCCGGCGCGCGTCTTCCATTCGCAGGAGATCGCGTGCGAGGCCATTCTGGCCAACCGGATCAAACCCGGCGACGTGGTGGTGATCGTGTACGAGGGCCCGCGCGGCGGGCCGGGCATGCAGGAAATGCTGTACCCGACCTCGTTCCTCAAGGGCAAGGGTCTAGGCAAAACCTGCGCCCTGCTCACCGACGGACGCTTCTCAGGCGGAACCTCGGGCCTCAGCATCGGCCATGTCTCGCCCGAGGCAGCCGAGGGCGGCACCATTGGCCTGGTCGAAGAAGGCGACCGCATTCGCATCGACATCCCCAACCGCCAGATCGATCTACTGGTCGACGAGGCGACTTTGACCAAGCGACGCCATGCCGTGGAGGCCAAGGGCGACAAGGCCTTCCAGCCCGACCGTGATCGAACCGTGTCGCAGTCCTTGCAAGCCTACGCGCTCATGACCACCAGCGCAGCCCGCGGCGCAGTTCGGGATATCTCGCAGTTGATGCGCAAGCGATAGAGAATGCTTTTGCACCACAGAGAGCACAGAGAGCACAGAGGTCGGAAGGAAAGAAGGGGTTCGGACCGGACAGAACCCAACCCTTCCCTTTCCGGTCCGTCTCTGTGGTCTCTGTGCTCTCTGTGGTGAAAAAAAAAGACTAACTAGCAGCACCGGGTCGGACCGTCGTGCCCGTCGTAGCGATGGGCCAGCACGTCGATCAGAGCCTGATCCGCAGGCAGGTTGGTCCGCGCGGCTGCGGCTTCGCCTGACAGTTCCTTGGCCAGCGTGCCGAGCACCACAACCGTTGTCCCCAAACGCCACCAGGGACGCGGCACATCGGCCGGCGTGACCGGCGTCGGCAGCCAAACAGGTTCGGTCTCGTGCAGCTCCGCGACCTTGCGCCCTGACAAAATGAGCACCCACTCGCGAATCGAAACCACGAGGATGGCAATCACCAGCACCAGGAATATGCCTGCAGCTACGGCATCCAGGGAGTTGTTGAAGATCAGCGCTTCGGTGGCCACGCGCTTGGCCGCTGGCACTTTGCCTGCCGCCAGGTCGGCCGAGAGTTTTTCCGCCATAGCCACAAACCCGACACGTGGGTTGGAATGGAAGATCTTCTGCAAGGCGGCGGCAAACGTCGCGCTGCCCAGCCAAGCCAGGGGCAGCAACGTCACCCAGATGTGGCGCGCCTTGCCCATCTTGATGATCATGGTCGTGGCAAAACAGAGCGCCACGCAGGCGAGCAACTGGTTGGCGATGCCGAAGAGCGGCCACAGCGAATTCACGCCGCCCAAGGGATCCTTCACGCCTGCGTAGAGGAAGTAGCCCCAGGCCCCGGCAAAGAGCACGCTGGCCGTGATGTTGGCGGGATAGGACTTGGTATCGCCAAGTGGCTTCCAGACGCGGCCGCCCAATTCCTGCAGCAAGAAGCGGCCGATGCGCGTGGCCACATCCAGCGTGGTCAGAATGAACAACGCCTCGAACATGATGGCGAAGTGGTACCAAAGCTTCATCGCGGTAGCGCCGCCGACGATCTTGCCGAAGATATGGGCCATGCCGATTGCCAAGGTGGGCGCACCGCCGGTGCGCGCCAGCACAGACTTCTCGCCAATGGCGCGCGCCAGGTCCGTGATTTGGGCAGCGGTCACCGGGAAGTTCCACGCAGACACCGCGGCCGCGACCGCATCGGGCGTGCTGCCCACCAGCCCGGCTGGCGCGTTCACGGCGAAGTACAACCCCGGATCGAGCACGCACGCCGCGATCATGGCCATGATACCCACAAAGCTCTCCACGCACATGGCGCCGTACCCGATGCTGCGCACGGTGCGCTCACGCGTGATCATCTTGGGCGTGGTGCCGCTGGCCACCAGTGCGTGGAATCCGCTCACTGACCCGCAAGCGATGGTGATGAAGCAGAACGGGAACAGGCCGCCCGCCACCACGGGCCGCATGCCGCCAATGAAGCGTGCTGGATCGGTCAGCCACGGCATCTGGATGGGTGGCAACACCAGCAAGATGCCCAAGGCCAACAGAACCACAACGCCGATCTTGAGGAACGTCACCAAGTAATCGCGCGGAGCGAGCAACAGCCACACCGGTAGCACGCTGGCGGAAAGGCCATAGGCGATCAGGCACAGCGCCAGAGTCGTCTTGCTCCAGGTGAAGGTCAGCGCGAAGGTCGCGTGCTGGTTGACCCAGAATCCGCCCAGCAGCGACGCCAGCAAGAACAGCGCCCCGATCACCGTCATCTCCAGTACCTTGCCCACGCGCAAGAAGCGCACGTACACGCCCATGATCATGGCAAAGGGAATGGTCATGGCTGTGGTCACTACGCCCCAGGGACTTTCAGCCAGGGCATTGGTCACCACCAGCCCGAGGCTGGCCACAATAATGATGAGAATTCCCAGCACGGCCAGCATAGCGATGGTGCCGGCAAAGCCACTGACCTCATCGCGCACCATTTCGACCAAAGACTTTCCGTCGCGCCGGACTGAACCGAACAGGATGACGAAGTCCTGCACGGCCCCGCCCAGAAGAACGCCGATGAGAATCCACAGAGTTCCCGGCAAGTAGCCAAATTGCGCCGCCAGCACCGGCCCGACCAGCGGCCCAGGCCCACTGATGGAGGCGAAGTGATGGCCAAACAGCACGTACTTGTTAGTGCGGACAAAGTCGCGCCCGTCGTCGTGAACCTCGGCGGGCGTGGCCCTGCGATCGTCGAGCATCAGCACCTTGGCCGCGATCCACTTGGAATAGAAACGAATCCCGATGGCGTAGGTACACAATGCCGCAACCACCATCCACGCAGCATTAAGCGGCTCGCCGCGCCTGCTGGCCACCACGGCGTAGGCCGCCGCTCCCAACAAGGACACCAGCGTCCAAATGAAAACTCTGAGGAATCGCTTCATGGCTTGGGGATGGCGTCCAAACGACGACAACCGCCACGCTAGCACCCACGGGCCTGGCGTCACAAGCGCGGCACGGTGCTAGCCAGCTCACATGGCGGTCAGGATAGGCGGTGTGGACAACCACACTGCGCATGCGCCATAACTTCGGCACCGTGAGCGAAAACGTCGACGTTGTGGTCCTCGGAGCCGGTATCAGCGGGCTCTGCCTCGCCCATCGTGTGGCGCAGGCTGGGCGCGACGTCTTGGTTCTCGAATCAGCGACGCAGCCGGGTGGGTGTGTCCGCTCCCCGCATGAACCCGCCGGCTATTGGTTCGAGATGGGGACACACACGCTGTACAACTCCTACGGCTCGCTGCTGACGATCATCGAGGAGCTGGGCCTGCGCGAGCGCATGCTCACGCGGCGCAGGGCACCTTTTCGCCTGCTGGTCGACGGCAAGCTGCGCAGCATTCCCTCGCAACTGAGCCTGACGGAACTCTTCGCCTCGGCCTGGCATGCGTTCAGCGAGCGCAAGCAGGGACAAACCGTGGCCGACTACTACGGCAAGCTGGTGGGCCGGCGAAACTGGAAGCGCGTGTTTGCACCCCTCTTCACGACTGTGCTCTCGCAGCCGGCCGACAACTTTCCTGCCGACATCCTGTTCAAGAAGCGCGCGCGCCGCAAAGACATCCCGCGCAGCTACACCTTTGCCGGCGGAATCCAGACTCTGACCGACCGGATCGCTGCGGAGCCGAGAATCGCAGTGAGAACCAATGCGGAAGTGCGCGGTCTGGCTCGCACGGGTGGAAGCTTTGTCGTCGAAATCGCTGGCGGAGATCGGGTGTTTGCCCAACGTCTGGCCCTGGCCCTGCCCGCCCCCGAGTCAGCGCGCTTGCTCGCGCCTCTCGGACCGGAAATCGCCACCGCTTTGTCCAGCATCCAGACTGCCAAGATCGAGTCCGTCGGTGTCGTTGCCGAGGCCCGCCACGTTCAGCTCCCGCGCCTGGCCGGCATCGTGCCGATCGGTGACACGTTCTTTTCCGTGGTCACGCGCGACGTGGTTCCCGACGAGCGCCTGCGCGCCTTTACCTTCCACTTTCGCGCTGGTCTGTCGCTCGACGAACGCATCGACCGCATCTGCGCCGTCATTGGCGTGGGCCGCGGCCAGCTTGCGTGTGTCGCCACGCACGCGACGTCCTTGCCATCGCTTGCGCTGGGACACGCGACCATTTCCGAGGAGATCGACCGGCGCTTGCCGGGCAGCGACCTGTACATCACGGGCAACTACTTCGGCGGCCTGGCCATCGAAGACTGCTCTTTGCGCTCGGCCAAGGAGGCGGAGCGACTCATCGCCGAAGCGAAACTACCGTGAGTAGATCACGATCTCCCGCCCACCATCGGCCGCCTTGCGCAGCACCGCGATCTTGTTGCCACCGGCGGACCAGGGAGAGGCATGCTTGTCAGGCAGGGAAACCTCGCCCAGCGCGGTCACCTTGCCGCTCGTCGGGTCAAGACTGAAGAAGGCCTGCGCATACCGGCCTTCTTCTTCCATGTTGCCGGTCTGCGGACGGTCGGCCACCAGCGAGAACACGACCCGGCTGCCCACCTGAAACTGCTGCAACGACAGGACGTCGTATTGTTTGGTCGCCAGGCTGAGCGGCCGCACCTTCTCGCCCGGTCCCACCAGCTCGAAACCGGCCTGTCCCGCGGCGAGCACGATGACGGCGTCCAGGTCAGGCTTCTCGGCCCGCTTGCGGATGTAATCGAGGAACGTGTCCAGCTTGGGCGGCATCTTCCCGGGGCCGGTCTTGCCCTTCATGACGTCATAGAGAGCGAACTTCGGCGGCTCACGCGCGTCGCTGCGACGGTTGTACGCGCCCGGCGTCTGCACCATGGCTTGCAGGTGGCTGTTGGAAAAGCCTAGGAAAGTGGCAGAGGCGTCGCCGTCGATGGTCCCGCCCGGTGTCACTACCAGCGCCTTCACGGCGATAGTGCTGCCGTCTGGCCGATAGGTCTGGATGGTGTAGCGGTCACCCGTAGGCAGCCGCTTCTGGCTGTAGGTCACCAGGGCATTGGGCGCGTGGGACAGTTCACAGTCGTCGAACGATCCAGTCTGGCGCCTGATTCTCCCCGCGGGGTCGATGATGGCGGCCCGCCGTGATCCTTCGTTGGCCACCACGAACCAGTATCCTGACAGACTCAGGATCTTCTCAGGAGCGCCAGAGAAGTTCACCAGGTCCGTCACCTTGGTCTTGCCTCCGGGCGGTCCCACATGCAATTGCACCGCGCCCTTGCCGGTGAAGACGATGTACGCCAGCTTGCTGCCCGCCTGATCCAATGCGAAGGCATCGTGCATGGCGGCCTCGCCGGCATTGACCCGGCCCACCACCTTGAGCTTCGGCGCAGCCGCCGCGTGGCCGCCAGGCACCGCCGCCGCTGTCGCCAGCACCGTCGCTACGGCAAATATCGAAACCTGACGCTTCATGATCGCGTGTTTCACAGTCAGGCATGATACCTCCACTCACATGTGCGAGGAAACCTCCCTCTGCATATCCTCGATTGCCTGACTGCAACAGAGAAGATCCTGCGTTTCACCGCACAAAATTTTGTGAATCGGCTTATAATCGGCCCGCGGTTGGTTCGAGCAAGGGGCAGCATCGGCGTTAGCTTCGTGGGGCACCTCGGACAGTCGCACTGACGCATGACCAGGCTCGTCTCACCCAGAGCAAAGCGTGCACATGCCCAGCAGGGCGAGGAAAAGCACGCGCCCTCTGTCGTGCATTCTGGGCGCGAGGCGAACACGCCTAGGCCCGGACGCACGCAGCGCACACCACCGCCCGTCACTGAAGCTCTCAGCCGCGCGCAGAAGCAGGAGCTCGACTGGCTGCGCAGCTCTCTTTTTCAGATCGAGACGGTGATGGACTCCATGGCCGAGGACATCTACTTCAAGGATCGCAACGGGCATTTCACCCGTGTCAACCGCGCGCTGGCCACTCACCTCGGACTTTCCGACCCGGCGCGGGCCATCGGTCGCAACGAAATGGATTTCTTGTGCCGTGACGAGGCCGAGCACCGCTGCCGGGACGACGAGGAGATCGTGCGTCGCGGACGCATTCTCGTCGACGTGGAGGAGAAGTGGCACCTGCCCGGCCGCAGCGAGCGCTGGCTCTCCACCACCAAGATTCCTCTGCGCGATTCGTCAGGCGCGATCGTCGGCACCTTCGGTATCTCGCGCGACATCACCGAGAAGAAACGCTTCGAGGCAGAGTTGGAACAGAAAGGGTTCTACGATCCGCTGACCCAAGTTCCCAACCGGGCCATGTTCGACAAGCGCGTGGAGCGGTTGGTTACGCGGACCCGACACCTGGGAACGTCGAGCCCACTGTTTGCCGTGGCGTGGCTGGACCTGGATCGCTTCAAGTGCATCAACGAGAGTCTCGGGCACGGTGCCGGTGACGAGCTGTTGGTCAGGGCTGCCCGACGGATAGAGGCCTGCCTGCGTCCGGGCGACGTGCTGGCGCGTGTGGTGGGAGATCAGTTCACCATTCTGCTCGACGATCTGCACAGCGAGAGCGATGCGGTTCGCGTGTCCGAGCGGATCCAGAACGCCATGGCGCTGCCCCTCACCGTCGCGGGAACCGAGGTCTTCACCTCGGTCAGCATAGGCATCGCCCTGTCGAGCTCGGGCTACGCGCGCCACGATGACATGCTTCGCGATGCCTACACCGCACTCTACCGCGCCAAGGCTGCTGGACGCGCCCGCCATGAAGTCTTCGACGCGGACATGCACCGGCGCGCAGTCGACCAATTGCAACTCGAGACTGATCTGCGCCGGGCCATCGAACGACAGGAGTGGGTCGTCCACTATCAACCCATAGTGGACCTGCAAACCCGGCGCTTGGCCGGCTTCGAGGCGCTGGCGCGCTGGCGTCATCCGTGCCGCGGCCTGGTGATGCCCGACAACTTCATCCCCACGGCCGAGGAAACCGGGCTTATCCGGCCGCTCGGAATGTGGGTCTTGCGCGAAGCCTGCCGCCAGATGCAGTACTGGCAAGACAAGTTCCAACCACAACCGCCGCTGGGAATAGCGGTGAATCTGTCCACATGCCAGCTTGCCGACGCCGATCTGCCTGTGCAGGTTCGCCGTGTGCTCGACGAGACCGGGCTGCGCGCCAACAGCTTGACCCTGGAGATTACCGAGAGCGCGCTCATGCAAAGCCTGCAGGCAGGCGCAGCGGTGCTACAGGAATTGCACAAGATGGACGTGCATCTTGACGTGGACGATTTCGGGACCGGCTACTCTTCGCTGGCCTACCTTCAATCATTCCCCGTCCAGACACTGAAGGTGGACCGTTCCTTCGTTAGCTCCATGCATGGCGGTGCCCAGCAATCCGAGATCGTGCGGGCCATCATCGGACTTGCCCACAACCTGGGCATGGACGTGACCGCCGAGGGGGTAGAAACGCCGCAACAGATGGAGTCGCTACACGCGCTCAACTGCCGGCGTGCCCAGGGCTACTTCTTCTCTCGCCCCGTGCCGGCAGAAGAAGCCGAGCGTCTCATCATCAATGGCCCGCCGGCCTTCTGGGACGAGCGTTCGCAAACGAAGATCGTTCAGCCGGAGTCGCTTTCGCCGCAGCCGCCAGACCGCGCTACCAGCCCTCGATGACGCCCGCGTCTGGTATCGACGACGTGAGCGGCACAGTGTCGATGCCGCGCGCCCCCAGTTCTGCCAGTTGAAAGCGCACACGGGCCAGCGGCAACTTGGCGCTGGCCGTGTCCACCTCGATGCTGTACTCGGTGTAGCCTTTGCCACTGATGCGACTGGGCTCATCGGCATACAGATTGTTGTCCGCCAAGTACTTTTCCACGGCGGCGGCACGTGACACGGGGACGTTGAAGAGCAGCAGGACTTTGTTTTCTGCGTTGGTTGCACCGTAGATGTTGAGCAGAAACATACGCAGAAGCTCGTACTTCTCCGGCTGCTCGCGTATGCGGGGATTGGCCCAGATCGAGGTCCCCGATTCCATCACCTCGTCGATGATGCGCAGGCCGTAGTTCTTGATGGCGCTGCCACTCTGGGTGATCTCCAGGCCCAGATCGGCGCCACCGTTGCGCACCTTGGCCTCGGTCTTGCCCCAGGTTTCGAAGATCAGCACGCCGCTGTCGATCTTGGGAGGCGTGCTGTATTTTTGCACCGAGAATCGCTGGAAGCGATCAAGGAGACCCGCATCCTTCAACCGTCCCTGGATCCAATCGAGGGCCAGATAGGGCATCTCCGCCACTGCAGTAATCAGGGGCTTGCGGTCAGCCAGCTGCTTCAAGAAGCCGCGCACGTCGTCGTATTCTCGGTCGGGCCGAATTATCCCCACCAGACGCACGCTGCCGCGCTTGAGCGACAGAACCCGACGGAGTTCCACGTCTTTGCCGTACTCGTAGCGCAGCTCGAGCACGCGCTCGCGAATCCAGTCGTCGCCGGCGATGGCAACGTCCAACTCACCGATGGCAAGCTGGGTGGCGAATTCCTGGGGCCGGCCGTCCCAACCGTAGAGGTAGCTGACCGACGTAAACCGACTGGGCCCACCCGTGTCGTAGCCCGCGATCTTGAAGCCAGCCTGTTCCAGCAACTTGATAAGATTGCCACCCCGGTTGGGATCCGCCAGCGAGCCCGCCGGCATACCGATTTTCAGAACTGTGTCGCCCATTTTGAAAGGTATCTATCCTGCCGGCCGGCCCCTGTCACGTTCGGCGACAAATCTCCGTGCTAGGCTTTGCCCGATGGGCGGAAGAAACCGACGCTTTGCTTGGACGCTGACGTGGCTTCTCGCGCCTGCCTTGGCTCTGGCCGAAAGCGATCCCTTGCTGCAGTTCTTTCCCACGGCGGCGGATGTGCCCGGGCTGAAGGTCATGGGCGACGCACGCCATTGTGGCGGCGGCGAGGAACTGACGGTGCTCTACGACGGCGGCTACCAGCGCTACGTGCAGGCCGGAGTGATCAGCGCCAGCCAGCGCTTCTTCCGACTTGGGGGTGGAACCGTGGAGATGATTCTGCACCAAATGAAAACCGAAGACGCTGCGGCGAAGTTCCTTTCTTCGCTGTGCCAAGACATCAAATCGCCCGTGCAAGACTTGCCTCTCAAGCAAGCGAAGTTCCGGCTCTGCATCGGCGCGGGCCAAGACTCCTCGTATGGCTATCTGGCGCAGGGCAAGTTGCTCGCCATGGCTTCGTTTGACCGAGGCGATCTCAAGACCCCACGAACGATTCTGCGGGCCGTCGCTGAGCGGGCTGCCGGCAATGCGCGGCTGCGGTAGCAATTGGCTAGCTCTCTCGCCACAGAGAGCACTGAGGACACGGAGGTCGGAAGGGAAAAGGTTCGGCTCGGAAAGGAGCCCACAAACCGTTCCTCTCCGGTCCGGCTCTGTGACCTCTGTGTCCTCTGTGGTGAAAACAGCTTGCTACGGCCGCCAGCTGGGCGGGATCAAGCGACGATTGACGGCATACTCTCTGATGGAGAACTCACCCCAAATCGGCGCGAAGTAGATGGCCACCACCAGCGCCAACCCGATGAAAACCAACACGGTCCTGGGCCGCTTGCGTTCGATGAAGGCGATGAGCCCACCCAGCGATAGCAGGGCAAAGCCGTAGGATGGCAGGTAGTAGTGCAGAAAAGAGTACTTGTTGCGAAGAACGGCCCACGGCACGAGCATCGCAGCCCACCCCAAGAGGGTCAGCAGGATCGGCTTGCCGACCGGCGTGCCCACCAGAAACTTCTTCAGCCTAGCCAGTCGAAGGCGAAGGCCCCCGCCCCCAGCCGTGGCGCGCGCGACGAGCTGGATGAATGACCAGACCAGGAACAGGTCCAGGGTAATCCAGAAAACCGGGTTGCCGACCGTGGAGGCGTAATACTTGTGCAGCCCGTGCGTGGTGTTCTTGATGATGACGGGACGGTAGAAGATGATCCAGGTGTACCAAGACGAGTTGAGCGGATTGGTGTCGTGGTTCATCTCGACGTGTTTCTTTACCAGCCCCCTGACGAGCTGCCAAAGCGACGCCAAGTCGGTGGGCTCGCCCGACACCCTAAGCGCGAGCAGCCATACCCCAGCCTGCACCACGGGAGCCACCGCGAGGATAAGCACAGACCACAACGGCACGCGCCCGACCAGGAGCATGGTCACGACGGCCGGGATGACGATAAATACGCCGCTCCACTTGACCGAGGCGGCGATCCCGATCAGGAGTCCGGTCACCAGCACACCCCGCCAGGTACGCGCCGTCACAGCCGCCAGCATGGTCCAAAACAGCAAGCTGGTGAGGTCTCCGTCCATCAGCCCCACGCGGGAATACGAGATGAAGAAACCGTCGGCCGCGACAAAAGCCGCTGCCATCAACCCAGCCCGCGCACTACGGAAGTAGGCTTTGCCGAGCCAGTAGGCAAGCAGAATGGACAGGATGCCGAAACACAGCGCGGGGAACCGCCACCCTGCGGAGTTGAATCCGAACAGCAGGATTCCCACGGACATGAACATCTTGAACAAGGGCGGATGATCGTTCGTGTCCTTGAGGCCGAGCAGATAGTTGTGGGCGTTCGGGACGAAGAAGGGCTCGTCAAAAGTTAGGGTCGTGGGATACCAGATGGCGCGGATGCGGATCACGATACCGCCGACGATCATGATGCCGAGAAGGACAGCGGTCGCCCGCTCGGTCTGCGACGCCGACGCCCAAGCGGCCGTCACACGCTGCCAGGCCAACCGGGCAGCCTGCACGTGCTTTTCCGCGAAGGCAGGCAACGTCATTGCGGAATCACGCAATCAGTAAGAACACCGACCGGCAGACCCTGCTTGGCGGGATCGAACTTGTCGTTCGGCGACCAGCGCAACGACACCGTCTTGAGCACACCGACGATGTCGTAGTTGCACATGACGGTGAAGCGTTCCGTCGGCAAGGCCCCGCGCAAGCCAGGGGAATTCCACAGCCCTGCCGCCAGCAGCACATCATTCTTCACGTTGCAGTACGGTCGCAACATGTGAGCGTCGTCTGGCACCGGCACCCGCGGCTGAGAATTGGCCAGGTACCCACAGTCCAACCCCTCCACCGAGAAGTTCGATGCGCAGGCCAGCTTGTTGATGTCCTCGCGAACCAGCGTCACCTCGATGAGCTGCCGGCTCCCCTTGTGCCAGCCTTCCTCGGTCTGGGCGGCGCTCTTGTCATACTTCAACCAGCTCAAGACGAGCCACACGCCGAAACCGATCACAAACAAAGCGAGCAGCACGCGAAGCGAAACGTCAACCTCGTTGGGCACGTAACACACTACGGGTTCAGGTTCCTGAGCGGGCGCCGGGGCGGGATCTGCAGCCGGAGCCGGAGCCGGTTCCGCGGACGCGGACGGAGCCGAAGCCGGTTCCGGAGCCGACACAGGAACCTGGGCCGCGGCCGTGGTCGGTGCTGGGGCAGAAACTACGGCAGTGGTCGGCGCTGGGGCGGCGGCCGGGACAGAGGATGGCTGATTCTCGCTAGGCGGGTCTCCGCTGTGCTCGGACGAACTCATGAAGGCATGATTGTGCGATCCATGCAGGTCCGTCAACCGGGATCAGCTCCCGGCAGTGATAGAGCGCACAGCCCGCTCCCGAACGGCGACGCGGAGACTTTCGCCTCGGGCTGCTAGGGCGCGGTGATGCGCGGGTTAGTCGACCCATCGTGGCAGCCGTTGCATGCCCCGGTTGACTTGGAATTCGTGGGCATCTGATTCTCGCCGTTGGCGTTGCGAACTCGGATGTCGGCCCCCGCCAAGTTCAGGGTGGATCCCTCGTAGAAGAAGTTGCCGGTCACGGCACCCGAGAAGACCGAATAGAATTGACCGTTGGTCAGCTTGACCCCGACCTCGACGCTGTCAACCCCGTTGCCGCTAACCGCATCGTAGACCGTTCCGGCAAACGAGAAGCCGTGGTTGTGACACGAACTCAGGCAGTTCTTTCCCGCATTCATCCCGCTGTCGCCTTGGGTTGCCTGGTAGGCGTCGGGCCAATAGGCCGCCGATGTCCCGCTCGTGGCCGTGCTGCCACCTCCGCCAGCGCTTCCACCCGCTCCTGCGCTACCACTTGTGCCTCCCACTGACACTTTCCCGCCGGTACCGCTCGCGCCCGCAACGCCGCTCGTTCCCGTTCGGCCACCTGTGCTCGTACTGCCTCCTCCGGCCGTGCTACCAGCCTCGCTGGTACT
>Ga0265316_10004751_pt1 | contig 13436 bp, 11 predicted proteins | sample 4522metaG_FD_202092 | JGI IMG/M metagenome (GOLD analysis project Ga0265316, IMG submission 202092) | Rhizosphere microbial communities from Carex aquatilis grown in University of Washington, Seatle, WA, United States - 4-5-22 metaG | ecosystem: Host-associated > Plants > Roots > Rhizosphere >... | reverse complement strand
GACGGCGTTGTGACCATGCAAACCTTGAGTCAAGCGGGAACCAGGCAATGGGCAAGCGTAGTATCCAGGGTATGAAGGCCATCCCCATCCGTCCAAAAGCGGCTCATAGGGGGCCGTGGTGATGCGACGATTCGAGGAAGGCGTAGAGACTGCCCGGGTCGGGACTTCTGCGTCCGGGATGATGATCTCTTGGCCGATCTTCAGAGCAGAGCCTAGGGTCAAATCGTTATAATTGAGTATATCGCCAACATCGGCGCCGTATTTTTTGGCTATGCCCTGTATGGAGTCGCCGCTTTTTACGGTATATGTGATGCCCGTCACAGGCAATATCACCAATATCTGTCCTGATTGAAGAGCAGACTTCCCGGATAGATCATTGGCCCACAAGATCGTATTGATCGAGACATTGAACATCTTGGCTACGGTAGAGATCGTGTCACCCTGACGGACGGTATATGTGCTGATCTGCGTGTTGAGGTCTTCCGTTGAGGTCGCGTTCATCTTCGCTATGTCTGGAGAAAGCGACGTGTCACCCTCGAACGGCGGAGTATCTGATGAGAAAGAGGCTTGTCCGGGATTGGAAGAGGCTTGCAAGACGACAGCCAATGACGTCTGCGAATAATCTGCCATACCGGCATTCCCGGTCTCAGCAGAGACGTCTTGGTTACCCATGATCATAGAAAAGAAAGAAAGGAGACCGGCGTGAGCGGTCGTCGAGGAAGCTGCTACAGCGAAGATCACGCCCAAGAAAACAACCGCCGACGCGAAGACTCGCTGGGAAGTGAAAAAAACAGGGTTTTTGTTTTGTTCGGACAATTTTGAGTGCATTGTGAGGGAGTCCTTTCTTCCGCTCTTCCGTATATCAACCTCTACCGTTACGAGACCCGGACCACATGCATTACGTGGCTCTACAGAGCCAGTATGTCATGCGGTCAGGCGGGTATGTCCCTCAAGGATATCAGGAAGCTGTCCGAAGTCAATCTGCCTTGTAAACATAGTATTTATGTTAGTATGACCCGAATGGATACCCTCAATGAGGCACAAAAAAGGGCCGTCGAGACGACTGACGGGCCGGTCCTCATCGTTGCCGGGGCAGGGTCCGGCAAAACCAGAGTGATCGCCCACAGGATCCTGAATCTGATCAGGAATGGCATCGCTCCACATGAGATACTGGCTATAACTTTCACGAATAAGGCGGCGAAGGAGATGCGGGGCCGTGTCATGGCCCTCATCACCGGAGACGAGTCCCTGAACAGGCCTGTATCCAACGATGAGCACCCATTCGTGAGCACTTTTCATGCGCTCGGCGTCCACATCATCCGCGAAAATGCCAAAATGCTCGGACTGACCCGACATTTCACCATATATGACCGGTCGGATTCCAAACGCGCCGTAAAGGAGGCCATGATTGCCTCGAGCATAGATCCGAAAAAATATGACCCGGGAATCTTCCTGAATATGATCTCGCGGGCAAAGAGCGACGGACATAGCGCGACCGGGTACAGGGACACTGCACATGGCCCGATGGAAGAGATGACAGCGGATGTCTGGGAAAGATACAACGCCATTCTGGCGAAGGAAGGCTCTCTGGATTTCGATGACCTTCTCTCGAAAACGGCCGAGCTTCTAGCTAAACCGGAGGTTAGGGCCCGTTACGCTCGCGTCTGGAAATACATCCACGTAGACGAGTATCAGGACACCAACAGGATCCAGTACAAGATCGCCAACTTTTTGGCCAGTGCTAACAAGAATATCTGTGTCGTCGGAGATGCCGACCAGAATATATACAGCTGGCGCGGTGCGACCATAGAGAACATCCTGAATTTCGAGAAGGATTACCCGGATGCGACCGTGATCACCCTCGAAAAGAACTATCGATCGACCAAGACCATACTGGCGGCCGCGAATTCAGTCATAGAGAGGAATTCTTTCCGCAAGAAGAAGACCTTGTTCACCGACAATCCCGTCGGTGAGAAGATCTCGCTCCTCGCATCATACACGGAAGGGGACGAGGCTAGGGCCATAGCCGATGGCGCGCGCGATATCATCGATTCCGGTTCGTCACCACGGGAGATCGCAGTCTTGTACCGGACGAACTTCCAATCCCGCGTCCTGGAAGAGGCCTTCATCAAGAAAAACATCCCCTATCAGCTCCTTGGAGTGAAATTCTTCGAACGAAAAGAGGTGAAGGATGTTCTTTCATACATAAAAGCCGCCCTGAATAACGAGAGCACGGCGGATATCGCGCGGATCATCAATGTCCCGTCGCGAGGCATCGGCAAGGTCACGCTAGCCAAGGTCATAGCCAAGCAAGATAGCTCTCTTCCGGACGCGATGAAGGAAAAGATAGCCGGATTCTGGCATCTTCTGAACGACATCCGTAAGGAGACACTAGAGAAAAAGCCGTCGGAGACTGTCAGATTCGTCATCCAAGAGAGCGGAATCGAGCGCAGCTTGCGCGAAGGCGATCCGGCAGATCATTACGGGCATGACGGAGATGATGAAGAGCGCCTATTGAATGTCCGCGAGCTTGTTTCTGTAGCATCCCAATACGATCACCTGTCGCCAGAAGAAGGAATGGAAGCATTCCTCATGAATGCTGCATTAGCGACAGACCAGGACGAGCTAAAAGAGAACGCCGATTCGGTCAAGTTGATGACGGTGCACGCCGCTAAGGGCTTGGAGTTCGATCACGTATTCATTGCAGGGCTAGAACAAGACCTTTTCCCGTTCAAACACCTGGATAAAGGCGAGATCGACCGGAGCGAGGAAGAGGAGGAGAGGCGCCTGTTTTATGTGGCGCTCACTCGTGCCCGCAAGAAAGTGCACCTATCTTACAGCCTGATACGAAGCATGTACGGCACCGAGCGGGTGAATATACCTTCAGAGTTCATAGAGGACATCGATAAAAGCCTGATCGAAGACCAGATGCCGCCAAAACCGACCGGGGCCAAGGCCATATTCATAGATTTCTGAACACTCCTCCATCAATTTCATGGGCTTTTACGCTAAAAAATCATTGGGTCAACATTTCCTCCATTCTCCATCCGCATTGGCGAAGATCATCGAGGCCGCAACTCTGAAAAAAGAAGAAGTTGTGCTGGAGATCGGGCCTGGGACCGGCATACTTACGAAGGCATTGCTGGACACGGGCGTAAAAGTTATCGCCGTAGAGAAAGACGACCGCGCTCATGAGCTTCTACGGCAAAGATTCGCTACGGAAATCGCATCCGGCTCATTCATCCTTCACAGTGCCGACATCCTGGAAACTGATCGATCGGCATTCGGTCTCAAAGACGGCGAGTATGCAGTGGTCGCGAATATCCCGTACTACATTACCGGCGCTATCTTGGAATCATTCCTCGAGCACGAACCACGCCCGAATCGCATGGTCCTCCTCGTGCAGAAAGAGGTAGCGGACAGGATCGTCGCGGCAGACGGCAAGGAAAGTATACTGTCCATATCAGTGAAAGCTTTTGGAACGCCGCGATCAGTCGCGAAGGTCCCTCGAGGTGCATTCGTGCCTCCGCCGAATGTAGACTCTGCGATCTTGGCTATCAGCGACATATCAGATGCCCGATTCCGGGTAAAAGGGCTAAAAATAAGGGCTTTTTTCGATATGGTAAAGGCCGGCTTCGCACACAAAAGGAAATATCTCAAGAAAAATCTCGAGACCGTCTCAGACAAGGCCGAGCTCGACTCGATATGGCAAATGAATGGATTAGACGAAAAGATCCGCGCGGAAGACCTCGGTCTAGAAGATTGGTTCAAGATCGCTTCTAGATCTTAAAGCGGGGATGATCCAGTCATCGGGCTTATCAGACCCTCATTCGGTATATACATGCAACCATAAGGGATCGGCTCCAGACAAACTCCAGCTCCAGGCTCATATTCACCGAGCATCCAATTCGTGACAGGCATGTTATAGGAGAGGAAGGCTTGGGATCCTGTTACATACGAAAGGAGCCCCGCGAAGGACGGCGGCAATGGCGAGACCGTTATCAGCCAACTGTTACTGCAAAGGCACGGCAAAACGTAGAGAAGCGCCCCGCCGAAAGGCACGCCTGTGGCTGCCTGTGCCTGTTCGGGTCTAATAACTGCGCTTGCCGCGTCCATTGCTTCATAGAAAGCACGGGCGAGCAAAGAGCCGTTGTCTTTTAAGTGCGCCGTAGCCGTGGCACTCATAGCCTTCAGGAAGGATTGATGAAGATCGGTCGTGGTCGCAACGATATTCATGATGGACCATTTTATGGAAGCGACCTGGGAAGCGGCAAGTCCTTGTTTTGCCGATACGATATCGATGGAAGACAAAAACTTGTCTAGGTTCTTGAGATTCGGGTTGGCTGTCGTAGCCGAACTCGTGCCAACTAACGGCTCTGGACGAGCAGGAGCGTAATTGACTGCCTTTTGGACACCGCTAGCTGACACGGACAACCGGCTCAAAACCGTCCTTGTAGAAGGGCCAACTGTACCGGTCCCATGATTCAGACCATTGGGCGTAAGGATCTCCTCGGAATATTTTTCCTGGAATCTCACGACGGCGTCACGGGTCAAAGCGCCAAAATAGACTGATTCTTGGCCGGATGATCCAAGCCCAGAGGAGGCCACTCGCGTAGAAGGATCGCTATTCAAGATCTGTTGGAGAGAACGAACGTCTTCGCCGGACATGCCAACGGAAAGCGTCCTCGTGAAAGGGGATTGCGCGGCATTTGCAACGCCTATCATGCAACCGAGGACGAGCGCCGCGATCGCCAAACGGGATGATTTGCTCATGGACACGATTATATCATGCCGTGTGAATAACTTTCGCCTTATTTTGCCTTATTTTTGCTATAATTTTCAGGGCATATGGCCGTCTACCCAAGCAAACAGACTGCAGTCATCTTCATAGTATGTATGATGGCAGTTTTGGGCTTCGCTTATTACGTACATGGCGATGCTCTCAACTCGGCAATGAAGCTCGGAAGACCTTTGGAGCTGTCGGCTTCAGGTCAAACCACGGCTCTGGCTACGACAGGACAAAGCTTGCCGTCTAATGGAGATTGGAAGAGCCAGTTCCTGGCTTCGAGCAGCACCAAGACTGGATTCTCGTCCGTTCCAACGATCGGCGCTGTTACAAAACAAGAGACTTTGACCGCTACTGACCAGCTCGGCAGGGCATTCATGAACAAATACGCGGAGCTGCGCCAACTCGGCCTGACAAGCGACTCGAATAGCGTGACCAACGTCATGAGCCAGGTGAGCGCGAATAACATCGATAGCTTGCCAGCGCCAAAGACTTACCTCATGAAGGACATCAGTGTCTCCGGCAGCGGAAATTCGGTCCTGGATAGTTACGGCGCCAACCTGCTTTTGGATTTCCAGAACTACATGCCGCATTCCAATGAAGCGGAGATAGCAATTAAGGCCTTTGATGACAGCGACATGACAGAGCTTGCTCTCATAGATCCCGTCATCGCCGGATATCAGGCGCTCATAAAGCGGCTGGCCATCATGTCAGTGCCTAAGCCAGTCGCGCAATATCATTTGGACCTGCTCAACGGCATATCCATGTCTCTCTTCAATGCACAAGCGCTCCGTCACTTGGACACTGATCCGGTGCGTGGCTTGTCAGCGATAGGGCTCGAGATGGTCGGCTTGCAGAAGACGCTGACAGCGTTTTCGAATATCCAAAGCTACTTCGCTTCAGTCGGAGTTCCTTTCGGAAACAAATAAAACATGAAAAAAACGATCATCATAACAGCAATCTTCCTCGCCACAATGGCCAGTCCATGCGCGTACGCCAATGCTCAAGCCGCCCCTATCGCCGTGCCCACAGCTGTGGTCCTGAACGTAAGCCCGACCGAGATAAAGAACACCTTTAGCCAGACCATGGGTAACCTCAAGAGCTTCGTATTGGACAAGCTCGCATACGTCGCCGCCAAACAGGTCCTCCACCAAATGACTGTCTCCGTAGTCAATTGGATCAATTCAGGATTCAAGGGCCAGCCTTCATTCCTGACCAACCCTGAGGGGTTCTTCCTGGATGCAGCCGACCAAGTGACCGGTGCATTCATAGCGGCAAACGGGCCGCTCAAGAACCTCTGCTCGCCTTGGAGCGTGGACATCCGCTTGAACCTAGCGATAGACCAGCTGAATAGCGGCATATCGTCCGCACGCTACACTTGCACCCTCGACACTCTCATAAAGAACGCCAAGTATGCCGGCGTAACCGGCGGCGTCAGCATCAATGGGTTCCTTAAGGGGGATTTCAGGCAGGGCGGCTGGCCGGCATTCATATCGCTCACTACCGAGGATCAGAACAATCCCAATGGATCATACTTACGAGCGTATAGCGACAATCTATACGCGATAGGCCAGAGGAAAGCGTCAATAAGCGCAGACCTCCAGCTAGGCAATGGATTCCTTTCCTGGGAAGACTGTACGGATCTGCCGGACGATGCTTATAACGTAGGCGATACCATTGGAAGCGGGAACGGCTCCTCGATAGTCAGGGCCGGGCCGGACGGGACCCCACAACAATGTACGACGAAGACCCCGGGTAGCGTCATCGCCAATTCTCTCCATGATCAGCTGGCAAGCCCGGTGGTGGAGCTCGAGCTCGCCAACGACATAAACTCGGTCATAAACGCGCTCGTCTCGCAGCTCGTAACGCAGACGCTTCAGAAGGGCTTGCTGGCCTTGAGCTCTGGAGGTTCCAGCACGAATGGCAGCGGCAAGGCGTACCTCACGCAGGTCTACAATGATGCGACCATGGCCAAGACCGTCGGCGTAACGACAGCAAATCCAGACTACACGACCCTATCATCGCTGAAGAGCAAATATGATTCGGCCGTAGCGCTGGTTAGCAACAGCCAGGATAGGTATGTGGCGGCACGCTCATGCTTCATCAACAAGACTGGCACCGGCGCAACGCCAAACCAGATAGGGATCGGGAACGCCAATATACAGCTCATAGACCAAGCCCTCAACACGAAAGTCATCCCGCTCATCAACCAGCTGAATACTGCGGACGCCAGCATCCAGACGATGATGGATACATTAAGCGGCAGTACGCAGTCTACCGTGACCGTCCCCGGGACCAGCAACGTGGACGCGTTGGCCCAAGTCACACAGACGCAGACCTCCAACTACCTGAACAATTTCCCGAACTACAACTCGACCATAGACACTCAGAGCATCTCCAACACGGCGAACACCGACTACAACACGGCGCAGACACAGTCGAGCGCGTTCAATCAGGAGGCGGCCGCGTTCCAAAGCACCTGCAGCAGCATGTAATAGAACATGAATAAAAGAACCCTAATACGAATAAGCGGCGGCATCCTCATGGCGTTCTTCATCGTCGTCGCCACAACGCATCAGGCGCATGCGCAGAACGTCATCTCCAGCATCGCGAGTTTCTTCGGTTTGGGGCTGCTGGAATTCGTGAATGCCGTTCTGGCGATCCTCTTCAACAGCGCCCTGAAGGTCATGAGCCTAGTCCTGGCGATCGCCGGCTTCCTGCTGAACTTCTCGATAAACCTGACCCTCAACATAAAGACCTTCGTGGACAGCTCGTCAGCCATCTTCAACACCTGGAAAGCCATCAGGGATATCAGCGGCATATTCATCATATTCTTCCTGCTCTATGCGGCCATCCAGCTCATCCTCGGCATAAGGAGCCCGAAGTGGGGAGAGCTCATCAAGAACATAGTCATGGCCGGTATACTCATCAACTTCAGCTTCTTTTTCGCCGGACTCGGCATAGACGTGTCGAATATCATATCGGTACAGCTTTACAACGCCATAGCGCCAGCCAACCCTCTTAATTCCAGCGCGACGACCGGTGGGGCCGCGTCTTCCATCACCAGCACGCTCAAGGATGGCGGCATATCGGACATCTTCATGAATTCGCTCCAGATACAGACACTCTACAACACAGCCAACAGCCAATCCTCCACTCTCGGCACCCCCGGCAACAGCACTAACGATCCATTCAAGATAGTCCTCATAGGCACCGTCGGTATAATCATCGAGTTCACCGCAGCGATAAGCTTCGCGGCCGCGGCATTGGCCTTCATAGGCCGGTTCGTAGTCCTCATACTGCTCCTGGCCTTTTCGCCGATCTGGTTCCTGTCATTCCTACCCAACGTAAAGGAATATACTCAGAAATGGATAGACGCCTACAAGAGCATGCTCATATTCATGCCCGTGTACCTCTTGCTCATGTACTTGGCCATGAATGTGCTCACGACCACTCCCATGTTCTCGGCCGCAAGCGTCCCGACCGGCTCGGCATGGTATGTCCAATACGCTTCAATGGCAGTGAACGCCGTGATAATCATCATGTTGCTCAACGCGCCCCTCGTCGCAGCAGCCAGCGTGGCGGGGAAGACCATACCGCTCCTCGACAAGGCAGTGAAGAACTTTGGGGCAGGCAAGATCTGGAGCAATGTTGGCGGTTTTGCGGGTACGCATACTATCGGTAGAGCGGCTAGCAAGATAGATACTGCTTTGGGCAAAACAAGGCTCGGCAATACCTTGCTCGCTAGGGACATAAGAGAGTCTACGACGGGAGCGTTAGCCAAGAGCAATATGGGCGGAACACGTTCGCACGAAGAAAGAATAAAGGCCAATAAGGAAGTCGCCAAGAAGGCATCGGAGATAAACCGCGGAAGGGCTGTCAACGCAACATTAGCCGACGTATCTGCCGGTAGAATGGCTCCGACAGCCCCAGCATTCAAAGATGCCCTGAGGGCGTTGCCTGAAAAGGAAAAATTATTGTTAGGAGCCGACAAGCTCAAAGATCCAAATGTGATCAGACATTTGAAGAAATCTGATTTTGAGGCGATCAAGAAATCTGATGACTTTACAGAAGAAGATAAGGCGAAAATAGCAGAGGCTCGCAAGAAGACATTCGAAGATGCCGTGAGATCTGGAACAGCCGGGCTCATCCAGGACATGATGAAACAATACAGCGGCGAGGACTTGCTCGGAATCGATAACAGTTTGCTCGATAATTCTGCAATCGTACCCTTCTATAATACAGGCCAGCTCAAGGCCCTGGATGACGCTTCTAATGACGCTGGCCTGAAGAGGCGCATAGGAAGCTCGATACTAGCAGCAGCGACAGCACCAGGCGGAGCCCATGTTGCTACAGAAGGTTGGATACGTAAACAGCGGGCTGACTTCAACACGTGGATGTAAATAAACCTCAAATGAATCCGACCGACCAAAAAAACAAATTCATGGAATTAGCTGACTCTGTCACCATATACAATATCTGCGAAAAGATAGGAACGAGCTATGGCTTGCATATAGATCAGATCGGCGAATTGGACGCCCAAATCAGAGCCATACTCCGAGGCAAAGCAAGACCTGATACATTTACAAAGGACATCCAGGAACTATTGGGAATAGACCAAAACCTAGCACAAGAACTTACGGAAGAGATCAATAAGCAAGTATTCCAGGACATAAAATCGTCGTTAGGCGAGATTCCGAGACAAAAAACTATAAGCGCCGTGGAGAAGGCTGGCGATTTCACCATAGAGCGCGAGCAGACCTTTACAAAACCGGTGCCGCAAGCCGTACCGAGGCCGGAACCGAAGCCTGAACCCAAAAAGGAACCCCTCGCAGATCAGCTCCTCCGAAGCCCAACTACAGCTCCGGTCCAGCCATTGGTCCCTGTGCCCAAGATCGCCAATGAGCCAGTCAAACCGACCGGAAGCGACCCATACAGAGAAGCCGTAGAATAATTCTGCTATAATAAGCCGGATGCGATTCCAAGTGCCTCAATTCATAGAAGTAGAGGACAAGATCTTCGGCCCACTCACGCTGAAGCAATTCATATACCTAGCCGGAGGTGCGGGGCTATCGTTCGTCATATATCTCCTCCTAGGCAACCTCATATTCTCGTTCATCCCCATAGTCATCGTCATGGCAGTGTCGGTCGCCCTCGCGTTCTACAAGATCAACAACAAGCCTTTCATAAACGTCGTTGAGGCGGCATTCAGATACTGGAAAGGCAGCAAGCTATATATATGGAAGAAGGAAGACAAGCCTCGTACGCCAGCCACCCAGGAAGACGCGATCAAGCAGGCCAAGAATTACGCTTCCGTCATGATCCCGAAGATATCTGACAGCAAGCTCAAGGACCTAAGCTGGAGCTTGGACATAAAGGAATAATATGGCGACCACACAACAAACAACCCAGAACTTCGTGCCGATCCAGGAGATCCGCGATGGCATCGTCATCCTGAAGAACGGCGGCATGCGCGCGCTCGTCCTGGCCGCATCCCTCAACTTCGCCCTGAAATCCGCGGATGAGCAGAGCGCCATCCTGCTCCAGTTCCAGAATTTCCTGAACTCGCTAGATTTCTCGGTGCAGATATTCATCCAGTCGAGGAAACTCGACATACGCCCGTACATCGCCCTTCTCGAGGACAGATACAAGGAGCAGACCACCGAGCTCATGAAGATCCAGGTCCGCGAATACATAGAATTCATCAAGACCTTCGTCGAATCCACGAACATCATGTCCAAGAGCTTCTTCGTGGTTATCCCTTATGATCCGCCGATAATGACCGGTAGCAAGAACCCGATCTCCAACCTCATGCCCAGGAAATCGGCGCCGACTGCCTCACAGAATGCTACCGCCGAGGAGAAATTCCAGGAATACAAGAGCCAGCTCGAACAGCGCGTAGCCGTCGTCGAACAAGGCCTGGTCCGTTGCGGCGTCCGCACGGCCGAGCTCGGCACCGAGGAGGTGGTAGAATTGTTCTACAAGATCTTCAACCCTGGCGAGACCGAAAAGCCGATACAAATATCAAAATGAGCATATTCTCGAAACTATTCAGCAAAAAAGACCAGGCTCCCGTCCTCTCCATCCTGCCGGAAGAGATATACCAGGCCGGCGTCCTGGAGCTCAAGGATGTCATCGCCCCTTCAGCCCTGAAGATAAGCCCCAAAGAGCTCAACCTGGGCGAGAAGGTCGGACGCACTCTGTTCGTCATCTCATACCCGCGCTTCCTGGAAGAGAGCTGGTTCGCGCCGATCATCAACCTAGACAAAGTCTTCAATGCCTCCATATTCATACATCCAGTAGATACGGCCAGGATACTGCGCCATTTCCAGAAGAAGGTCGCCGAAGTCCAGAGCCAGATCTCGCGCCGCGAAGAGAAGGGCCTAGTGCGCGATCCCGCTCTAGATACCGCCTACCAGGACCTCGAGACTCTACGCGATCAGCTCATGCAGGCCCAGGAGCACCTGTTCGACGTCGGCGTCTATCTGACGATCTTCGCCGATAATGACGGCGAGCTCGACAAGCTCGAATCGGAGATCAAATCCATCCTGGAATCCAAGCTCGTCTATCTGAAACCGGCGCTATTCCAGCAGGAACCCGGCTTCAAGAGCGTCATACCGATCGCCGACGACCAGCTCGGCGTGCATTCCAAGCTTAATTCGTCACCTCTGTCGAGCGTATTCCCATTCGTGTCGTTCGACCTGACTTCGAATAGCGGCATACTGTACGGCATCAACCGCCACAACTCCTCTCTAGTCCTATTCGACCGGTACAGCCTGCCGAACTACAATTCCGTTACTTTCGCCGTGGCCGGAGCCGGAAAATCCTACTGCACTAAGCTCGAGATCCTGCGCACCCTCATGTTCGACGGCGATGTCATCGTCATAGACCCGGAAAAGGAATATGAATACATGTCCGAGGCCACGGGCGGCAAATATTTCAATATTTCGCTCAATTCCGAGCACCATATCAACCCGTTCGACTTGCCGATCGTAACCGAGGACGAGTCGGCATCAGACGTTCTGCGCTCCAACATCATCAACTTGGTCGGACTGTTCCGCATCATGCTGGGCGGTCTGACACAGGAAGAGGACGCTATCATAGATCGTGCTATTACCGAGACGTACGCCCTGAAGGACATCACCGCCGAATCCAATTTCCACAACGTCGAACCGCCGCTCCTCTCCGACTTCGAGCTCGTCCTCGCCGGCATGGAAGGAGCCGACTCGCTCGTACAGCGCCTGACTAAATACACGAAGGGAACATGGTCCGGGTTCATCAACCGCCCGTCGAACGTGGATATCAACAACAAATTCATCGTTTTCTCGCTCCGAGATATGGAAGACGAGCTTAAACCGGTCGCCATGTACATTGTCACTCACTATATATGGAATGCCATCAGGAAGATCAGGAAGAAGAGGCTCCTCGTCATAGATGAGGCTTGGTGGATGATGAAATCCGAAGATACGGCTTCATTTCTGTACAGTTTGGCCAAGCGAGGCCGCAAATACTACCTCGGTTTGGCAACGATCACCCAGGACGTGGACGACTTCTTGAAGTCCCCATACGGTTTGCCGATCCTCACGAACTCCTCGATGCAGATCCTCTTGAAGCAGTCGCCGACCATCATCGATCACATCCAGCAGACATTCAACCTCACAGACGAAGAGAAATTCCTTCTCCTGGAATCAGACGTCGGCGAAGGCATATTCTTCGTCGGACTGAAGCATGTGGCCATCCAGATCCGCGCCTCTTATACAGAAGACCAGATCATCACGACCAATCCCCAGCAGGTTCTGGATATAGAGCGCGCAAAGAAAGATCTCGAAGCGGCGGGAGGATAGGTGGACAAGTAATATCTTAAAATGTCCCTCCTCACCCGTTCAAACAAGCACCAGAACACAAAACCGATCAAAAAACCCAAGGGCTCTTGGAAGGTCTGGCTGCCTCTATATATAATCGCCGGAGCTGTCGACCTATTTCAGGTCATCATAGATCTCACTGGCGTCGGCGTAGCTATCTCGGAGGCTCTAGATATATGCATGGCCTTCTTTATATTGGCCTACATCATATTCGTCGTAGGGCTGAAATTCAGGGATGCATTCCGTTGGGGGCGCCTCATGTCTATACTCACATCTCTAGGTGCAGACGCCATAACGGCTGGCGCTGCGCCTGCGTGGATCATAGATGTTTGGTATCTACACAGAAGCGTCAGAAAAGACGACGTGCAGTTGAATCTTCCGGACGAGTTCGAGATGTTGAAGCCCTTGGCAAATCCTTTAAACGAGAACGGTAGAAGAAATCCTATGATACAAGATACGGGGTTCGAAAAACCAAAACGACCCCTGAACATCAACGGCGTACGACCTCCGAATGCAAATAATGATTCCAAGACCATAACACAAGACTTCAACGAACCAGAAACAAAGACTTCACAAAGGTCAAATAACAATACGTTCTCGTATGCTGGAGGAACTCCTTCAACTGAGTCCCCAAGCACTGCTAAGACATCAACTAGCGTTAGTACGGGTAGTAACACTGTGAACGGTGGAAATACCGGAAGCAGCAGTACAGGAAACTCAGGAACTAGTAGCGCACAAGGGGGAGGCGCTTCAGGAGGCGGTAGCGGTGGAGGCGGCGGAAAATAAAA
>Ga0265316_10004749_pt1 | contig 13436 bp, 13 predicted proteins | sample 4522metaG_FD_202092 | JGI IMG/M metagenome (GOLD analysis project Ga0265316, IMG submission 202092) | Rhizosphere microbial communities from Carex aquatilis grown in University of Washington, Seatle, WA, United States - 4-5-22 metaG | ecosystem: Host-associated > Plants > Roots > Rhizosphere >... | reverse complement strand
CACCTCCGCTTTGGCGATCAACGCTAATTTTCATATTAGGGCCTGGCAATCCGTTAGGATGTCACATCCTGGCGTGGGGCTACGGCGGTCTCCGTTCGCACGTCCGTATGGGCGCCAAACCGCCACGGGCACCTTGCCCTACGTTAAGATGGGAGGCTGGGCAGGATTTCCCAGCGAGAACGTCCCATGGCTCAGTACTTCCGATTCCTGCCGCTGTTGCCGAACCTGACGCCCAGAGGGGTGATCGATATCCTATTGGTGGCGGCCTTGGCCTACCAGGCATTGATGGTGGTTCGCGGCACGCGGGCGGGGCATATTCTCGTCGGTATCCTCATACTGGTGCTTCTCTACGGGGTGTCGGTGTGGGCCGGCCTGGAGGCCCTGCGGGCAGTGCTCTCCAACATCGTGCCTTTGATCGGCCTCGCCATCATCGTGCTGTTTCATTCGGAACTCCGGCGCATGCTGGCGCGGCTGGGGCGCAAGCGCTGGATGGGATTCGGCGCCGGGTATCGCGCGCCGGAGTCGGTGGACGAGATCCTGATGGCGGTGGAGGCGCTGGCGCCGAAAAGGATCGGTGCGTTGATCGTGCTGGAGCGCGACATCGGGCTGCGCACCTTCATCGAGAGCGGCGTCGCGCTGGATGCGCGCATCACGCGCGACCTTCTGCTTTCCATTTTTACCCCGGGGCTGCCGCTGCACGACGGAGCGGTGATCGTGCAGAAGGACCGCATCGCCGCGGCGGCCTGCTTCCTGCCGCTGACCACCATCCCGGCGCTTTCCCGCGAACTGGGGACGCGCCACCGGGCGGCCATCGGGATCACGGAAGAAACCGATTGTCTGTCGATCGTGGTGTCCGAAGAGACGGGACGCATTTCGGTGGCGGCGTTCGGCGAGTTGGCGCAGGGGCTCTCGCCGGTCGAGGTTTTGGACCGCATCAACCGGCACTTCGGAGCGCAGCCGCCGGTCTCGATACGCGTCGATGAGAGCCCGGCCGACATAGCCTTGGCCGCGAGCTCGCTCGTCGCCGATCCGGCGAGGGGCGCCGACGTGCGGCCGGCCGAGCGGGTGAATCGGCCATGAAATGGGGCAAGTGGGCCATCACGGTGGTGACGCACAACCTGTGGTGGAAGCTGCTCTCGCTGGCTATTGCGGTGGCGGTGTGGGGAACTGTGGCCAACGAGCCTGAGCTTTCCACGTTCGCCACGGTGGGGGTGGAATACAGGAACCTGTCCGAAGATCTGGAGATCAGCTCCGATCCGGTGAGCTCGGTGAAGCTGGAGCTGCGCGGGCCCTCCGGGGAGTTGCGCGGCGTGGGCGACGGCGGAGCGCGCCCCGAAGTGATTCTGGACATGACGACGGTGCAGCCGGGAGAACGGACGTTTCCGATCGGCGACGGCACTGTCAAACTGGTGCCCGGCGTGCGCCTGGTGCGGGCGATTCCGTCGGAGGTCCGGTTCCGCTTCGAGCGGCACGCGGAACGGACGGTGAAGGTGATTCCGCGGCTCACGGAGAGGAGTGGTTACGAGGCCGCCGACTTTTCGGTAACTCCGGATTCGCTGACCATCGCGGGTCCGGCCAGCCGCGTAGCGCGCTTGAGTACGGTGCTCACCGACGCGGTGAATATCCCGGCGCAGGCGGGAGTGTTCGACTTCCCGGTGAACGCGTACGTGGACGACCCGTACGTTCGCTTCCCGGCGCCTCCGCGCGTGACGGTGACGGTGACGGTCAGAAAAAAGTAGCGCGCTTGCGGTACCGGCGCGCCGAAGCGCTAACGGCACGCCAGTAACGCCGTGCCGCGGCGGTATCGGCGCCACGGCGGTGTGGGCGGCACGGAGGTATCGGCGCGGACGCGGCACCAACGGCCCGGAGGTGTCGGCGTTACGCCCGTGTCGGCGCCCCGGCAGTTTCGGCACTACAGCGGTATCGGCGCCACGGCGGTGTGGGCGGCGCGGAGGTATCGGCGCGGAGGCGGCGCCGGCGGCACGGAGGTACCGGCGTAACGCCCGTATCGGCGCCGCGGCCTTTTCGTTGCTACGGCGCGGTCGGCGCCGCAGCAGTATCGTTGTTACAAAGGAGAAAGATTGGCAAAGCAATTATTCGGCACGGACGGCATTCGCGGTGTGGCGGGAGAGTATCCGCTCGACCCGGCGACGGTTTACGCGTTCGGCCTGGCGCTGGGGTACGATGCCGCGGCGGCCGCGGCGAATCCCGAGATTCTGATTGGCGCCGACACCCGCGAGTCCGGCCCGTGGATCGCGGAATTGGTGGCCGCGGGGCTGGCCGAGACCGGCGCGCGCGTCCGTTATGCCGGTGTGATCACCACGCCCGGTGTGGCCTACCTGACGCGGACCGGGCCGTTTCTGGCCGGCGTAATGATTTCCGCGTCGCACAATCCGTACCAGGACAACGGCCTCAAGGTGTTCGCCCACAACGGGTTCAAATTGCCGGATGCGGAAGAGCACGCCATCGAACAGGCGATTCTGCGGTTGCGCGATGAGCGCGTGACGCCACAGCCGGCGCGCCTCGCGGTGGATGGCGCGTGCGACCGGCAGTATCTGGATTACCTGGCGTCGCTGGCGACTGTGCGCATGGATGGCGTGAAGCTGGCTATGGATTGCGGCAACGGCGCGTCCTACAAGCTGGCGCCGGAGCTGTTCCGCCGGCTGGGCGCGGAAGTCCTCACGCTGTGCGCGGAGCCCAACGGCCGCAATATCAATCTGGGCTGCGGGGCGCTCCACGTCGAGAAACTGCGGGAAGCGGTGATCGAGGGCGGCGCCGATTTCGGAGTGGCCTTCGACGGCGATGCCGATCGCGCCATCTTCATCGCCAGGAGCGGCAAGGTGGTGGACGGAGACGCGGTGCTGCTGGTGCTGGCGCGCGCCATGAAGGCCGCCGGACACCTGGCGGAGGACACGCTGGTTTCCACTGTGATGTCCAACCTGGGTCTGGAGAAAGCGCTGGAGCGCGCGGGCATCCGCATGGTGCGCATGCCGGTGGGCGACAAGTACGTGCTGGAAGAGATGGTGCGGCTGGGGGCGTCGCTGGGCGGCGAACAATCGGGCCACGTGATTCTGCGCGAGTATGCCACCACCGGCGACGGAATGCTGACGGCGTTGCGGCTGATCGAGACGGCGCTCGCGGCCGGTTTGGGATTGGACGAACTGACGGCGGACCTGCGCGTATATCCGCAAAAGCTGGTGAACATCCGCGTGCGCGACAAAAAGGGTCTGCTGGAACTGCCGGCCGTGGCCCGTGAGATCGCGTACGTGGAAACGGCTTTCGCGGGCACGGGACGGGTGCTGGTGCGCTTCTCGGGGACGGAACCGCTGGCGCGCGTGATGGTGGAGGGCCTCGATCAGCAGCAGGTGGAAACCTTCAGCGCCCGCATCGCCGATGCGATTCGCAGGGAGATGGGGGCATAGAAAAAACCGGCCTTAGCCCAATGCTGTTCGATTGGCGCGCTGAGCGGCACCGTGTTGCCTGCCAGACGAAATCAGGGAACGGATCTCCGGCCGCGTGGGTCTTCTTCCATGACTGACTGGGTGATGCGTCCAAATGATGTTCTCCCGAGCCACCAGCTACAAGGTGACTTGTCGGTACTGATCCTCTTGTCTCCTACGTGACTGCGAGGGGCGCTGTACCGCGGGTGGCACCCTAACGACAGTCTGGACCGCCGCGCTCGGGATAGCAGGCCCAAGCGCGCGATTAGCCTCCGCGCAAAAAGGCTTAAACTCGAAGTGAAACAACATGCTTCAGTTCGATAGCGCCTGACGGTTCGAATCTCCAGGCACCATGCCCTATGGAGTTGTCAATGAATTCTCCGATCTCATCGGCCGGATCACGACCCAAGGGAAAACGCAGCAGATCCTGGAACGCTTCAAGGCACACTTCGCGTCGGCGGCCGGCACAACCTCTACCTGGAGTTCGAGCGTGAGTTGGGCGCAAACCGATATGGACAGCTACATGCGTCAGGCTGCGGACAACGCGCCATTATTCCTTGAGGCGTTCTACGACGCCTGCGAGTCACTACACACCGAGGGTCTTGCCGTTCCAGACGCCAAGGTAATCAACCGTGTTCTTGCTAAACACAAGGCGGGATACGAGATTCGGCCGCCGGATCTGATCTCGCTCCGCGAAGATGCCGGACCGATTGAGGTGCCGGCAACGCCCTTGTCGATCGACCAGCAGGCGAGAGAGGTAATACAGAATTCGCTCAGTCAGTCCGAGCAGCTCTTGTCTGGCGGCAACAGCCGGCAGGCTGTTCAGGAGGTGCTCTGGCTGCTGGAGACGGTTTCGACCGCGTTTCAGGGCCTCGATATTGGCACCGGCACCGTACAAGTACAAGGCTCGATTGGGTTACCACGCTGCACGGTTATCTCTCCTCGCCAACCGGCGGCGGCATCCGCCATGGGGCGCATCTCAAGGCCGGAGTCGCGACCAAACAGCACGAGGCGCGCCTTTTCTGCAACCTCATACGGAGCTACATCTTCTTCCTGATCTCGGAGCACGAACGGCTCACCGAACATGCCCACGTGTCCGGCAAGCGATTGATTTAGAGTTTCGGCTTCAAAACTTCACGTAGGAACACAGCTAAACCAGATCGATCCAACTCATGGATGGCCACACGGATGATCGCTTCGTACGTGGCCAACTCCGGCAAAGGGCCTGTATCGATGCCATTCACTTCGAGAAAATCGACAGCAGCCTGCACACCGGTGCGCTTGTTGCCGTCAAGGTAGGCCTGGCTTTCAGCGATATGGAAGGCATACGCGGCCGCGATTTCGTAGAGGTCCCCGCCACCGTAATAATAGACATTTTGGGGCTGCGCTATGGCCGACTCTAGCGCATCCTCGCTACGCAGCCCGTGCAAGCCGCCCCAAGCTTCTATCTGGTCCCGGTGAATCGTGTCGATCTGTTCGCGCGTCAGAAAGTAGGGCTCTTGTTCCAAGGGAATCGCTGTCGTGAATTCGCCTATTCAGCGAGACGGCGAAAGAGGCCGGCGTGCAATGTGCTCGTCTTTCGATGGGCCTCTTCAAACCGCCGATTGGAGGCGTAGCGTATATTGGGAGCTTTCTCATGCGCCGAGTCTTCTCCGGCCCTTCCGCTAACCGGCGAGTGTCCACCAGTTTTCAGGTAATCGGAGAGCGAACTGTTGCCCGTTCGATCGAGCAACGTCTTCAGATGTGCGTCGCCACGAATGCCGGGAGCGAAGGTGTCGCCATAGATCTGCCGAAGTGTGTCGATGCGAGTGTCGCCTCTTTTCTCACGGACCTGCACGTGGCCTTCACGCCGGCTACCGCGGCCGAGGCGCCTTTCCTTTCGACCTTGGCCGCCTCTAATTCGTTCTTTTGGCATGCTACGCTCATCTCCGATTCTAGCGAACCTGAACCACAAAGCCAACTCCGGATTGGGGTTCCGATCTTGGACCGCACCCAGATCGCTGCCCACGACCCCGGAATGCCTAAAGCCTCACGCCTCAATGCACAAGGGCCGTCGGTACGCATTACTCCCCACAAACGCGCGCTTGGCTTCGCCGATCCGCTCGGCCGGGTGGCCGCCCCGCGCTCCAGCCGCTCGGGGGCCTTACGATACGATAGGCGAACAGTGTTGAGCCTTAGCCACCTACGGCCGGAATGTATCGAGCGCGGTTGCGATATGGAACCGCAACTCAGCGTGCGACTGCCGCAACGCCGCTTCCACCGCGTCGGGCGACGCCGCCCGCGCGAACAGGAACCCCAGGTAGCTCGACCCTTCCGGCAACGGGACCAGCCGCTGCCCTTCGCTCGCGGTGACAATCACGTCCTCGATGCCCGGCACCGCGGAGGCGCGCTCTAGGCCTTCCACTCGCTCATAGATCCCGCCCTTGGGAATGGGGATCATCATCACGCCGGAGGCCGGGCCATCGAGGTGCGCGGCGGAAACGTCTTCGCCGATCGCGTGGCGCAGAATCAGCTCTTCGAGCGGCGTCCCGCGATCGAAGCGCAGCGCCCGCGCGCACAGCCCGCCGATGGGCCGCGCGTGCATCTCCAGCATCCACGCTCCCTCGGCATTGTGCCGCAGTTCGGCGTGCACCGGCCCGTGCCGCAGTCCCAGCGCCCGCACCGCCCGCGCGGCGGTTTCGAGCAACTCGCTTTGCACTCGCGCGGCCTGGCGCGAGGGTGTGACGTAGATGGTCTCTTCGAAGAACGGCCCCTCCAGCGGATCGGGCTTGTCGAAAATCGCGAGCGGTTGAAACCGGCCCGCGGTGACCAGCCCTTCCACCGCAAACTCGCGCCCGGGGATGTAGCCTTCCACCTGCAGGCGCCGCTCGCCGATTCGCGAGATGCGCCGGAACGCCGCCACGAACTCCTCCGCATTGTTGGCGCGGATCACGCCGCGGCTGGCGGAAAGCCCCAGCGGCTTGAGGACGCACGGGTAGGTGGCGCGCTCCGCGGCGGCGGCGGGGCCGGTGTCGAAACCGGTGCGGAAAAACCACGGCGTGCGCATTCCCGCCTCCTGATAGAGTTCGCGCGCCAGGAACTTATCGCGGCAGGCGCGCGCCGCGGCAGGCGGATGGAACGGGACGCCGAGCATCTCCGCGGCCACCGCCGCCGCTTCCGCCGGACCGTCGCCCACCGCCGCCACGCCGTCGAAGCGCAGGCCCCGGAGGGCCTCCAGCGTCTTCATCATGCGGTGATCGAACTTCACCGGGAGGGCGCCGTCGCCCCAAGGGTCGTCCATGCGTCCGCAGCGGTCGGTGGCCAGGGTGACGTCGATTCCGCGCCGCCGCCCGGCGCTCGCGAACTCGCGGATCTGGTACCCGGTGGTGGCCGCGAAGAGAAGGAGCCGTTTGCTCACTGTCTACCGCTGCCTCGCCCGTTGCAGGAAATCCGCAGGCCGGACGATGGAAATGCCGGCATATATTCCCAAGCGAAGCAGGTCGCTGTCCCATGTCACAATATATTCCGAACCGGCCTCGACGGCGCATTCCAGAATCCGGTTGTCGGGCGGATCTTCCTTGATGACATCCAGCGCGCGCTTCGGCGCAACGCGGTTCGTGAAGCGGGCCAGCCGGAGCATTGTATCGTGCAGGAGATACCCGTCCCATGCGAACTTGTCCCGCAGCACGCGGATCGTTTCATTGAGGATGGCGTCCGATATGTCGATCCGGATTTCGCCGGCCTGCGCCATGGAGAACAGCCGCCCACCGAATCCGCTGGAGTTCAATGCGCCGATGTAGACACTGGTGTCAAAGGTTGCGCTGAGCACTACCTGCGCTGTTCCTTGCGCCAGTTATGAACCACGTCCGCGGATTGCTCCTCAGTGAATCCGGCCAACCTGCCACGCTCACGGCCATATGCCAGCAGGCCCTCCCACGACGTCTCTTGGAGGCTGGCGCGCAGGGTTTCTTCGGCAAGTTCCTCGAGGGTCCTGCCCTCGGCGTCTGCCTTCGCTCGCAGCCCCGCCGCCAGGTCTTCCGGGACATTAATCGTTGCCATGATGCTCCCGGTTCCAGAGTACCAAACCCCAGGACGGGTTGAAGGGTGGGCACTGCGGGCATCCCGCCCTTCATTTGGCAGATGCTAGGATCTGTGTCATGCTGTACTTGTGAGATTCGAATGGGACCCGGAGAAGAACGAAAGCAACCTTCGAAAACACGGCTTTTCATTTGATACTGCATCCCTCGTCTTTGAAGATCCCAATTGCCTGATCTTCCTGGAACGGATAGAGGCGGGCGAGCCACGTTTCCACACCTACAAAGAAGCGGGCGCGGAGGACGTCGTGCGTATCGTCTCGCGCCGCCGCGCCAACAGTCACGAAAGAAGACAATATGCTGCAGCAATTCTCTGAGAAGGAACTCCTAGGCAAGCCCCTCACCGAAAAGCAGAAAAGGGAGATACTTGCCGCCCTGGAGGCGGGGGACGAAAGCATCGACTACTCCGACATCCCCGAAATCCGCGAGATCCCGCCGGACGCGGTCCGAGGCAAATTCTATTCCCCTGACAATGTGTGCCATGTGCCCGTCTATCTCGATCAGGAGTTGCAGAGCCGCCTGGTCGCCATCGCGCTTCGCAAGGGCATCTCGCTCAGCGACCTGGTGAGTCAGTTACTCCGCAAGGAAATCGAAATCGCCGAGGTGCTGGCGTGAAGCGGTGGACCGAGGACATTGACCCTGCCACAATTCCCGATGGCGTGTTGAAGTCGGAACGCGCCCGGCGCAACGCCGCGAAGCGAAGCAGCTATTCCGGCGGCGTCTACTGGAAGCGGCACAACCCCGATACCCCGCGCTGCCGCTGCCAGCGTTGTATGGCGCGCCGCGCTGATTCTCAGACGAAACCCCGCTGAACATGGCCTGCTCCGCCGCGCGCCCAGTGGCCCCGTGTGGCCGCACCCAATGGCCGGAATGCCCACCGGGTCGCGGGTCTGTCGCGCGCGCGTCTTCTCCCGGGCTAACGGACGAACAGCTTCCATCGAATGGAAGTACTCGTGCTCAACTTAAGGTGCGTTTCTGTAGGAGGACCAATGGAATCACTGCGGCCTCGGCGCGATGGGTCACTTCGCCTCAGGAGAGAGTCGAAACGACTCGGGTGGGTAGGGTGCTTATTGGCCATCGCCTGCCACTTTCCGGCTCATGCGCAACCGCTGGCCGGTAGCATCAAGACCTACACCTTTTCGTTGCCTCGAGGGCCCTCGGCTGTAGATGCAGCGGGCAATGTTTATTCGACCACCAGCGTGATGCCTCCGGCCACCACCACACCCGGCGCAGCGCAGACGCAACCGGGCGGGGGGACCTGCTTTTTGATCGTTCCTCCGGCTGGATATCCAGCGCCCTGCTACCAGGCTTACATCGTGAAGAGTGACACTTCCGGCAACACGGTCTTCGCCACGTATCTAGGTGGAGCGAGCAACAGCGACGGAGAGGCGATTGCCGTGGACACTTTGGGAAACATTTACGTGGCCGGCACCACGGGGAGTTCGTTTCCGACCACGGCGCATGCGGCGATCCCGGCCAGCGGCGCGAATGCGACCTTCGCGGCGAAACTGAGCGCCGACGGGAGTAAGTTCCTCTACGTCACTTTTCTGCCCGCCGGCATGGCGGCGGTGAACGGCATCGCGGTAGACGCGCAGGGTAACGCCTATATCGCGGGAGCGACTTCCACGGAGTATAATCCGGCCAAGGGCATCGCGATGCACGCCTGCATCGTGAAGTTGAGCGCGGACGGATCGACGGTGGTCTACACGAAGGTTTTGGCGGGATCGGATCAGGATTCGGCTTCATCCGTGTCGGGTGATGTGGCGGGCGACGCATACATAACGGGCCTGACGGGTTCGCCGGATTTTCCGGTGACTGCGGGGGTAGTGCAGGCCCAGCTTGCGGGGGTGCAGAATGCGTTTGTCACGAAACTGGACCCGGCGGGGAACATCGCCTTTTCCACTTACCTGGGCGGGTCGGCGAAAGACAGCGGAGCGGCGGTCGAGGCGGACGGCAGCGGCAACATTTATGTTGCGGGGTCGACCACTTCGCTGAACTTTCCCACTACAGCCGGATCGGTGGAACCGAGCGCGCTGATTCCGGGGTGGAGGACAACGCCCGAAGGATTTGTGGCTAAGATTACGCCGCGGGGCAACGGGCTCGAATACTCCACTTATTTCACTTCCCCGAGCGTGCTGGCGCTGGGCTCGTCCGGCGATCTGTACGTCGCGGGGTTCGCTGGTCCGGGCGATCTTCCGGTTACGCCGTCGGCCCCGCTTCCGTGCATTCCGGGAAGTTACGATTTCGCCAGCGGCGATTTCGTGGCGCACCTCGACGGAAATGGAACTGTATTGGACGCGACCCACGTGAATTTTGACACCCTCCTGGGTTTCGGCGTGACGGCGGGCGGGCTGCCGATCATAGCGGCGGACGAGGGGTTGACGCAGATTAACTTCGGAGGCCCAGGCTGGACGGCGGGGCCTTGCATGACGCTGTCGGCTCTGAGCGCCGCCACACTCAGTCCGACCTGGATGGTGCCGGGCGAGTTTCTGACGTTCATAGGAGTGGGGATCGGTCCGGAGGCCGGGGTCAGCGCGGGCGCGAGTGCGCAAGGAACGCCCACCTCGCTGGGAGGAGTGCAGGTGCTCTTCGACGGAACTCCCGCGCCGGTGCTGTATGCGCAATCGGGCCAGGTGAACGCGCAGGCGCCGTTCGAACTGAGCGGGCAGACCTCCACGACCATCACGCTGAAATATGGCGGCAATACTTTCGGTCCGGTGATGGTGCCTGTTCAGTTCGCGTACCCAGCCCTATTCCGGCTGAAGGTTGGAGTGACGGCGCAGGCGGTCGCGGAAAATCAGGACGGATCGCTGAACGGCCCATCGAACCCGGCGGCGCGCGGTTCTATTGTGACGTTGTGGGGCACCGGCTTCCCGCCGCTGACATCCCCGTGTGCGACTGGCGGATTAAACGCGGACGGCCCCGTCTATCTGGCTGCGGGCTATAGCGTAAACATGGTGGGCGGAGGAACGGTCGAGTACGCGGGTGGGGCACCGACGCTGGCTTGCGGGGTGGTGCAGATCAATATGCAGGTGCCGGCCGGCGCGGCGAGCGGTCCGCTGCTGTTGACGCCGCAAGTGTGTATCGACGGCGGGCTCACTTGTACCTCACAAGAGACAGGATCGATCGTCTACGTCAAATAGCGGCGCTCCCCTACCGCATATAAAACAAACTCAGCCGCGGCAGGCCGGACTGCTCCAACAAATGCCGCTCCAGGTATTGCTTCTCCAGCATGGAGAGCTGGCCGGCGGTCATCTTACCGCGGTAAGGCCGAAGCTGGCGGTCCAGCTCGCGGCGCGATTCCAGGGCTTGCTCCTCGCTCTGAGCGGCGCGCGCGGCGGCAATCATCTTCTCTTCGAGCACCGTCAGGTGCTGCTCCAGCCCTTCCAGGTCGGCGTAGTGACGCTCGGCTTCCGCGGCCAGTTTGCGCAGCGATTGCGCGATCGGCTCGTAGCCTTCGGGCAAGCTGGCGGCGTTCGTTTCCAGATAGGTGCGGAACTCCTCCGCCGTGAAGGGCGGCGCGGATTCCTGGCGCGGACGCGCCGGCGCGCCTTCGGCCATGATCTGCGCTTCGGTAAGCACGGCTTGCGCGCAGAAGGCCAGGGAGTTCACCATCTGCGTCTTCACCTTGCGGCCGCGCCATTTCTCGAACGCCGTGTCGATGCCGCGCAGCACGGCCTCTAGCGGCACGCCCGCGTTCTTCCAGCTTTCGAGCAGAGCCCAATCGAGCGGCGAGAGCAGGAACAAACTGGTGCCGCGCGCCCGCTGAAAGTGCTCCTCGGTCTCGGTGAAATAGTTGAAGTAGTTCAAGACCGGTGATTGCGCTCCCAGATCATGGCCAGGCCTTCCAGGGTGAGATGCTCGTCCACCGTTTTCAGAAAGCGCGAGCCGCTGACAATCATGTTCGCCTGGCCGCCGGTGGCCACCAGCGCGGTGTCGGGCCCCATTTTCTCCACCATGCGGGCCAGGATTCCATCGATCATGCCGATCGCGCCGTAATACAGGCCCGAGCGCATGCTGGCGACGGTGTTGGTGCCCACCACGTCCTTGGGCGGGCGGAAATCCACCAGCGGCAGGCGCGCGGTCTTGCTGAACAGCGCGTCGATGGCGATGCCGATGCCCACGGCGATGGCGCCGCCAAGGTATTCGCCGTGGGCCGAGATCACGTCGAAATTGATGGTGGTGCCGAGGTCCACAATCACGCACGGGCCGCCATACTTGTAGAAGCCGGCCACGCCGTTCACCAGGCGGTCGGCCCCCACTTCGTACGGGTTGTCGTACTTGATGGCGATGCCCAGATCGGTGCGCGGCCCCACGAACATCGCCTTGGTGTGGAAGTAGCGCTCGGCCATGAAGGCCAGGGTGGAATCGATGGGCGGCACGACGCTGCAGATAATGATGCCATCCACCGCGGCGATGTCCAGGCCGGCCGGCGAGAACAGGTTGCGCAGCAGGATGCCCCATTCGTCGGCGGTCTGGTCGTGGACCGTGCGCAGCCGCCATTGGCAGAGCAGCTTGCGGCCTTCAAAAGCTCCGATGGTGATATTGCTGTTGCCTGCGTCAAGAGCGAGCAGCACGTACGCCTCCTGCAACCACCAGGGTATCGGTTCCGTCGTCCCGGCGCACGATCAGAAAACCCGCGGGGTCGAGGCCGGCCGTGGTCCCTTCGATTAACCCATCGGGCGCGTCCACCTGCACGCGGCGTCCGTAGGCATAGCTCGATAAGTGCGTGAACGCCTGCAAGATCGCGGCCGGATCGAGCGCGGCGGTGCTTTCCACGGCGGGCAGCAGGGCCAGAAGAATCTCTTCGCGATGGAACGGGCGCCCGGCGTGCAGGCGCAGAGACGTGGCAAGCTGCGCCAGTTCCGCGGGGAATTCGGTATGGTTCACGTTGATGCCGATGCCGGCGATGGCGTTCGGGCCGACGGCTTGCGCCAGGATGCCGGCAACCTTCCGGCCGCCCAGCATCAGGTCGTTAGGCCAGCGCAGATCGCAAACCTGGCCGGTGGCTTCGAAGATGGCGCTGTGGGTGGCGAGCCCCAGGGCCAGGGTGAGCAGCGGCGACTGCGCCAACACCAGCGAGCAATAGATGCCGTCGCCGGGCGCGGAGTGCCACGAGTGGCCGTGGCGGCCCTGTCCGGCGGTCTGCTCTTCGGCGATCGCCACTTCGCCAATCGGCCGGCCGGCGGCGGCGATCATGGTGGAATCGACGGCCGGGTAGTATTCGATGATGCGTGCCGGGAACGCGCGGCGAATGCGGTCGATGTCGAGCGGGATCACCGAAGCTCCAGGCGGAAGCTGATGTCCATGGCGCGCGCCGAGTGGGTGATGGCGCCGGAGGAGACGAAATCGGCGCCGGTCTCGGCGTACGCGCGGACGTTCTCGAGAGTGATGCCGCCGGAGAGTTCCACGCGCGCGCGGCCGGCGATTTCGCGGACCCACTGGGCGGCTTCCGCGGGCGTCAGATTGTCGAGCAGCAGGTGAGCCGCGCCGGCGTCGAGAGCTTCGTCGAGCTCAGCACGCGTGCGCACTTCGATCTCGATGGGCAGGCCGCTCGCGCGTGCGCGCTCTATGGCCGTGCGCACTCCTCCGGCGGCGGCGATGTGGTTGTTCTTGATGAGGACGGCGTCGTAGAGGCCCATGCGATGATTGGTGACGCCGCCGGCGGCGGCAGCGGCTTTTTCCAAAGCGCGCAGCCCGGGGGTGGTCTTGCGCGTATCGAGGACGCGGCAACCGGTTCCCGCGACGGCGTCGGCAAACTGGCGCGCCAGCGTGGCTACGCCGCTCAGCCGCTGGAGGAAATTGAGCGCCACGCGCTCGCGTTCCAGCAGGGTGCGGGCCGCGCCCGCCACTTCGGCGATGGTTTCGCCATCGTGGCAGCGGTCGCCATCGCGCTTGTGAAGCGTGACGGAATCGTACAGTT
>Ga0265316_10004748_pt1 | contig 13437 bp, 9 predicted proteins | sample 4522metaG_FD_202092 | JGI IMG/M metagenome (GOLD analysis project Ga0265316, IMG submission 202092) | Rhizosphere microbial communities from Carex aquatilis grown in University of Washington, Seatle, WA, United States - 4-5-22 metaG | ecosystem: Host-associated > Plants > Roots > Rhizosphere >... | reverse complement strand
ATGGGGCTCGCGGCATCTGTGACTGGCTCATGGGCAGGCATCATCGGCAGAAAACAGGTCGGGGCAACACGCCGCCGGCCGAGGCGACATTGTCTCTGCTGGCGCACCCTGCCTGCTTGCTGCCAGAATGGAAGCCACGCAGACACCCACGGAGTTCCAGCATGGCCCACCCTTTTGCCAAGACCGTCCAATCTTTCGAGACCGCCTCTGGCAAGTCCCTGAAGTTCTACTCCCTGCCCGAACTGGCGAAAGCGCACCCCAAGGTCAAGCGCCTGCCGGTGTCGATCCGGATCGTGCTGGAGTCGGTCCTGCGCAACTGCGACGGCCAGAAGGTCACGCCCGAACACGTCGCTCAGTTGGCCAACTGGGCCCCGAAGGCCGAGCGCACAGATGAAATCCCCTTCATCGTCTCGCGCGTGGTGCTGCAAGATTTCACCGGCGTGCCCCTGCTGGCCGACTTGGCCGCCATGCGCAATGTGGCGCAGTCGCTGGGCAAGGACGCCAAACGCATCGAACCGCTGGTGCCCGTGGACCTGGTGGTCGACCACTCCGTGATGATCGACCACTACGGCGACAAGAAGTCGCTGGACCTCAACATGAAGCTCGAATTCCAGCGCAACGCCGAGCGCTACGAGTTCATGAAGTGGGGCATGCAGGCCTTCGACACCTTCGGTGTCGTGCCCCCGGGCTTCGGCATCGTCCACCAGGTCAACCTGGAATACCTCGCCCGCGGCATCCACAAAACGAAGGATGCCAACGGTGACACCGTCGCCTACCCCGACACCCTGGTTGGCACCGACAGCCACACCACCATGATCAACGGCATCGGCGTGGTCGGCTGGGGCGTGGGCGGCATCGAGGCCGAAGCCGGCATGCTGGGCCAGCCCGTCTATTTCCTGACGCCGGATGTGGTCGGCTTCGAGCTGACCGGCCAGCTGCGTGAAGGCGTGACCGCCACCGACCTGGTGCTGACCATCACCGAGCGCCTGCGCAAGGAAAAGGTCGTGGGCAAGTTCGTCGAGTTCTTCGGCGAAGGCACGGCCGCGCTGACCCTGCCCGACCGGGCGACGATTGCCAACATGGCCCCCGAGTATGGCGCCACCATGGGCTTCTTCCCCGTCGATGAACGCACCCTGGACTACTTCGAAGGCACCGGCCGCAAGAAGTCCGAGATCGAAGCGTTCGAAGCCTACTTCAAGGCCCAGAAGCTGTTCGGCACGCCCAAGCGCGGTGACATCGACTACTCCAGCGTCGTCACGCTCGACCTGGGCAGCGTGGCGCCCTCCCTGGCCGGCCCCAAGCGCCCACAGGACCGCATCGAAATCGGCCAGCTCAGCAGCACCTTCACCGAGCTGTTCGCCAAGCCCACGTCCGAGAACGGCTTCAACCAGCCCGCCGACAAGCTGGCCAAGGCCTACCCCACGGCCAAAGGCGTGGACCTGCACAATGGCGACGTGCTGATCGCGGCCATCACCTCCTGCACCAACACCTCCAACCCGGGCGTGCTGTTGGCTGCGGGCCTGCTGGCCAAGAAGGCGGTCAAGGCGGGCCTGCGCGTGCAGCCTCACATCAAGACCTCGCTGGCCCCCGGCTCGCGCATGGTCACCGAGTACCTGGACAAGGCCGGCCTGCTGCCCTACCTGGAAAAGCTGGGCTTCAACGTGGCGGCCTATGGCTGCACCACCTGCATCGGCAATGCCGGGGACCTCACGCCCGAGATCAATCAGACCATCACCGACAACGACCTGGTCTGCGCCGCCGTGCTCTCGGGCAACCGCAACTTCGAAGCGCGCATCCACCCCAACCTGAAGGCCAACTTCCTGGCCAGCCCGCCGCTGGTGGTGGCCTACGCCATTGCCGGCAACGTGACGCGCGACCTCATGACCGAGCCCGTGGGCCTGGGCAAGGGTGGCAAGCCCGTGTACCTGGGCGACATCTGGCCGAGCAGCGAAGAAATCGCCAAGCTGATGAAGCACGCCATGAACGGCAAGGCCTTCCGCAAGAACTACGAGCAGGTGGCCAGCAAGCCGGGCAAGCTGTGGGAGAAGACCCAGGGCGTGAGCGGCCAGGTGTATGACTGGCCGAAGAGCAGCTACATCGCCCGCCCGCCCTTCTTTGACGGCTTCGAGCCCACGCCGAAGGATGCGGGCCTGGGCGTGGGCCTGAGCGGCCAGCAGGCGCGCATCATGGCGCTGTTCGGCGACTCCATCACCACCGACCACATCTCGCCGGCCGGCTCGATCAAGGAAGCCTCGCCCGCGGGCCAGTACCTCATCGCCCAGGGCGTGAAGAAGGCCGACTTCAACAGCTACGGCTCACGCCGCGGCAACCACGAAGTGATGATGCGCGGCACCTTCGCCAACGTGCGCATCAAGAACCTGATGCTGCCCGTGCTGGCCGATGGCAGTCGCGAGGAAGGCGGCTGGACGCTGTTCCAGAACGAAGGCGCCGCGAAGGGCGAGAAGCAGTTCATCTACGACGCGGCCATGCGCTACATCGCCGAGGGCACGCCCACTGTCATCTTCGGCGGCGAGGAGTACGGCACGGGCTCCAGCCGCGACTGGGCGGCCAAGGGCACCCAGCTGCTGGGCATCAAAGCCGTGATTGCGCGCAGCTTCGAGCGCATCCACCGCTCCAACCTGGTCGGCATGGGCGTGCTGCCGCTGCAGTTCAAGGGCAACGATTCGTGGCAGTCGCTGGGCCTGAAGGGCGACGAACAGATCGCCATCGACCTCGGGGCAGAGATCAAGCCGCAGGCCGATGTGAAGCTGCACATCACCCGCGCCAATGGCCAGACCGACACGGTGGTGGTCAAGCTGCGCATCGACACCCCGATCGAGGTGAGTTACTACCAGCACGGCGGCATCCTGCCCTTCGTGCTGCGCCAGTTGCTGGCGGCCTGACCTGGCACGCCAAGGCACGTTCTGCCAAGGCAAGGGGCCGACGCTTTCGGGTGCCGGCCCCTTGTCGCATCGCCAGGGCCGCAGGCTTCAGCCCTTGCGCGACTTCTTCGCAGCCGGCACCGCGCGGCGTTCCGCCCGCATGGCGCGCCACTCGGCTGGCACGAAGAAGTCTCGGCGCAGGTCGCCCGGGTGCACCACGAACAGCGGGCCCCACGACGGGTTCTGGTCGTGCAGCACGTTCAAATCCTGGATCAGGCGGGCCTGCAACTCCGGCACGGTCTTGCCTGCGCCCGGCGCAACGGTCAGCGCCTCGATGACGGCCGCCGACACCAAGTGGGCGGCGTACAGGGTGATGCCAGCCGGCGTGGGCGGCAGGGGCGTGCCGGCGCGCATGGCCAGGCGCGCGCCCTGCAGCAAGGCCTCGTCGCTGTCGGCCCAGTTCTGGATCTCGCCCAGCGCGTGGTTCTCCAGGGCCACGGCCTTGTACTTGACCAGGGTGCTGGCCACCAGCTTGGCCGACTTGCGCGCCAGCGTGGGTGAGATGGTTTGCCCTGCCAGGGTGATGGTGCCGCGGTCTTTGTCGGTCTCGGCCGCGATCGTTTTGGCCCAGGCCGCCGCGCCCTTGAACTTCAACAGCGCCACCACCTCGGCGGCCAGGTAGCCGCGCACGATGTCGGCCGGGTGCGGGTCGTTGGCAGGGCCATCGCTGCGCAGCTTGCCGGGCGCACCGAAGGCCAGACCCAGCGCCCGGAAGTAGGCGATCAGGCCGATGCCCGCCGCCGGCCCGAGGTTGAGGATGCCCATGACATCGGACGAGGTTTCGTCGATGCGCTCGGACCAGTAATCGGCCAGGCCATGGCCCAGCGGTGCGAGGCTGGTGCGCAGGGCCTGGGCCAGTTCGTCTTGCAAGCCGGTGTCGGCATGGAGGATGTCGTGGCCAGCCGTCTCGTGGCCCAGCGCCGCCCAGGACACCAGCCCGCCCGTGGCATTGGCCGGCGGCATGTTGACCACACCGGCTTGCACTTTGAAGGAGGCGGTCGCGTCCACCGGCCAGGTGTAGGGGCCGAAGTCGGGGTTGCCCCACTTGGCCAGGGGCGGCACCACGCCCTGGTCGGGCTCCTTGACGCCGCGGCGGTCGGCCGCGCTCAGGAAGCCGTCGTACAGGTCGGAGATGAACTCCTGGAAGGCGCGGGTGGACGGCTTCAGGTAGCCCTCGCCATGCTGCAGCACCGCCTGGGCGATGTCGAACAGCAAGCCGGCCGAGCTTTCGTGGTTCGGATCCTGCAGCAGGATCTGCTTGAACTTGGCCTCGCCCAGGCCCTGCAGGGTGGCGATGAAGGGCGAGACGAAGTGCTGCTCGTACACGGGCGGGAAGCCGCCGTGCACGGCCGTCAGGCGCTGAAGCAGCTCGGAAAACCGCACCGGATCGGCCGGGCCGGTGTCCGTGGCTTCGGCCGCCAGGCGGGCATCGTCGATGGTGGCGGCCAAACCGGGCAGCGGGATGGCGGTTGCTTTGGCCTTGGCCAGCTTGGGTGCGCGGGAGGATGCGGCTTTGCCGCTGCCGGAAGTCGGGGTCTTTGCCATGGTGCCTTGATGGAGGAAGGAGTGCCGAAAAAGAGAACTGCTCAGAAAACTGCTGGGGCCACTCTAGGGCTGCAGTGGATGCAGCGGCATCCCTAACTCACTCCGTCTTGATCCATGGGGCCCGATGGGTGTTCAGGGCCAGCGTCAGGCGCTGCATGGCGCTGAATGTCCCGCGATTTGCCAGCACTTGCCGTCCTTCTCGGGCTTGCCTGTCTTGATGAGCATCCGATTGATTGTTAGCGTACATAACATTCAACCAAGGAGAGCCACCATGTCCCTGTCCCTCGCCCGCCCCCTGCCCTGGCTGCGCGCGCTGCTGCTGTGCGTCGCATCGCTGCTCGGGCTCCTGCCCGGCGCCCATGCGGCATCGCAGGAAGCCGCCACCCGCTACCCCATCGTGCTGGTGCATGGCTTCATGGGCTTCAAAGACATCTTCGGGGTCGACTACTTCTACCAAGTGCCCGCGCTGCTGCGCAAGAACGGCGCCAAGGTGTACGTGGCAGCGGTCTCGGAGGTCAACAGCAGCTCGCTGCGCGGCGAGCAGTTGCTGCAGCAGATGAAGCAGTGGTCCGCCAAGGACGGCGTCACCCGGTTCAACCTGATCGGGCACAGCCAGGGTGGCCCGACCATCCGCTACGTGGCCGGGGTGGCACCGCAGATGGTGGCCAGCGTGACGTCGATCGCCGGCCCGACCATCGTCACCGACGCGCAAGCCGCCGAGAGCAACATCAACAAGCTGATCACCAACTACGCCTCGATGACCGAGTTCGCTGGCAGCTTCGTGGCCTGGATCTCGGGCAACGGCTCGCTGCCGCAAGACGCCTCCGCGCTGACGCTGAAGGCAGAGCTGGACGACTTCGCCAAGCGCTTCCCGGCCGGCCTGCCCGCCACGTACTGTGGCGAAGGCGCGCCCGTGGTCGCTGGCATCCGCTACTACTCGGCCACCGGCCAGGGCGTGAAGACCAATGCCTGGGACATTTCCGACCTGGCCATGCAGCAAACCGCGGAGCCCGGTGACGGCGCCATCATCGCGTGTGCCGCTCACCTGGGCAAGGTCATCCGAGACGACTACCCCTGGAACCACATCGACGAGATGAACCACATCTTCGGCCTGATCGGCAAGGGCGCGCCCGACCCGGCACAGTTCTACCTGACGCACGCCACGCGCTTGCGCCTGGCCGGGGTCTGAGCGGCTGCGGCCTCAGGCTGTCAGCCGAGCCGCGACCTTCGCCGCCTTGGCCTCGTCAAAGCCCACGCTGAGCACCTCGCCGTCCAGCTCGATGACCGGGCGCTTGATGACGCTGGCCTGCTGCTGCATCAAGGCCTTGGCGCTGGCCGCATCGACGACACCAGCTTTGACGGCCTCGTCCAGTTGGCGCCAGGTCGTGCCCTGGCGGTTGACCAGCGGCTCCCAGCCGACCTGGGCGATCCAGGCGTCCAGGCGCTCGGCGGGCACGCCTTGCTTTTTGTAATCGTGAAAGACAAAGCCCGCGCCCTGCGCATCGAGCCAGGTGCGGGCTTTTTTGACGGTGTTGCAGTTGGGGATGCCGTAAACCAGCAATGACATGTTCGGAGCTCCAGGGCATCGGGTCGATGCGTGAAGACCGAACTGTGGCACAGCCTGGTGAGCCGTGTCACATGCCGGGGATGGGTCCCAAAAATCTCAGGTGCCGCCGGAGGCGACCGTGTCTCTCACGACAGGCTCGGCGGCCAACAACGCGGCCTCCTCGTCGGTGAACAGGCGTGAGCGCGTCACGAAACAACAGCCCAGCGAGCTCTCCAGGGAGAAGGAATCGCCATGGCCCTTGACCACGTCCACGGTCAGCTGCGCATGCTGCCAATAGGCGAACTGCGAGGGGCTCATGTGGAAGCCCACGCCGCCGATCTCGCCCAGGCAGATGTCCACCGGGCTCAACAGCATCTCGCCTTCGACCAGGCACATCGGTGAGCTGCCATCGCAGCAACCGCTGGACTGGTAGAACATCAAGGTGCCATGCTCGGCCTGCAACCGCTCAATCACGGCCAAGGCCTCGGGCGTGGCGGTGACGCGCACAACGGTGGCCATCGCCTGGACCGGGTCCGCGCTCAGAAGAAGCCCAGCTTGTTGGGGTCGTAGGACACGAGCAGGTTCTTCGTCTGCTGGTAGTGGTCCAGCATGACCTTGTGGGTCTCGCGGCCGATGCCCGACTCCTTGTAGCCACCGAAGGCGGCGTGCGCCGGGTAGGCGTGGTAGCAGTTGGTCCACACGCGGCCGGCCTGGATGTGGCGACCGAACTGGTAGGCGCGGTTGCCGTTGCGCGTCCACACGCCGGCGCCCAGGCCATAGACCGTGTCGTTGGCAATCTGCAGGGCCTCGGCCTCGTCCTTGAAGGTGGTCACGGCCAGCACCGGGCCGAAGATTTCCTCCTGGAAGACGCGCATTTTGTTGTGGCCCTTGAACAGCGTGGGCTGCACGTAGTAGCCGCCGGCCAGGTCGCCGCCGAGCTTGGCGGCCTCGCCGCCGATCAGCACCTCAGCGCCCTCTTCCTTGCCCACGGCCATGTAGGACAGGATCTTGTCCATCTGCAGGGCCGAGGCCTGCGCGCCCATCATCGAGTCGGTGTCCAGCGGGTCACCCTGCTTGATCGCGGCCACGCGCTTGAGCACGCGCTCCATGAACTTGTCGTAGATGGATTCCTGGATCAGCGCGCGCGACGGGCAGGTGCACACCTCGCCCTGGTTGAAGGCGAACAGGACCATGCCCTCGATGGCCTTGTCCAGGAAGGCGTCGTCCGCGTCCATGACGTCGGCGAAGAAGATGTTGGGGCTCTTGCCACCCAGCTCCAGCGTGGCCGGAATCAGGTTGGTCGCGGCGGCTTGCGCGATGACGCGGCCCGTGGCGGTCGAACCCGTGAAGGCGATCTTGGCGATGCGCTTGCTCTGCGCCAGCGGCATGCCCGCTTCACGCCCGTAGCCGTTGACGATGTTGAGCACGCCCGGGGGCAGCAGGTCGGCGATCAGCTCGGCCAGCACCAGGATGCTGATGGGGGTGGACTCGGCCGGCTTGAGCACCACGCAGTTGCCCGCGCCCAGCGCAGGCGCCAGCTTCCACGCCGCCATCAGGATGGGGAAGTTCCAGGGGATGATCTGGCCGACCACGCCCAGGGGCTCGTGGAAGTGGTACGCGATGGTGTTGCCGTCGATTTCTGAGAGCGAGCCCTCTTGCGCACGCAGGCAACCGGCGAAATAGCGGAAGTGGTCGACCGTCAGCGGGATGTCGGCGTTCAGCGTTTCGCGGATGGCCTTGCCGTTGTCCACGGTCTCGGCGTAGGCCAGCTTCTCCAGGTTCTGCTCGATGCGGTCGGCGATCTTCAGCAGGATGTTGGCGCGCTCGCCGGCCGAGGTGGCGGCCCACTTGTCCTTGGCGGCATGGGCGGCGTCCAGCGCGCGTTCGATGTCGGCCGCACCGGAACGCGCCGCTTGCGTGAAGACCTTGCCATTGATCGGCGAGATCACATCGAAGTACTGGCCTTCCACCGGCGCCACGAACTGGCCGTTGATGAAGTTGTCGTACTTCGGCTTGAAGGTGACGGGGGCTCCTGCGGCGCCGGGTGCGGCATAGATCATGGCGTGTCTCCTGTTGTCGGTCGGGGTGACGTCGGTCGGGTGAAAAAGGTGCGGTGACAGGACTGGTGGAGACAGCCTGTCGTGGGCTTGTGGCCCGCCGCCCCATGAACAGCGCAGGGCGCGTGCCAGTCAGGGTTGGCCCGGGGTTCGCGCCTCGGCGGGTGCGTCAGCGCACAGGAGAGCGCGCCGTGCGACAGACCGCACTTTGGGTGTCACCCTGTGACATGGCACACACCCGCACCCTGGGACACTGCGCCAAAATGACACAGGGTGTACCCGCGTGTGGCAGGTGGCGGGCGGCGGGATACTGCGCCAGCCCCGGCCGCAAACCGCTGCAGCCGCCCCCTCACCGGTACCCGCAAGGCACCCGCAGCCCCCCACCACCAGACGCCATGTCCCTGAGCGCAACCCCCACCGCCGCCCCGGTCGACCTCGGGCTGGCACGCCGCTGGCTGCTTGAAGGCGGCGAGGTGCCCAGTGGCCTGGTCGACGAGTCCCTGAGCCGCTCGTGGGAGCGCAGCCGCCACGCCGGCCTCAGCCCGGTCGATGGCCCGAGCGAGCCCCCGCTGTGTGCCGACGGCGAACTGCGCCAGGCGCTGTCCACCGAGCACGACTTCCTGGCCCAGGCCCGCCCGGTGATGGACTTCGTGTTCGGGCAGATGCGCGACTCCGGCAGCCTCGTCGTGCTGTCCGACGCCCGCGGCCTGTTGCTTCACAGCTTGGGCGATGCCGACTTCCTCAGCCGCGCCGAGCTCGTCTCGCTGCGCCCGGGCGCGCTGTGGCATGAGGTCGACCGCGGCACCAACGCCATCGGCACGGCCCTGGCCGAGCGCCGCGCCACCGTCATCCACGGCGCCGAGCACTACCTGGAGCGCAACGGCTTCCTGACCTGCTCTGCCGCGCCCGTGTTCGGCCCGGCCGGCCAGTTGCGCGGCGTGCTGGACATCTCCGGCGACCACCGCAGCCGCCACCCGCACACCTTCGCGCTGGTGCGCTCGGCCGCCCGCATGATCGAAGACCGGCTATTCCACGCCCGCCACACCCACGAACGCATCGTGCGCCTGCACACCCTGGTCGAAGGCCTGGGCGGCGTGGGCGAGGGCCTGCTGGCCCTGTCGGAAGATGGCTGGGTGGTGGGCGCCAACACCCTGGCGCAGCAATGGCTGCAGCTGGAGTCGGCAGGCATTGGCGCGTGCACGCTGGAGCAGCTCACCGGCGCCCGCCTGGCCCTGTGGCCGCCTGGCAAGGTGATGCGCCTGGCGCGGGCGGACCGCCCCTCGCTCTATGCCCGACTGGATGTGCGCCACGCGGCCTCCGCCAGTGGCTTGGGCACACACACAAGCACTCCCACGGCCGCCAGTGCGCCCGCCACACCACCGCCCGCCCCTGCCACCCACGCCAGCCCCGAGCTCGACCCCCGCGTGCAGGAAGCCCTCTCGCGTGCCCGGCGCGTGCAGCTGCAGGGCATCGCGGTGCTGGTGCAGGGCGAATCCGGCTCGGGCAAGGAAGTGCTGGCGCGCAGCCTGCACGACGAAGGCCCACGCGCGCACCGCCCCTTCGTGGCCGTGAATTGCGCCGCCCTGCCCGAAGGCCTGATCGAAGCCGAGTTGTTCGGCTACGTGGGCGGCGCTTTCACGGGCGCACGCCGCGAGGGCTCGCCCGGCCGCATCCGCGACGCCGATGGTGGCACCCTCTTCCTCGACGAAATCGGCGACATGCCGCTGAGCCTGCAGGCCCGCCTGCTGCGTGTGCTGCAAGACCGCGCCGTGGTGCCCGTGGGCGGCAGCAAGCCCGTGCCAGTCGACTTCCAGCTCGTCAGCGCCACGCACCACCAGCTCAAGGACGCCATCGCGGCCGGCCAGTTCCGCGAAGACCTCTACTGGCGCCTCAATGGCCTGACCGTCACCCTGCCCCCCCTGCGCGAACGCCAGGATTTCCACGCCGTGGTGTACCAGATGCTCACCCGCATCGCCCACGACATGGGCCTGCCCCAGGCCCCCGAGCTGCACCCCGGCCTGCGCCAGGCCCTGGCCGCACACCGTTGGCCAGGCAACCTGCGGCAACTGCATGGCGTGCTGCGCACCGCCTGCGCCCTGCTGGAAGCCGACGCCCACAGCCTGGACTGGCGCCACCTGCCGGAAGATGTGGCCGAGGCCCTGCACGAGCCTGCGCGTCCGGCCACCAAGGCATCGGCCGAAGCCCACGACGCCATCGACACCGACCCGCGCATCCCTGAGGCCAACCTGCGGCGCCTGTCCGGCCAGGCCATCCGCCAGGTCGTGGCCGACACCGGCGGCAACATGTCGGAAGCCGCCCGGCGCCTGGGCATCAGCCGCAACACCCTGTACCGCCGCCTCAAGGACATGGGCAGCGGCGCCGAGCCCTGAGCCCGAGCCGCGCAAGAAATCGCCTGCGACCCGGGGGTGACGCCGTCAGAATGCCCGCGGCATTGGTTAGCATCTCGGTCATGACCAACGCCGACCCCCAAGAACTCGCCAAATTCTCCGAGCTGGCCCACAAGTGGTGGGACCCGGAGAGCGAATTCCGCCCCCTGCACCAAATCAACCCCCTGCGCCTGGACTGGATCGACCAGTTCGCCGCCATCCGTGGCAAGCAGGTCGTGGACGTGGGCTGTGGCGGCGGCATCCTGGCCGAATCCATGGCCCGCCGTGGCGCCCACGTGCTGGGCGTGGACCTGGCCGACAAGCCCCTGAAGGTCGCGCAACTGCACGCCATGGAAGGTGGCGTCGCCAACCTGGACTACCGCAGCGTCTCCGCCGAAGACCTCGCTGCCGAGAAGCCCGGCGCCTTCGACGTCGTCACCTGCATGGAAATGCTGGAGCACGTGCCGGACCCGTCCTCCGTGGTGCGCGCCTGCACGGCCATGGCCAAGCCAGGCGGCTGGGTGTTTTTCTCCACGCTCAACCGCAACCCCAAGTCCTACCTGTTCGCCATCCTGGGCGCCGAGTACATCCTCAAGCTGCTGCCCAAAGGCACGCACGAGTTCTCGCGCTTCATCCGCCCGGCCGAACTCGCCCGCTGGACGCGCGAAGCCGGCCTCGACCTGCAGCAATTCAAGGGCCTGGAATACAACCCGCTGACGCGGCGCTACTGGTTGTCGGGCGACACCAGCGTGAACTACATGATCGCGTGCCGCAAGCCGCTGGTGTCGTGATGCTGGCTGCGCCCCGTGGCCTGAGCGGCCAGATCACCTGGACCCGCCCAGCCACCGCCGTGCTGTTCGACCTCGACGGCACCCTGGCCGACACCGCCGGCGACCTGGGCGGCGCCCTCAACCGCCTGCGTGCCGACCGCGGACTGGCGCCCATGCCCATCGACGTGCTGCGCCCCTACGCCTCGGCAGGTGCGCGCGGCCTGATCGGCGTGGGCCTGGACATCGCGCCCGGCCACCCCGAGTTCGAAGACCTGCGCACGCGCTTCCTCGCCCACTACGACGCCTGCCTGGCCGACACCACCGTGCTGTTCGACGGCGTGGCCGAGCTGCTCGACGCGCTAGAAGCCCAGGGCCTGAAGTGGGGCATCGTCACCAACAAGCCGCACCGCTTCACCCTGCCCGTGCTGCGTGGCCTGGGCCTGGAAGCGCGCTCCGGCACCAACATCAGCGGCGACAGCACCGCGCACGCCAAGCCCCACCCGCTGCCCTTGCTGACGGCCTGCGAAGAACTGGGCTTGGCACCCGAGACCGTGCTCTACGTGGGCGACGACCTGCGCGACATCCAGGCCGCCCAGGCCGCCAGGATGCCGAGTGCCGCCGCCGCCTGGGGCTACATCGGCCACAACGGCGACATCGCCTCCTGGGGCGCCGACGTCATCGCCCAGACACCGCTCGACCTCTTGCACTGCCTGCGCTGACACGCACTGTCCTGCTGTGCTGAGGCAGAAAAAAGCCACCCCGCAGGGTGGCTTGTGCACGATGCGCTCGCTGCGCGCGGTCGCTCAGGCCGAGCGCCCGTAGTTGTCCTGGAAGCGCACGATGTCGTCTTCGCCCAGGTAGCTGCCCGACTGTACCTCGATGATCTCCAGCGGGATCGCACCCGGGTTGATCAGGCGGTGCACCGTGCCCAGCGGGATGTAGGTGGACTGGTTCTCCGACAGCAGCACGACCTTGTCGCCCACGGTGACCTCGGCCGTGCCACTCACCACGATCCAGTGCTCGGCGCGGTGGTGGTGCATCTGCAGACTCAAGCTCGCCTTGGGCTTGACCATGATGCGCTTGACCTGGAAGCGCGGCCCCATGTCGATGGAGTCGTACCAGCCCCAGGGGCGGTGCACACGGCGGTGCAGCGTGCCTTCGGAGCGCGACGCCGCCGCCAGCTTGGTGACGATCTTCTTGACGTCCTGGCTGCGGCTGCGGTCGGCCACCAGCACGGCGTCCGGCGTTTCCACCACGACCACATTGTCCAGGCCCACCGCAGCCACCAAGCGGCTGGTCGCATGCACCAGGGTGTTGTGGCTGTCTTCGATCATGGCGTCGCCCTGCGCAGCGTTGCCATCGGCATCCTGCGCGCTGACCTGCCAGACGGCGTCCCAGGCCCCCAGGTCCGACCAGCCCGCGTCCAGCGGCACCATGCGCACGTGGAAGCCGCAGCCGGGCTGGGCTGGGCACTGCTCCATGACGGCGTAGTCCACCGACTCGGAGGGCACGGCCTGGAAGGCCTCCTTGCCGGGGCGCACGAACTGCGCGTCCGTGGTGCGGACGTCGAACGAAGCGCGGGTCGTGTCCGCGATGTCCTGGCGGAAATACGCCAGCGCGGCCAGCCAGCGCGAGGCGCGCATCACGAACATGCCGCTGTTCCAGAAGTAGCCGCCATCGGCCACGTAGGCCTGGGCCGTCTCCAGGTTGGGCTTCTCGACGAAGGCCGCGACGTTGCGCACGCCCTCGGCGTCGGCTGCGGCCGTGCGGATGTAGCCAAAGCCGGTTTCGGGGCGGTCCGGCGTGATGCCCAGGATGACGATGTCGCCCGCGGCGGCGGCACGCACGGCCTTGCGCAGCGCTGCGGTGTAAGCCTCGGCATCGGTCACGGTCTGGTCGGCAGGCGTCACCACGAGGATGGGGTCGCTGCCATCGGCGGTGGCCTGCAGTGCGGCCAGGGTCACGGCTGGCGCGGTGTTGCGGCCCGCAGGCTCCAACAGCAGCGAGGACGGCTCACCCTTGAGTTCGCGCAACTGGTCGAGCACCAGGAAGCGGTGTTCTTCGTTGCCGACCACGCAGGGGTGGGCCACAGCGATGTCATCGCACGCCAGGTCCTGCAGGCGCAGGTGGGCTTGCTGGAACAGGCTCTGGTTGCCCTGCAGGATGAGGAACTGCTTGGGGTAGAGCGCA
>Ga0265316_10004747_pt1 | contig 13439 bp, 9 predicted proteins | sample 4522metaG_FD_202092 | JGI IMG/M metagenome (GOLD analysis project Ga0265316, IMG submission 202092) | Rhizosphere microbial communities from Carex aquatilis grown in University of Washington, Seatle, WA, United States - 4-5-22 metaG | ecosystem: Host-associated > Plants > Roots > Rhizosphere >... | reverse complement strand
GAGTCGATCCTGGTGCGTACCGGAAGCCACGCCGAACTGTTCGAGTGACGGGGCGTTCCCCGGGCGTTCTCCGCGCGCTCTCCGGGCGTTCCCTGGGCGTTCCTCCCGCGCTCCCCCGCCGCGCGCCCGGACGCGCTTTGGCTTACACTAATGGGTCGAATCATGCGAGCCAACCTATGAACCTTTCCCGCCGCAGTTTTGCGCTTTCTCTGGCAGGGGCGCCTTCTTTCGTCGCAGGGGCCCCCGCGATCCTCCGCGCCCAGCCGCAGCCGCTGCGCGCACGGGTGAAGATCGACACCGAGCGTGCGATCGGAGATATCGACCCGCTGCTCTATGGGAATTTCATCGAGCACCTGGGCCGGTGCATCGAGGGCGGCGTGTTCCAGGAAGGCTCGCCGCTCGGGGACTCGAACGGCTACCGCCGCGACGTGCTCCAGGCCGCCCGCAACCTGCATGTGTCGCTGCTGCGCTGGCCCGGTGGAAACTTCTCCTCGAATTACCACTGGATGGACGGCATCGGACCGCGCGACCGCCGTCCGCCCCGCCTGGAGATGGCGTGGGGAACGGTGGAGAGCAACCGCTTCGGCACGCATGAGTTCCTCAATTACGCGGAGATGCTGGGCACCCAGCCCTACATTTGCGCCAATCTCGGCACGGGCACGTGGACCGAGGCGCAGCAGTGGGTGGAATACTGCAATTCCTCCGAAGACACCGCCATGACGCGCCTGCGCAAACAGAACGGCCGGCAGGAGCCGTGGAAGGCGCTCTACTGGGGACTGGGGAACGAAATGGACGGCCCCTGGCAGATGGGCCATCGCAGCGCTGAAGACTACGGCAAGTTCGCCCTGGAAGCCGCCAAGCTGATGAAGTGGACCGACCCCAAGATCAAGCTCATCGCCGCCGGTTCCTCCAACTTCGGCCCGGGCATCGATTGGACCGCCTGGAACCGCACGGTGCTCGAGTTCCTCAAGCAACATGCCGACTACCTATCGCTGCACACCTACGTGGGCAATGCGGCCAACGATTTTGGGGATTTCATGGCCAGTTCCCTGGAGCTCGACCAGCGCACCAAGACCGCCGAAGGAATCATCGACGCGGCGTTGGCCGGCCAGCCCGGCAACCGGCACATCTACATCGCCTGGGATGAGTGGAACGTCTGGTATCGCGCCCGCGGGGACGACCAGCGCGGCCGCCGCATTCTGGAAGAGCGCTACAACCTGGAAGACGCCCTGGTGGTGGCCACCTTCCTGAACTCGTTCGTGAATCACGCGCACATCGTCAAGATCGCCAACATGGCGCAACTGGTCAACGTCATCGCCCCGATTTTCACCAATGACAAGGGCCTGTTCCTGCAGACCATCTATTACCCCCTGCAACTTTTCGCCGGCAACAGCAAGGGCAAGGCGCTGGAGCTTTTCGTGGACAGCCCTCGGTACAAGTGCGCGCGGTTCGACGGCGTGCCGTATCTGGATGCGTCCGCGGCGCTCGACAACGGCACGCTGGTGGTCAACGTGGTGAACCGCCATCGCGACCAAGCCATCGAGACGGCCTTCGAGCTGGAAGACAAGCAGTTCTCTGGCGCGGTGGCCGTCTCGGAAGTCAACGGGCCGGACATCAAGGCGGGAAACGATTTCGACAAGACCACCGTCAAGACGGTGGAGCGCTCCGTTACGGCCGGCGGACGGAGCTTGCGCTATTCCTTCCCGCCGCATTCTTATACCATGCTGAAGACCAGGGTGGTGTGAGGGCGATTGCCGTGGCGGCGTAAACGTTTTCGGGATTTCGCGGATCAGTTGCGGAAACCGCTCCCTGACGGTCGCGGCTCAGTCTCGAATGCCGCGTGTTTCGAGAAGCTTACAGAGCCGGGCCCAGAGGGCACCCCGTTAGGGAGCGGTCGCGGAGGAGCGGATTCCCGAGTATGTTTAAGCACTGGATTGCCGTGGCGGCGCTTGTGCAGGGGTGAGCGCGCTATCGCACTTCGAATTCGCCGAACGCCAGCCCCAGGTCCCGTATGTCGGCGCCGACGCGGAAGGTGCGGCTCACTTCTATTACCACTGGCATGTCCGGCGTGCCCACTACGGACGCGGGCAGAGGGAACGCCAGTTCGAAGCTGCCGCCGGCGGGAATCGGCATCGGCGCGAGTAGCGCTCCGCCGGCGGTCACGGTGACGGTCACCGGACCGTTGCGCAACTGGTCGGCAGGATAATAGCCGCGCAGGTACAGCTTCTCTCCCGCTGCTGCCGGGCCCGCCATGCGCAGGCTGGCGCGCTGCGGCATCCAGCGGTGGTTGCCGTCCGCTTGATACCACTCCGGGCCGAGCAGGGGCGCGGCCAACGGGCTGCCGGCATCCACGCGCCGGGGCAGGCTGAGATCGCGCGGCTGGCTGGCGTAGGCCGAGGTGATGTTGCGCAGACGCGGGCCGCGCACGTCGTAGACCGCAACCTCGTCGGCATCCAGAGCTTTGGCCGTGACATCCGCCGCCAGCACGAATTCCCCAACGTCCCCCAGTTCGGGGTGGGCGTCGATATGGCGCTCGCTTCCGGGGGTGAGGTAGAGGCGGTCGATGCCCAGCAGGCGGAACGGGTGGTCCAGCACGCCGTTCCAGAACAGGGTGGTGTCCACGCCGTCCAGCAGGATGGTCTGGTTGGGATGCAGTTGGTGGGCGCGCGCCACGCCCTCCACCAGGTCGCGGACGCGAAGCGTGATGCGATAGTTCCAGTCCGAAGCTGCCACGGTCCGGGGCAGCATGATCAGGAGGTACAGGGCGGCCAGGCCCACGGCGGCGAAGCGTACCGCCGCGCGGCCGCGCCACGCCTCCGCCAGCGCCCAGCCGCCCAGCCAGCCGAGGCCGATCGCCGGCACGTACGAATAGTATTCCGTGACATGGTCGCGCAGGGGCAGCACCGGCGCGATGGCAATCGCGAACCACGCCAGGCAGAAGACCGCCGTGCGGCCTCTCGGTGCCGCGAACGCCAGCAGGCCCAGCGAGACCGCGACCACCGCGGCCGGGATGAGCCAGTGCGGCACGGGAATCGGCGCCCAGAAACCGAACGGCCCCACCGACCAGGCCCAATACTTGCCCAGCGTGCGCAGCATGGCCCCGGTGAAGTGCAGCACGTAGGCGGGATCTTTGCCGTGAGCCACGGCCAGGTGAACCGCGACGTACGCCACCGAAGGCAGCACCAGCGGCCACACCCGGCGCAGAGACGGGCGCGCGAACAGAAGCGTGTAGGCAATGGCCAGGGCAGGGTAGACCACGTTCAATTCCATGGCCCCGAAGCCCAGCAGAAAGGCCATCCACTGATAGAGGTTGTAGCGCGGGTTGCCGGTCTCCACGTAGCGCAGCAGAAAGTGAAACGCCAGCAGCAGAAAGAAGCCGCAGAGCACCTGGTTATACGCGCTGGCCCAGCCGAGCGGTTCCACTTGTACGTTGTTGACGGCCCACAGCACCGCGGCCAGGAAGCCGGCGGCGCGCCGACCGGTGAGGCGGGCGCCGATCCATGCCACCAGCGCCAGGTTGGCAAACGCGGTGGCGAAGATGACGATGCGGAAGGGCAGCGCGTCCAGGCCGAAGAGCCCGAAGCCGGCCATGAAAAAGAGGCGGTCACTCCACGGCCGTATGGTGCCCTGCGCCATCGGGGCGAAAAGCGCCATCAGATAATCGTGCAGCCCATGCCGGTTGAGGCCTACGCCCAACCAGGCAAAATCGTCGGCGCGGAACCACGCGAGGAAGCTGCGCCAATTCACCAGCAGGCAGATCGCGGACGGTCCGCCCCAGTACGCCGCGCGCTGGGCCCGGCTCATTTTGACACCAGCCCCGCGCTCGAAACCACCACGCCCAATTCGCGCTTGTCCACATCGCCCGGCGGCATGGCCTTATCCAATTGGAAGTCGATGCGCACGGCATCGCCCGCCAGCAGGTTCGCGGGCACTGCGCGCCGATAGGTGTAATCGCCGGCCTTGGTGTAGGTCTCCGGCGCCAGCGCGACGCCGCCGATCGACGCCGAAAGCGCCATGGTCCCCAGCTTGGCGATGCTCGGGGGCGGGACGGTCAGGTGCAATTCCAGCACCGCTCCCTGCTCGGCGGCGTGCACCGGCGGCCGCAGGGTCACGGCGAATCGCTGTTCGGTCCATCGCCACGCGTTGGCTTCCACGTCGTAAAAGCCGCTGGTCAGTTGACTGGCCACCGCCCGATCGCCCACGTGCACGGTGGACGCGAGACGCGGCGCCTCTTCGATGGTCTCCACGGTCCGGACGTCCGGGCGCTTGCACGCCGTGGTAGCCGGCAGGAGCGCCGCGAGCAGGAGCGCGGCCAGCAGCGCGGCCGCCCCGCGGAAATGTTTCGTCATCAATCTCCGATTCTCTCCACTTCCACCAGGCAGCTATAGAACGTGGGACCGCCGCCTGCATCGGTCAGCCGCTCGGAAGTGAGCGCGTTGACGTTGCGATGCCCCGCCGCGCGTTTGCCCCAGCGTGTCGATGGCGCGCAAACCACGCCGGGCCGCACGCTCTCATCCACGCGGGCCGTCAGGATGCACGAGCCGCGGTCGTTCCACACGCGCACCTGGTCCCGATTGCCGATGCCCCGGTGGGCGGCGTCCCCGGCGGCGATGTGCAGCGTCGCGGTCTGCAGGTCGGCCGCGTCGCGATGGCCGAAGGTCGAGTTCATGCTGTCGTCGTTCTTGGGGGAGATCAGCTCCAGCGGAAACCGCGCGCGCAATTCTCCATCGCCGTGGCGCGATTCCACCGGCGGGGTGTAGTCCAGCGTCTCGGCGTGGAAGTGACATTTCCCGTCGGGTGTGCCGAACCCGCCGTTGGCGAACGGCAGGAACGGCTCGGGGATGCGCAGGCGGACGCTGTGCTCGCGGTCCAGCTCTTCGAGCGTAATGCCGCGCACGAAGGGGTGGGGCGAAGAGAGCAGCGTGCGGATCATGTCGTCGTCCGAATCGCCGAAGCAGGCATCGTCGAACCCCATGCGGCCGGCCAGCGCGCGAAAGACCTCGACGTTCGACCGGGCCTCACCCGGCGGCGCCAGGGCCGGACGCGCGAGCTGCAGATAGTAGTGGCCATACGCGTGGTAGAGGTCGGTGTGCTCCAGGAAGGTGGTGGAAGGCAGCAGGATGTCGGCGTGATCCGCAGTGTCGTTCTGGAACTGTTCCAACACTACGGTGAAAAGGTTTTCGCGGCGCAAACCATCGAGCACCGAATTCTGATTGGGCGCGATGGCGGCCGGGTTCGAATTGTAGACCACCAGGGCTTTCACCGGAGGGTCGGAGAGCGTGGTGAGCGCCTGCCCCAGCAGAGCCATGTTGACCAGGCGCGCTTCGCGGCCTAGCGCCCGGTATTGCAGCTCCTCGCGTTCCAGGCCGGCGCGATTCAACTGAAACGCCTGCGACGTGGAAAGCTGCAGCCCGCCGCCCATTTCCTTCCACGCCCCCACCAGCGCCGGCAGCAGCGCGATGGTGCGCACCGCCATGGCGCCGCGCTCGCTGCGTTGCAGTCCGTAGTTGAGGCGTATGACGGCGGGCCTGGTGCCGGCATATTCGCGCGCCAGCCCCACGATCTCTTCCGCCGCGATGCCGGTGAGCTCCGCGGCGCGCTGCGGCGTCCAATCGCGCACGCGTTCGCGCAGGCCATCGAGGCCGCTGGTATGCCGCGCCACGTAATCGGCGTCGTAGAGGTTCTCGCCAACGATGACGTGCATCAGGGCCAGCGCCAGCGCGGTGTCGCTGCCGGGATTGATGAAGAAATGCTTGTCGGAGGCTGCGCCGGTGCGATTGCGGCGCGGGTCGATGGTGTACAGCCTGGCGCCCGCGCGGCGCGCCTCCATGACGAAAGGCCACAAGTGTACGTTGGTGCCGAGAATGTTGGCGCCCCAGGCCAGAATCAGGCGCGCGTGGCGGAACTGTTCCGGCTCGACGCCATAGCGCAAGCCCAGCGCTTCGGTGTGCCCCGCCTGGCCGGCCGAAGAGCAGATGGTTCGGTCCAGGCGCGAAGCACCCAGGCGGTGAAAGAACCGGCGATCCATGCCCTCGCCATTGAGCAGCCCCATGGTGCCGGCATAGCTGTAGGGCAGGATGGCTTCGGGTGAGAACTCGTCCGCCACGGCGCGCAGGCGGAGCGCGATGGTGTCGAGCGCTTCGTCCCAGGAGATGCGCTCGAAGCGTCCCTCGCCCTTCGCGCCGACACGCCGCTGCGGGTAAAGCAGGCGCGCGGGCGAGTACTCGCGTTCCAGATACTGCGCCACCTTGCCGCACAAAAAGCCGCGCGTGACGGGATGGGCGGGGTCGCCGCGCAGCTTGGATGCGCGGCCGTTGTCGATGGTCACCACGAGCGCACAGGTGTCCGGGCAGTCCAAAGCGCAGACCGAATGGCGGATTGCAGGCATTGAAGACGATTATATCGTGCGGAGGAAAAGTCTCACTGCGTGACCGGGCCTGGCGGGAGCGGCTTCTGATACTTCAGGATCACAATGTCTCCGAAGCCGGCTCTCAGATATAGCGTGTGTGCGCCCTTGGTGTCCTGGACAAACGTGTGCCCGAAGCTCCAGCGCAAGCGTTTTTCGTTCCCGGGAAAATCGGAAATCACCGCGCCCACCTTGCTCTTTGCGTCGATGCCATACTGGTTTTCCTGGGGAAGATGAAGCGTGATTTCCCCAATGCGAACGGTCGCGTGGATATCCGACGTCAGATTGTCGACGTGTACTTCGCCCTTGTCGTGAGCCACGGTCAGCCTGGCATTCATGGGAGCCTTGACGCGGTACTCCAGGTCGAAAAAGACGGCCGGGCCCGCGTGGTGCCGCGGAACATCCGTCGTAACAATGAGGCTGTCGCCCTGATGCTCTACCGAAATCTTCACCTTTTCCAGCTCCGCGGACATTTTCTCGCGATCTGCGGCCGGGAAAACGTCCTTGGTCGACTTGATGGTGGTGATCTCGACGTCGGGCCGGTCCCAACCCTCCACCGTAAGCTCGCCCATCGAATTCTGGAACTGCAGCAGGCCGCCGGCGGGGAAATCCGCCCGCTCCGTGTGGGTCACCTGGACCTTCTGGCTGGCCGCGTCCTGGGCGAAGAGCAGACCGCTCCCTGCCAGCAGCACCATCAATATTCGTGTCATATGGACATTAGGTTACCAAAACCGGCACAGTGCCCCGTTGGCGCAGCGCGGCTACGGCAAAAGCCCCCGGGCCGACGATGGCGTGGCGAATCGCACCGGGCCGGGCGGCTGCGGCCGTCAACACGCCTCCTCCGGCCGCTCCGACAATGGCGTAGCGAACCGCGCCACGCCGGGGCGGCTGCGGCCCCCCCCTTGCATCCGCGGGTGAAATCGAACAAAATCGAGTTTCGAGAGAAACAGGTGAAAAGGTCTTTGGTAAAGAGGAGACGGTCATGAAAATACCGGTTCTGAGTATGGCATTCGTCCTGCTAGGCGGGTCCGCTCTTGCCTTCGCGCAAGATCTGGAAAGCTCATTTCAAAGTCTGAAAGACGCAGAAGAGAAGAACGATGCCGCGCTGGTGAAGAAACTGAGCGCGGCAACCAGTGTGCTTGCGAAGCAGGCCATTGCGGAGCCCGCCCCGGCGGCGGAAGAAGACAAGGCAGGCTGGACCAATCGCGTGGCGTATGGAAAAGAAGTCGAGAGCTACACCGAGTACGTGCTGTATGCGGTCGCGGTGAAATCTCCACCGGCGACGACGGTGGACCTGATGGCCACGCTGGAGCAGGCGAATCCCAAGAGCAAATACCTGGATCAGGGCTATGGCAACTACCTTTATGCGCTGACTCAGAGCGGCGGCGCGGCCAAGATCCCGGCCGTTGCCGAAAAGGCCCTGGCGAACTTTCCGGACAACCTGGATTTGCTGATGTACCTGGCAAACCACGGCATGTCGCTGACTTATGCCAACCGGCTGGTGGCCGCGGCCACCAAACAAACCAAGCCGCCGGAAGGCGTTCCGGAGGCCGATTGGGAGAAAAAACGCACCACGGCCCTGGGCCAGGGTTACTATATTGCGGGCGTTGCCTCCTTTGGGAAGTCCCAATGGAACGTCGCGGATAAGAATCTGCGCGCCGCGCTGCCGTTGATCAGGGGCAACGACACCATGACGGCCGAGGCCCTCTTCGAACTGGGAGTGGCCAACTACCAGTTCGGCAAGATGACCCTGAACAAGGCCAGGGTGCTGGAAGGAGCCAAGTTCAGCGACCAGTGCGCCGCGATCCAGGGTCCGCGCGCCGAGCAAGCCTGGAAGAACTCGGCGGCCATGAAGACCGAAGCGGCGGCGATGCGGTAGCCCCGCGGGAGCCCGCGCCACCTGGCCTGCGCGCCTGTGGCACGATAATATCATCGTGCACCTGGCGGGATGGCTGGCGGCGTTTTGGGCGGCGGGGTCGGGAGTCACTTTCTCGCACGACGTTGCGCCCATCATTTATCGGCACTGCGCCGCCTGCCACCGTGCGGGCGGCGTGGCGCCGTTCAGCCTGATCGCTTATCGGGATGCTGCCAAGCGCGCGCAGTCGATCGCCACGGTCACGGGCCGTCGATACATGCCGCCATGGCTGCCGAGCGAGCCGCATTTTCGCGACGAGCGGCGTCTCAGCGATTCGGAAATCGCTACCCTGGCGCACTGGGCTGCTGCCGGGGCCCCCGAGGGCGACCCGGCTGCCGCACCCGTCCCACCCAGCTTTCCCGATGGGTGGCAATTGGGGGCCCCGGACCTCGAAGCGCGGATGGCCGTGAGCTTCGAGGTGCCGGCGGAAGGCAACGATGTCTACCGCTGCTTCGTGGCTCCGGCGTCTATCCCGCGGGACCGTTGGGTGCGCGCCGTGGACATTCGGCCGGGCAATCCTCAGGTAGTCCACCACGCCCTGCTCTTCCAGGACATCAGCGGCACCGCCCGGCGGCGGGACACCGGCGAGGGTTACGATTGTTTCGGCACGCCCGGCTTTCTGCCGGTCCGCGGCTTGGGCGGCTGGACCCCGGGTTCCCTGCCATTCCGCGCCCCGGACGACATGCCAATCCTGCTCGACGCGCACGCCGACCTGGTTTTGCAGGTGCACTACCATCCCGCCGGGAAGGCTGCCACCGACCGCACGGCGCTGGCCCTTTACTTCACCGATCGGAAGCCGCGGCGGCAGGCCCAGGATATCCCGCTCGGCTCCAATCGCATCGACATCCCTCCGGGCGACCGCGCCTACAAGGTGACCGACCACTTCACCATCCCGGTGGATGTGGACGCCATCGGGATCAATCCGCATGCCCACTACATCTGCAAAGAAATGTACGGCTATGCGGTGCTACCCAATGGCGCGCGGCGCACGCTGCTGCGGATTCCGGACTGGAACTTCAACTGGCAGCAGGAGTATCTTTACGCCGCGCCGGTGCGGCTGCCGGCCGGCACGGACGTGGTGATGGAGTTCACCTACGACAACTCGGCGGACAATCCGCGCAACCCGAACAATCCGCCCAAGCGCGTGGTGTGGGGGCCGTCGACCACCGACGAAATGGCGGGGCTGCACATCGCCGTGGTCCCGGTGCGGGCGAGCGATGCGGAGGAGTTGGGGCAGGCGCTGTGGGGAAAAATGATCCGCGCGACCCGCGGCGGCGGCCTGCGGAGGCAGTAGGACCCGTCGTGCGGGAATCCGGGGCGCCCACCGCGGGCCGGACCGAGGCGCGCGGCTGGCCGTCAGCCGGCGAACCTTCCGGGCCGCCCAGCCGGCGCGGAGATGGCTCGAGCGCCGGGAGCACCGGCTCGGCCGTTGGCCGCGCGGGGCATCGGTGGCCCTCCGTTTCAGCCGCCGCGGCGGCGCGGGGACGGCTCCGGCCGGGAGCACCGGCTCGGCCGTTGGCCGCGCGGGGCATCGGTGGCCCTCCGTTTCAGCCGCCGCGGCGGCGCGGGGACGGCTCCGGCCGGGAGCACCGGCTCGGCCGTTGGCCGCGCGGGGCATCAGTGGCCCTCCGTTTCAGCCGCCGCGGCGGCGCGGGGCGGCCGCGGCGGCCCGCCCGATCGCGCCCGGCATCCCGTGGCTTTCACTCGGCGCGCAGCCCCGGTGCCATGCCGGACGCCGCGGAGGCCCACCTGATCGCGCCCGGCATCCCCGTGGACTTTCATTCGGCGCGCAGGCCCGGCGCCATGCCGGACGCCGCGGCGGCGCACCTGATCGCGCCCGGCATCCCCGTGGACTTTCATTCGGCGCGCAGGCCCGGCGCCATGCCGGACGCCGCGGCGGCGCGGCAAATCGTCAGGGAATCCGTCCGCACCTTGTCCCACTCGCGAAGAACGAAGCCCTCCGCCTCGAAAAACGCGCGAATCCGGGTCGAATCCCAACCGAGGATCTCCTCGAACACCGGCACCAGAACGCTCAGCGGGTCATCGCTCAAGATGGTTCGCTGCGCGATCTGCGTGATGTACTTGTTCTCCGAAACGGCGATGGTCAAGCCGTCCAGACGATTCACGTGCATCATGACGTGGACGTCGGAGCTGCCATCGCCGACATAGACGGCCCTGTGGTGGCTCAATGGCCGCTCCGCGCGCAGCCGGTCAAGCACCGCAACCTTCCCATAACCGGCCGGCACGAAGGCGATGGATTGGATCTCACCCGTCTCCTGGTCGTAGCGGAACCGCGTGCCGAAGATCCGGTCTTCGGGAACGATCCCTTCGAGCGCCGATTGGATCAGTTCCTGCGGCGCGGCGGAGATCACGTAAAACGAAAAACGGTGGCCCTCGATGTCTTCCAGTATGCGGGAGAGCAGTTGGATGTTCTGTTTCAGACGGACGCGCTTACCCGCTTCCACCAGGTGCTCCTTCCGCACGCGGCGGTACTCGGGGTCGTGCAGCAGCAGATATGCCAGCTCGCCGCCCTGCTGCACCAGGCAGATATGGGAGAGTCCCCGAATCCGTTCGCCAAAACCGGAAACACCGATCAGCTCGCTCAAGACGATTCCCGAATCGTTGAAACTCAGCGTTTGATCGAAGTCGCTTACAAACAGATAGTCTTTGGCCGTCATTTCCTGATTCCTCCGTGTGGGTTTGAATTTGGGCTGAGACGAGGCAAAACTGAAACAGCGACTTGGCCTACGCGCGATCTTCTACTATTATAGATGCCTGCTCGCCCGTAAGGTTGCCCGGATCGGGTTAAGAAACCGTAATAAAGCGCCCCGCAGGGGCACCTCCATTCCTGCTTCTGTCTTCCCACTTCCCACTTCCCTCTTCCCATGCGCCCCGCGTTACAATTGCTCACGTGCTATCCAAACTCCCTGCATTGTTCCTCTTTGCCTCTCTGATCGCCTCCGCGCAAAGCGTGGCCATCGACGCCTCCGGCGGCGGACGAGTCTTCGATGGCGTCGGCGCGATCTCGGGCGGCGGCGGCAACTCCCGCCTCCTCTTCGACTATGCGGAGCCCTACCGCAGCCAGATTCTCGACTACTTATTCAAGCCCCACTACGGCGCCAGCATGCAGATTTTCAAAGTGGAGATCGGCGCCGACATGGATTCCACCGACGGAGCGGAGTCCAGCCACATGCACACCGCTTCGGACGAGAACTACAATCGCGGCTATGAGTGGTGGCTCATGGAACAGGCCAAAGCCCGAAACCCGCAGATCAAGTTCGCCGCCCTGCCATGGGGCGCCCCGCACTGGGTGGGCAACGGAAACTATTGGTCCGCGGACATGATCGCCTATATCGTCAAGTGGCTCAAGCATGCCGAGTCCGACCATCATCTGACCATCGACTATATCGGCGGGCGCAACGAAAAGGGCTACAACGTACAGTGGTATAAGGATTTCAGAGCCGGCCTCCGCGCCGCCGGCCTCTCTTCCATCCAGGTGGTGGCTTCCGACGACTGGCCCAAGAACAGCCTGTGGTCCGTCGCCACGGCAATGAAGAACGACGCCGCGCTCAACGACGCCATCGATATCGTGGGCGCGCACGGCCCAGGTTGGGGTGGCTATCCCACGCCTGACGCCCTATCCCTCGGCAAGCCGCTCTGGGATAGCGAAGCCCACTTCGACGAGAAGCTGCCGTTCAATGAGATGGCCCGCAACATCAATCGCAACTATGCCGCCGGCAAGGTCACCGCCTCCATTTACTGGCCGATTGTCAGCGCCATCTACGATAACCTGCCCTACGATAACATCGGACTTATTAAGTGCAACCAGCCATGGTCGGGCCATTACGTGGTGACTCCTTCGGTCTGGGCGATGGCCCATACCGCTCAGTTCACTCAACCCGGTTGGCGCTATATCGATAGCGCGTCGGGCTTCTTCACTCAGGACACCACCGGCGCTCATGGCAGTTTCGTTACGCTGAAATCGCCCGATGCCAAGGATTTCAGCGTCATCATCGAAACCGTCTCGGCCAAAACCGCGCAAACCGTCCGGTTCAGCGTCGCAGGCTTCCCTCAAACCGCCCTGCATTTATGGTCCACGGATTTTACTTCCAGTAACTCCTCCGATTGGTTCGTCAAACGGCCCGACGTCGTCGTCTCCGGCGGCCAGTTCTCACTTACCATCGAGGCCGGCCGTGTCTATACTCTGACTACCACTGCGGGACAGACCAAAGCCAGCGTCGCCCCTCCCGCCGCCGGACCCTTCCCTATCCCTTACTCCGACAACTTCGATACTTATCCCGCAGGTAAGCTGGCGAAGTACTTTTCCGATATGTACGGCGGCTTCGAGACATCGCCCTGCGGCGCCGGCCGAACGGGCATGTGTCTCCGCCAGGTGGTTCCGGCCGAACCGACCACATGGAAGAAGCAAGGCAACCGCCCATTCACCATCATTGGCGATCTCGATTGGTCGGACTACCGGGTTTCGGCCGACATCCTGCTGGAGGAGCCCGGCGCCGCCGATCTTATCGGGCGCCTCACCGGCATGGGTGGCCCTGACACCACCAATTCCTACGTGCTGCGCGTCTCCGACACGGGGTCGTGGTCGATACTGAAGACCAACACGAAGCAGGACGATGCCGTCCTGGCCTCGGGCACGGTAACTCCTCTTGGTGTGGGCCGCTGGCACGCCGTGTCGCTGGAATTTCAGGGCAACTCGCTCACCGCGAAGCTCGACGGAGTGACGCTGCAGACCATCTCCGATGCCACTTATTCCAAGGGCATGGCCGGTCTGGGCGTGGCCGGCTACAAGCCCGCCCAATTCGACAACTTCAAGGTGGATCCGCTGAAGCCGGCGCGATAGGTGCCGGTCATCGTGGTGAAACCGGCGCACCCGTGCGGAACATCCGGCGCACAAGCGGTGTCGAATAGGTCGGTGAAGGTTCAATGCGAAGGGCGCTGAAGATCGCAGCGTGGTGCGCCGCCGTCGCGGCAGTGTTTCCGGCCGCGGTGATCTCGGTCCGGGCATGGGTCAACACGGCCTCCGCCGATAGGGTGTTGCAGGCGAAGATAGGGGTTCCGTCCTATCCCCCCAGCGGGACAGTGGATGGCACGGTCATC
>Ga0265316_10004746_pt1 | contig 13440 bp, 9 predicted proteins | sample 4522metaG_FD_202092 | JGI IMG/M metagenome (GOLD analysis project Ga0265316, IMG submission 202092) | Rhizosphere microbial communities from Carex aquatilis grown in University of Washington, Seatle, WA, United States - 4-5-22 metaG | ecosystem: Host-associated > Plants > Roots > Rhizosphere >... | reverse complement strand
ACTTCGTGCGTGCTGCAGGGGAGAACCCGAAGGTTGTTGTCAGGCGGGGCTATACCGAGGAGTCGCTACTACTCGTGTCACTGCCCCTTGCCAATGCCCTCGCCGGGCTGGCAGGTGGACTCGCCGCACAGCAACAGGGATTTGCCGATGTCGGGATGGGAGCAGGCATCGTCATCATGTGTCTGGCAGCTCTGCTGTTGGGCGAAGCTATCCTTCCGCCGAGCAACGTTCAAAGGCTTCTGGGCGCAGGCCTCGTGGGCATGCTGCTCTACCAGGTATTGATAACGGTATGCCTCCGTTTGGGGCTGAACCCTTGGGATCTCAAGTTAGCTACAGGCGTTTTGTTGATTTGCGCTCTGGTGGCTAAGCGTTATCTTCTCACGCGGCGCGGATACGCCAACATAGGGTCTGATCCATTATGATACAGGTTAGAGATATCTCGAAGTATTTCGACACGGGTGGCTATGCTCCCCGAACTGCGATTGAGCATGTGTCACTGAGTTTCAACGGTGCTCAGTGGTGCAGTCTGCTGGGTCCCAATGGTTCCGGAAAAAGCACCCTGTTGCGGATACTATCAGGGGAACTACAACCTTCGTCGGGGACGGTTCTTTTCGACGGAGTGGATGTAACCAGGAGCGGTGCCGCCAAACGGGCCCGGAGCGTTTTCTTTGTCGAACAGGACACGAAAGCAAACCTTGTCCCTTCGATGACGATAGAGGAAAACCTACTTTTGGCCGAATGTACTTCATTCTTTCCTGGCCTGGGGCATCTTCGCAAAGCGGGAAGACGCCGGCGCATATTCGAGGCGCTGGCAAGACTCAACATGGGGCTGGAGAAGCGGCTCCACACGCAGGTGCGTTTTCTTTCCGGCGGCGAGAGGCAAGGCCTAGTGCTTGCGGAAGCCCTCCTGTCGTCGGCTCCTGTGCTTCTGCTGGATGAGTTCCTGGCCTCGATGGATCCACTCGTGGGTCCGCAATTGCTCAGCACAGCAAGACAGATTGCACACGAAAAGGGGCTAACGGTCGTGTCTGTGACACACAACGTAGATCACGTTTTGACGGAGAGTACGCCCCAGGATAGAGTTGTCATGCTTCACGAGGGACGAGTTGTCCTGGATCTTCTGGTGGCAGAGCTGCCACCCAGGGATCGGTTGATCAAGCAGTATCAAGGCGTCTCCGCCATTAAAGGCATGGGAGACAAGATGGAGGAAGCCACAAATGTTGCACGCGACAAAACCCCATAGACAGATCGTTCAGGCTGGGCTTGGAACCACGCCGGATCGGGGTATCCTGCAAAGTGTATGGTTCGGGATACCTGGAAACTGCGACCTGAGTTGTCCCTACTGCTTCTGCTCCACAACCGAAATAGACAACGATGTGGACAACATCGCCTGGGGTCGCCCTGCATCTGGCGGCGTTACCCACTACCAATATGAGCCCTACGAAAGGCTTATTTTCAAACCCCTTGCTGAGCAGGTGCGGGCGTGGAACGCAGCCAGCCCTGAACAGCGAATCGCGGCGTTCGGGTGTCCACCGGAGAATGCACAAACGGATGAGGTTGTTCGAGGCAAAGTTGCGATCCCAGGTGCCGGAGAGCCGTTTCATCCACGGAACAGAGAGTTGGTGTTGTCGCTCATCCGCTCGGCCAACGCGTGCGGGCTCCATATGACTGTCTTTACCACAGGGCATTGGATCGACGCAGCATTGGCGGCCGAGCTGTTGCCAATGGACGTTGTTCTCCTTGTCAAACGCAACAGCGGAAAGAAGGAAGTGCAGAATGCTCTTGTTGGTAGGCCGGCGGACCATCCATTCTTCGAGCAGCGAGAAGCTGCCCTGCAGTTGTTGATGGACATCGGCTTCAACAAGCCGTTTGGAAAACCGGGAACATCTGAATACCAGGAGACGAGGCTTGGCGTCGTTACTTCCATCATGCGTGAAAACATCGTTGAATTGGAGAGCCTGCTGTGTTTCGCCCGTAAGAACAATATTATCTTCGACTGTGACACGATCTTGGAACGGGGACGTGGCGGTGTGTGCCGTCAGCGATTGACGGATAAGATGACTGAGTGTGGCTTCAAGATATTGCAGCGATTGGATAAAAAGAAGTTCGGAAGAGAATGGGACATAAGTTCCACCTATGTCGGAACCGCTTGTGACCGCCACCGTCACCATCTCTATGTGGACAAGCGGGGCTTCATCTACCCATGCGTCGGTTGCATGGAGGACAAAGAACACAACATAGATCCCATCGTGCTTGGCAACATCAAGGATGGTCCACACGCCCTAATCGCGGCGTGGAAGTCTCCCATCATGGCCAAGGTCATCCGGCCTTGGCGATATGAAGGTCCCTGCAAGGATTGTAGCAAGCCGGAGAAGGGAATCTGCTTCTCCTGCCTGGGAAGATTCCGCGACTCGCTGGTAACGGTGACACGAGACTCGACAGAACCTATCACCACGATCGGATGCTGGAACCATACCCAACGGCACAGAAAGCAACCACCCAAGTGAGCAACGAATGCAATCGGACGAATGCCATATGACCGTCAAAACGGGATTAAATTGGAAAAACACGGATCTCATTGAGGTCGTAGCGCAGTCAGCGTTCTGGCTGCGTCAGGCAATGAGTTATTCGGATAATCGTTGCAAAGCAAAGAAATGGGTTGACACGAAGCTACTCGAGATGCTCTGGTGCCCTTGCAAAGAAGGGGAAAAGGCCCCGACGTACTGGCAGAAGGATGTCGTTCTTGACGATTTGAAATCCCTGAGTACCCCGGAAGATCTCTGGAAGGGAACTTGCGAATTGAAATACGATGAGCAGAAATGCCACCACTGTCACGCTTCAGGGTTGCTAGCCCGCGCACTCCTTGGCCCTATGGATTGGCTTTTTGATCGCGAAAACAAAGAACACAAGCAGCGGAGCAAGGGTAACCCGCTCCTATGGGTTGTCGCGAAACTTTATGACCAGCTTGGGGAAACAAACTCCTACCGCACGCTTAGTGGCATGAAGCGGGAGGATAAAAACTATCGTATTTTCCAGTTGCTGTACCGCCTGCCAGAGGCAGACTACGACTGGTTCAACCTATGGATGGTAGACTTTTCAGCACTCTTAAGGGACACCGAGGACAATAAGGAGGTTGATTATTGCCTGGTTTGCGACGATCAACTTTGTAGAGAAAAAGAAGTAGAAGAGGTAGTTCCTGAGGGAATCCAATCATACTGTGTTTATTCGATCATGGCCCTCCTGAATGAGAAAAAAGATATTCCGTCGTTACGGGATAAGCTGGCGTCATTCAACTCCTCCATTGTTAGCGGCCAGTTATCCCAGCGAATATTAACCAACCGCACTCAGTCTTATAGAGAGGAAGCTCTCACTCGTAAAAGCCATGGTGCCACAGACGTCTCCAAGTGGCTGGATTCTGATGCTGTCAAACAAGCCTTCACAAAAACCAATGAGATTGATGTCGCAGTTAATTTGACTAAGACTGAATTGCAAAGGCTCTTCTTCAAACCAGACGAGCAACTATCTAAACCCCTGAAAGAGGCCCTTGAAAAACTGATCGGCGAAATTGATGACAATATTTTTTCCAAGGATACGAAAAGAGTCAAAAAGGTCAAAGTAGAACTTCGGAAACTCGCAAATTACTTTATCTGGCTTTGTACGCTGCATCCGAACCTCGGATCCTATACTTTACGATACGCTGCAAACTACCGGCTAATGCCAAGCGACAACTCCAATGACGCAGCTAAGCATGACCGGCTTAAGAATCCCTGTTTCGTGATTGCCTCACGCGCGTTGCCATCGCGGCAACTTCTCGCAGGAGCGCGAGTTGCATTGACGCATGTATTGGGTCCCATAGAAGACTATTATGCGCGTATGTCGGCAACTCTCAAGGGCGAAAAAGAGGGCATAGCTTCGGTCGAACGCAGGCTTGGCCATGAGATTAGCAAGGCATACTTGCCTGTCTATTCATTTATCGAGCATTCGAGATCATTTGAAAGTGAACTTGCGCGCGCGGCGTTGCTTTATGGCATGATCTCAGCCCCGACCAAAAAAGCGAATCTCCTTAGCGACAAGAAACGTGACGACGTTGTCAAGCTAGCATGGCAAATATTCTTGCTCCGCGATATCTTCGGCGAAACATTTACCAAGGAGGTGTTTGCTACCGTCAAAAACGAGATTTTATCCTTGTGGAATGATCATGTTCCCGCTGTTAAGGGGACTCTATTTACGAATGAGGCGATTTCTCGAATTGAAGAGGATCTTCGCATTCGTTTGATACAGATCCAATATATTCTGCTTACGAATGCTATGAAGCATCACTACAGATCCCTTTACTGGGAGGAAGACAGTAATACCACTCCGGCTGGAACTATTGCTAGGCTGGCTGTTAATCTCAGCAAACACAACGAGCCGAGCCCTATCGTGGTTTCTGCGTCAATTGATCAGGTTTCCGGGGATCGTACATGGCGGGCGGAGATAGAGGTGACAAATGCATACGATGCCCATAAAAAATGGAGCTGGGATTGGGGACAAGGAACCCCACAGGCTATTGATAATGCATGCAGGATATTCTGTGAGGTCGCAAAACAAGAACAACCGTACGAACGTGACACTGTCATCAGCGCATCGCTTGATCTTAGGCACAAGACGGTCTGTATTCGCTGTGAGTTGAAGTGGATCGAAGGGACCACTGTTCCGTCAACGGACTAACTTCTTGAAGGAGCGTAGCATGAACCCGGAAGTTGTAATAATTGTGGAAGACAACGCAGGTCGTATTGAAAACACGCTTCGCGCCTTGGTGCTGGCGAAGGACATAGGTGCTATCAGTAATGATGCACAAGCAATTCTCAAGAATACCGAGATGCTCAAAGCGGATGGTTCGCTTCTCTGCCATGATTTCCCGTCTATTATAGATTCCCGTGAGCATGTGAAGGTGATTTGCCCACAAAGCGGATACGTGACAACATTCGCACGGATCACAGAAGTACTCAATACTTGTCAAACGCTTCCGGCGATTTGCTTTCTCGATATGCAGCTCGAAAACTCCGCTCTTAATAAACTGTCAAAGCTTAAGCCGCTGGAATTGGGTGCAGGCATTAGAATTGGGGAGATGTTTAGGAGTGGATTTGGGAGACTGCTGGTGCAGGCCTCCAATACTGCAGGAGGTCGAGGATATTCTAAGTCCTTCGATTCAAACTATTTTGTTTCTGGGTTCCCTGCGATCAGTCTACCTGGCGCTAAGTTGCTTGTAAAAGAGGCTCTGAACGAATACAGAAAGCGATACTGCCTACACGCCGTGCCAGAAGTTGCCTCATTTCTGTGGTTGTTATGGCGGAGTATTAAAGAGAACTGGGACCCCCCGTACGAACCCTTTTTCCATGATGCGTTGCAGAAAAAAGATGATATGCCGACAAGGCATCTAAGTGAACTAGTATCGTATTTAGAACTTCCCCCTGAAACTCTCATGGATGATTCTGGGAATTCAGCCAAAGAGTTGTTCGAGATAGTGCGTACATCGGAGGGAGAATTAATGACCGATGGCGGCGACCACCGCAACGTATCCAATGAAGTGCTCAAGGCCGTACTGAAGAAACTTGGAATTGTCGCCACACTTGAACTGACAGGCATCAATAATAAAGGCTGGCGTTTCCCACGGAAGCCCGCTTTGCCATTTTTGCTTGCATTGCGATCTTTTCTAGAAGCAACCAAGGAAAGAGGTCCAGTGCCAAAAGTGCGACTGGCGGGACATAGAGATGAGCAATTCACTGGGATCATGACATTCACATTTGAACAGCAAGACAATGGCGAGCCATGTACCTTGGTATCTAGTTATGCCGCAAAATCAAGTAAAAACACAAGCCGACCTAATGCTGGGTTGTCGGCTGATTTTTATGATCTTATACGGGCAAAAGTTAAATTCGAAGAAAAAATCGAGAATGTGATCGCAGATTCCGACCTATCAGTGTATAGCTGCGAAATCACGCCGATAGAGTACGAACCCTGCGAAAAGGATGCCAATGAAATTTCGGTCAAGTGGAGGATATAGCTATGAAAAGTAAGATTGTGGCATTTGATCATGCGGATTCGGCACTGGCAAAGGTCATGAAGCTTTGCGGCATACCGGATGTTGCGGATCTGCATAAGGTGGAAGGGGCAGAAATTGCCATTTGCCATATTGGGGATAATGAAGACGCTTGGAAAACAATCATCAGCAAATCAAAGGCCGGCTCCATTCGTATTCGCACGTCGTCAGTTGGACGGTCGGGCTTTGCTCACGAGATCCGCGACGGTGTCATAATCCTTGAACTCCAACTGCCGCACGACCCGGAGAAGGATGGAGGTGTCACAAAGGATCAATGGAATCAGATCCTTGATGCACTCAAAACTGAAGGTACCGCTGCTCAAATTGTGCAAGGTGATGTGCCAGTGTCCTTGGTCAAGTTTTTTGGAAGAAGCGATATACAGTTCTTGCTGGGCCTTTCCATTCTCTGCCAAGGTTACCTCGCTGTACAAGTGGGGCCAGATGGCGCCCCAGAGCTCCTCGATCCCGGTAACAAGATAGTCGGCGCTCTCAAACTCATGGGCTGGAACAAGGTTTTGTCCTCGGAGGAGAGCATGCGTATCTTGGATCCACGACTGACGGCTAAGGATCGCGCCGACCGTGTTTCCCTGCGTAATGATGCCGCAGATCCTTCCTTCTGGGATGTGTTAACGGAGCCGCAAGAAGGGAAAGCAGTCGGTACTGTGAGTCTCTTGAAAAACGTCTGGAGAGAGTGGGGACCCGCCCGTAAGCTCGAGGACTCCATATTCGTCGAAAAACTTGTGAACAAGATCGAGACTAGGGAGGACCAGACTGATGCGACGTTAGTCGCTGAGGCATACCTGGAACTCGACAAGAGGCTAGGGAGAACTAATGCTTCCTGACTGGCAACATCGCCGCAATGGGTTCAACCATGACTGGCTGAAGAACCGGTTTCTAACGGCCATGTCGAGTTTCGTGAACATCCTGGACGATCTAGTCGAGGATCCGGAGACTGAACTACGCTTCGTCAGAGATCTCCTGCCGCAGTGGCCGGGACGCGCTGCGGAAGCTGCTGGCCTGATTGCTGCCTTCAAGACGGAGATGAGCCCGACGATACTGTTTCGTCAACCGCCGCTGTACCGCTGTGGACCAGCGACCATGGAGTGGCTGCCCGGCTTGGTCCACCTGCTCTGGTGCCAGCGTCTGAGTGTTAATAGAATGTGCACCGATGCGTGTAGGGCGATCGCCGTAGCCAATGACTCCTATGAACACATTGCGAAGGCATTAGTGGAGTGCGCATCCCCCGTGTCTGTCGAGACTCTCCGGCCATATCGAGACCTTTTCTCTGAGTTCCGGGCGGCATGTGAAGAAGTATCCCTATCGATAAGTAGTTTTCCAAATAGGATCGAGGTTGTATGATGAGACATAACGATAACCCACCTGTCTATACCGGGCAGATACCGCCGTTGCCTCTAGTGCTGGTGATTGACGACTTGTTCGGCCGGACCCTTCCGGATGGCGAAAACCCAGAGCGGCGTGATCTGTGCGGTCAATTCCTCTTGGAAGAGGTAGCCGGCGATGGGCAGGGCCAGACTGGCACACAGAGGATTAAGCGACCCGAAGCCCAGGCTGTGTTCTGTCGCGGGCAGACACCGGCAATGGCGGCCATTGGGGACAGGGTAGATAATGACCTGGCCGGGACGCTGGCCGTCGTTCGCCAGCATTGGCACCCAGTCGGTGATGCCGCTCCCGTGTCGATGGTGCTGCTCGACCTCTGCTTCTATACGGGAGTCGTAACCGCCGCAAGCGAAGCCAAACGGGGCAAAGGCATGCCCGAAGGACGTGAAGGCGATGATCAAACAAAAAACTATTTCGGCCTTCGCGTCCTCGAAGCCTTGCACAATCATTTCCCCGATCTACCCGTAGTCATCCTGTCGAGTATGCCTCGCGCTGGGGTGAGCCAACAATTCAGCCGGCTCGGAGCCTTAGGCTTTCTGCCGAGAGGCGATGCCAACAGCCCCGCCTTACTCCGGGACTACTTGGGACGCCATGGGCTCATACCGGATGCGAGTGGCACCGTCATCGGCAACTCGAAAGCCCTACTCCTGGCCCTGCGTGCGGCACGCCGGGCCGCCGCCAGCCGGAAGAATGTGCTGATCCGCGGCGAGACGGGAACGGGCAAGGAACTGCTTGCACAGTATCTGCACGATCAGACACCGGACGCTGAAAGCAAGCCACTGATCGCCGTGGACTCTGGCGCTCTCAGCCCATCGCTCTATGCCAGCGAACTGTTCGGACACCGGCGTGGTGCGTTCACCGGCGCAACAGATGACCGCACCGGGCGGATCGTCCAAGCAAACGGCGGTGACCTTTTCCTGGACGAGATCGGCAACATGCCCGAGGACGTGCAGGTCGGGTTGCTGCGGGCAATAGAGCAGAAAGAAGTGACGCCGGTCGGAGCCACAAACAGCCAGAAAAGCGACGTTCGCTTCATCACCGCGACCAATCAGGATATTGAGGAAAAGGCGTCAACCGGTCGTGGATTCAGGGAGGATCTCTACTATCGTCTACGCGAGGGCGGTGTCATCTATCTGCCGACATTGAAGGAGCGGAAAGAAGACATTCCCCTGCTCGTCGCGAAGTTTGTGCGCGATGCGGAAACCCTTACTCCTGGTGCCATGCACCGTACCATTGATCCGCAGGCAAGGGACGTTTTGCTGGGTCATGACTGGCCAGGCAACGTGCGCGAACTCCGTAACTGCATCTTCAAAGCCGTCAATGACCATCCTGACGTCGAGTACTTATCCCGGGTGCATCTATACTTACCGACCAGAGACCATTCACCTTCTGAAGCAAGGGACAATCTTGCCGTTCGACCCCAAGTCGGGGCGACTTCACCAGTGAACCAGATTGAGGAACTGGCCAGAGTGTTGGATGGATTTGATGTCGAGTTGCTCGAGCCGGCTGGGCTTTCTGGCAAGTTCCCAGCTATTCAGGCTGCCTACGCCAGGCTTGTCGCCAGACTGGTGTTGGCCGCAGTTAATGTTACCCGCCGGCCGACCCTTGAGCATCCTGAGGGTGACATCCTGATCCACCCTGCCATGAAGCTCCTCAGCGGCGACAAAGACATGACGGCTTCGAAGGCTGCAGATATGATCAAACGTCTGCTGAAGCTATATCCAGACGCTATGCAGAGCATTCTCTTAGACAAGACCTTGGCCGAAATCCACAGGATCGCCGTCCGCCTTCGGCCGGTCGGCCGAGGGGCTTCATCGCGAGATAGGAGAAAGGCAAGATGATCCGACCTCTTCTCGGAATAGTAGTGACTACCACACAGAATGGCAATGAAAAGCATAAGGAAAACGGCAGATCTGTGTTGTTCGCTCTTCATCAAGTCTCGCGACTTTTTCAATGTGATGTGCTCTACGAACGATGGACACAAAGTGGGAGGATATAATGGGTCGCACAAGGAGGTGTTCGAATGGGATCAGAGAAGCGGTATGACGTTGAGTGATGCCTTGAAGATAGCATCGCGATAGATAGGAGTGTTTATAATCATGACTGATATACGATCAACTAGTCTGCTTATTCGTACACTATCAAACATTCTGAATGATAATTTTGGACTGGAAGTGTTCGACTATTCCCGCGCAGAGGACTTTGCGTGGTTGTGGAGCAAAGAGCCTCCGGCCGCCAAGCACATTCTTATCGTCTGGCCACAAACCGCACCTGACGAGGAGCTAATCCCAATCAATGTGGCAGATTGTCTATCGCCGGTTGATTGGGCTGTCTGTTTCGCCTCGCAGGGAGAGGACCAACCCGGAGCATGGCCGGACGTAATGATACTCGACATTAATCCTACGTTACACGGCCGTACCCCGTCAGTTGCCCATTTTAACACCCTTAAGCAAGAGCAGCTTCCCTGGTTGCGAATGCAGACGGAGGTTCAGCTTTCCACCATCATTGACTGGCTGGCAACTTCATCGGATCGGGACAGTAAACGATGCAAGGCGGCGTTACAGCGATTTCTTCGGGAGATCAGCTTGACTCTGACGGAAGTAAAGTCGGAGGGCGCGTACGATCGTCACGCGGTCTCGAACTTGATCGGACCGATGATCCTTCGGGGCCAAGTGGCGAAGAAGTCATTGCATTCAACCGCTTTGCTTCGCCTGCTAAAAGCCTGCGGTCTTGTCCCATCGTCTGTGCAGGTGACTGACTTCGTACCTGATGCCTCGACGATAGAAGCGGACAAGGGTCTTGTGGCTTCATACATCAACGACCAGAATAGATATCCTTGGCCGGACTGGGTAACAGATGTCGCATCAGACTCCGCAGCTACACAAACGGACCAAGGTCTTGGTATCTTGCTCGTCGACGACCAGGCCGAACATGGCTGGGCGGAGTGGGTGAAGGAGTCACTTCCCGGCATAAGCATGGCCATCCTAAAGAATCCTACGGCGTTGGTGATGGAGATAAAACGTCAGCTTGAGGAGGGGCAGCCTGCAGATTCCAAAGCCAAGGATCTTCGTTTTCGTCTTTCGTTCCCCAGACTCCCCGCGGACAAGGCTCCGATCCTGCTCCTTGATCTAAGGCTGTTTTCTGGTAATATAGCCAGCGAACTTGCTTTCTACAAGGATACGTTATGCCCGCTCATGCAACGGTTTACAGATAAGAATGATCTCGCCTGGCCTGCCTTCTCTTCCGAGAACAAGAAGTTCACGGCGGCTTTGGCTGCGGTAAATGACAACAAGTTGGTCATGGAATCACCGGAGCACCGCGAGGCACTGACTTGGCTCCCCCGGATTCTAGCCTTGGCTGACATGTCGCTGCCCATAGTGCTTTTCAGCTCAACCGATCGAAAGAGCGTTACAACTCCGTTGCTTCCTTACAGGAATATCTTTGTCTCATTTCAAAAGCCGTCGCTTTCCTCGCTGAGTGATCCCTCGATATGCACAACGACACTGGCTAAGTTTAAGGAAACGATTGCGGCTGCCACCACTTTTGGAGCAATACGCCGGAAATGTCTATCCATTCAGGCTCTGGCAGAACAGGTGAAACACAAGAAGCGCGACAAAGTCGATCGCCTTCACGTCGAGCTCTATCTTGATGAGACTGGCAATCCAAATAGTCCTGACTTTTCTGTGGGCGGCGTGTTTGGAGTTTTCAGTACCGTCAAAGAATCAGACATGTTTGAAGACCTTTGCGTAACTCATGGCCTTCGCTATTTCAAAGAGAATCTGTTTCAGCCGCACGCAAGTGCTGCTCTTAACAAATGGGCAGACAATGGTCTCAGCCAACTCTCGGCTGCTTTGGCCGCATTCCGAACCCCCATGGGGAAGCAAGTACCGTTGGGATATGTAAGATTGCGACTGGGAAACATTGAACACAATCCGGCTCTGGCGGACAACAGCAAGGATGGGCGTTTGCACAGAATGCTATCCGCTCTTGTTGAGTTGTTTTGCTCCGAATCTTTGCCGGCAATATCCGAACAGTACAACGCTCCTATAGAGAAGATATCGCTGTCCGTTTACTTGGGAACGCGCATGATTCCGCTACAATTGAGAGGTGATTTTACTTACCAGGAGAATGTCGATATTCAAATTTTTAGAGATGATAATGATAAAGACAAGACTTATAAATACAATACTTACTTGCAAAGCATGGGCGGACGTGATGCTTTTCCCATCGTGCGCAATGCAATCGAGCGTCATTCGCCATTGGCGTTGATTTCCGTGAAGAGAGCTATCGCTGTAAGCCTGCCCTACGAAGGCATCCCTAATGCCAAGCGTAGAATCAGCCGAGTTGTTCACCGACCCAGCGCATCTGTTTATAAATTCGACTTAAAACGCGACGTTAATTTTACTCTGGTTCAACCAGCCAGAGGAGCTTACGGCGAGGTAGTGAAACCGTGCGAGTCTAACATATACGTTCGTGTTATCGGCGTGAATGAGAATGTCTACTGTAGCCGTCGCGATTGTGGCTACCTCTTTGCTGATTTCACTTGGGGCACATTGGTTAAACTAGATGTTGAGCCAAACACAAACAGCCGTCGCTCTGGTTTTGTCGGCACTAATGTGCGCGCCGCATGTGAGAACGAGTATATCACATGGATAGAAGTCCAATCGCCCAAAGTATCGAGCTGGTTTTTACAGCGTGCAGGAGCAAAAGTCTCTGATTGTCGTCCGGACTATCGCGCCCTGCACTATGTGGCCGATCAAATATTGTTCGGTACTACTATCGACGAATTCGAGCCATGTATCCCCGGCTCACTGGAACAAGGAATTGCAGGACAGTTCGACGCTGATTTGGATCAAGAACTGGAAACCTCCATCGCGGCAAGCCGCTCTCTTGACGCGGGTCAGCTTTCTGACGCTCTGAGGCTTTTCAGCGAGAGTCCGGCTCGTAGGCCTCCTTTGCGTCAGCTAGCTCGTGCGTACCTTGCGCATAGGCTTTGGAGCAAGCTGGCTAATTGCGGAGGAGAAGCTCTCTGTGTTGTGTTGGGTTACCGGCGCAGCCCGTAGATGTCCCAACCCGCGGGACCGATGCCGCCTATGTGCAAAAACGTTCAGTGACGCCTCGACCCGAAGGGAACATAATGCCATGAATGAAGTCGGCATCCCAGATGAATGGCGATGTGCTCCACCGGAATCGCTTGTAGCGGGCACCGGCCCCTATACGGCTGCGCTGGGGTTTATTCTTGGGACTGTAGACATCCCATTCGACCGACTCCATGCCGACCCGGAGCCAAACTCGGGCGACGAATATACTTTTTACCATTTTCTCAGACCTACCTTAGAGCAGGTCCACCTAAATCATGCCATTTCTTTTCCAAAGCTTGCATTTCGTCTTCAATTTCATCAGCGTCTCGCCCAAGCTCTTCGGCGAAGTCTTCTGCTGATACTTGATCGTGAATGGCCCTAGCCAGTCTAATTTCGAATTCGCTAAAACACTTGCTCTTTACGATGAAATCTAAGTTTTTTGCACTAAACCTCTCAACACTTTTTTGTTCTTCGCTATCATCGACTACTTGTTCAGGTAACTCCCTCCTGCTTTGAGTGTGAGTCAGCATATTTTCGCCCTTGCCTAATTTCTTGTGAAAGACATCTCCCAAGCCCTCCACAACAACGCCTTTGCTCAACCACCAACTTGTGTTTGCTTCATTAGATACGATGACTCTGTAGGGGTCCAAAGGTTTGTCATCATTTCGTAATCGATCTTCAAATTCGGTTATCTTCTCCCGAGCCTTTCCCAATTTGGCTTCTTTATCAATAGTGTTAGAGTCGGGATCGAGCCTTTCCAAAACCGTATCTGGACAAAGGGTTTCGTGACTTCTGTTCTTCTCAGCAAGATCCCACAAAAATAAAGCCTCCCTGTCAAGAAAGCTACGTGTCAGTACTTCCTTGTTTCGGTGAAATCTT
>Ga0265316_10004745_pt1 | contig 13441 bp, 10 predicted proteins | sample 4522metaG_FD_202092 | JGI IMG/M metagenome (GOLD analysis project Ga0265316, IMG submission 202092) | Rhizosphere microbial communities from Carex aquatilis grown in University of Washington, Seatle, WA, United States - 4-5-22 metaG | ecosystem: Host-associated > Plants > Roots > Rhizosphere >... | reverse complement strand
CATTTGCCGATAATTAACCCCGTTTGGCGCACAATCATTCCATGATCCGCTTCCACTCAAGAACTAACCAGCCCGGAACCCCTCCCGCGCCCCGTTCCAGACCCGGTCGTCGCATTTCTATTCCCTATTCCCTGGTCCCTGGTCCCTGCTTTTCCGATCCCACCCCCCATACGTGTTCTGTGAAACTGTGAAACTGTGAAACTGTGGAGCCTTTAAAATCAGTAGCCTGCAGCCACTCGCTCCACAGTTTCACAGTTTGCTAGCATTAAAGTGTCCGTTTTTCGGCCCTTTTTTCGCCCAAAATCGCCAAAAACAGCCGATTTTTCGAAAATCGCAAAAATCGGCCGCTGTGAGCTTGCTGACTCGCTCTTAACTGCGCTTCTGCAGTTCTTTCAGCACGATCACGATTCCCAGCGCCATGACGACGCTGATCAGCGCGAACAGGAACACGCTCGCGTAGCCGTAGAATCCAATGATCGCGCCGGCGACCGGGCCGACGAGGAAGAACGACACATCGGAGAACGCGGTATAGACGCCGAGCGCGGTTCCGCGGCTGAACTCAGGAACGCGTTTAACCGCTTCCACGCCGATGGCAGGAAAGATGAGCGAGAAACCCAAACCGCCGAGTCCCGCTCCGGCCAGTGCCATCCACGCCGATGAGGCCTGCCACAGCAGCACCATGCCGGCCGAAACAACCAGCAGCGATGCAATCGCCACCGGAAATCCGCCGAAGCGGCTGATGGTTTTGATGAACAGCAGGCGCACGGCGATGAACCCGATGCCGAACGACGTGAGGCAAAGCGCTGCTCCGGTCCAGTGCCGATTGGCATAGAACAGCGTGACAAACGTGGCCAGCACGCTATAGCTGACGCCGGCGAGCGCGAGGCCGATTCCGTGCGGAGCCACGCGGCCCAGCACAGCGGTGAACGGCATGTGCTCGCCCGGCAACACCGGAACGGGAGCCTTGCGCCAGGCAAACACGAAGCTCACCGCGCCAATCAGGATCGTGAGTAACCCGATCGACCCGAGGCCCCACTGCTGATCCAGAATCACACCGAGCGGCGCGGCCAGCGCCATTCCGCCATACGTGCTGATGCCGTTCAGCCCGATCACCTTCGCGGTGTGCTCCTGGCCCGCGCTGGTGATGCCCCACAGCGTTGCTCCGGTCGAGCCAAGGCTCTCGCCCACTCCCAATGCCAGGCGGCTGAGGATCAGCACTGTAAAGCTGAGCCAGTGCACCTGGTGCAACGCCGCCGCGCCCACCAGCAACGCGCCGCTGACGGTGCAGCCTGCCATGCCCCACAGCACCGAGACCTTGGCACCCATGTGATCGGAGATGCGCCCCGCCCACGGACGGCTGAGCAGTGTGGCAATGTACTGGATGCTGATGGCCAGTCCGGCAAGCACCGCACTGTAGCCCATGCGCAGGTGCACAAATGGCGGCAGAACAGCCAGCGGCAAGCCTATGGAAACATAACAGATAAAGGTGAAGTAGACGTATCCTGCAAGACGCCACGTGCGGCCCCGCGCGGCGGGCCGGACAGAAACCGGAACGAAGGCAGTCGAGGAATACGACATAGGATCGAACGAATGCGCTGAGTATTTGTTCCTCTCAAGTATACCGGAGAATCGCTTTACTGCGCCTTAAGCCGCGCTCACTCTCGAAAGACCAAAGCGGCAGCCAGTAATGGGCGAGGCCGCCGTTTTCAGTGGCGAGCAGTTGAATTGCCACCGCCGGTGAAGCCTTACTGGCCGGGCTTCATCGCCCACAGAATCCCGTTCTTGATGATCCCGTAGAGGAGAGGATTTTCGTAGTCTTCCTTGTTGTGGCCAAGCGCCAGGTAGAACTCGCGACCACCGTCGAAGTGTTGGTGCCACGCCAGTGGCAAGTCGACGGAGAATTTGGTCACGTCGATCGTCATCGGTTCAAGCGTGGCAAGTTTCGTCCGGTCTGTCACCAAAACTGGATGGATTCCCGGGTTCAGGTGGTCGAGGAAGTAGCACTCGTCGCTCCACGTAAACTGCGCGGGCACCCCTTTGACAGCGGTGAATTCCGGATCGGTGACCCGAACGGTGAAGGGCTGCTGGTGCGGATGAGCCGCGAATTTGCCGCCAAGTACCGACCAGAAGTAAGGCCAGTCCCGCTCGGAGCCCGAGGCCGAGTGGATGCCAACGAAACCGCCGCCGGCTTCGATGTAGTGCTTGAAGGCGTCGCGCTGCGCATCGTCGCTGAAGGCTTGGTTGTTGCTGTTGGCAAACACCAGCGCGGCGTACTGGCGCAGGTTGCCGTCGGTGAAGACGCCAGGGTCTTCTGAGGCATCAACGATGAATCCAGCTTCTTCGCCCATCTTGCGGATGGCGGCAACGCTGGCGGCGATATTGTCGTGCACGTAGCCTTTGCCGTCCGGCGTGAAGTTGCGCGTGTAAACCAGAATGCGGGGTTGCGGCGCGGTCTGCGGATTGGTCTGGGCCGCGAGGGACGGGAGAAGGCAGGTTGCCCCGGAGAAGACAACGAGTCCGGCGATTCGCGAGAATTGGAGAGAGGGGTGCATTCGTTTTCCTCGGCGAAAATCCGCTCCAAGCCTAAATCGTCAGCCCTGCCCCCGGCGAGTCGCTCCGCAACCGGAAAATCGCTAGACTGGGACAATGGCGGGCTTTTCCATCGAGAACTTCGGTTGCAGGGCGGCGCGCGCGGACGGCGAGGCTATTGCCAGCCACCTGCGTGCATTTGCTGAACGCCAGCCGTTCGCCTCCGATGTGGTGGTGGTGAATACATGCAGTGTGACCGCCGAAGCCGATCGCGCGGCTCGCGCCTTCATCCGCCGCACGCATAGCCGCAATCCCGCGGCCAGAATCGTCGTAACCGGCTGCTATGCGCAGCGCGCGCCGCAGGAGTTGGCGGCCATGCCCGGCGTGGCCGCAGTCGTCGGCAACAGCCACAAGGCTTTTGCGCCGGAGATTGTCTTTGGCTTGGCGCAATCTCCAACCCCACCCCCTCCGTCCTCGTTTGTCCCTGCTGCCTCGCTCCTCTCTGCGAGCGCGGCGCAGGCTGCCCCCATCTGGGCTGACGACCGCTTCGCCCACTCGTTTCTTGAGGAAGCGCAGCTCGGGCCGGGCGTGCAGACTCGTCCTAATTTGAAAATTCAGGAAGGGTGCGGCAATCGCTGCACTTTTTGCGTCATTCCTCTCACTCGTGGTCCGTCAAAAAGTCTGCCCCATGCAGTAGTGCTTCGCCAGGTTGAGGAATTCGTCGCTGCGGGCGGCAACGAGCTGGTGCTCTCGGGAATCAACCTTGGCCGCTGGGGCCGCGATTTTTCTTCTGGCCTCGGACGAGAGTCGCTTGCAGGCCCCAGAGAAGCGTCGCTTACGGGATTGCTGCGCGCCATCCTGACGCAAACCGCTCTGCCTCGCCTGCGCCTCAGCTCCATCGAGCCTATGGACTGGAACGACGAGCTGATCGCGCTCCTGCGCGAATTCGGAGGCCCGCACGAATCGGGCGGCCGTCTCGCCCGCCACGCCCACCTTCCTCTGCAGTCGGGCTCCGACGCCGTGCTGCGCCGCATGCACCGCCGTTACCGTCCCTGGCACTACGCGGACAAAGTCTCCGCGCTGCTGCGGGCCGCCGGCCCCGATCTTACCCTCGGTGCGGATGTCATGGCCGGTTTCCCCGGCGAGACCGATCGCGAGTTTGAGGAGACGCTCTCCTTCGTGCGCTCGTTGCCCTTCGGCTATCTACACCTGTTTCCCTTTTCGCCGCGGCCGGGCACGCCGGGCTGGGCTCTTCACGCCGCATCGCCCGTACCGCCGGCCGCCATTGAAGAACGCATGGCCGCGCTCCGCGCCCTCGCTGCCGAGAAAACGCGCGTCCATCGCAGCCGCTTCATCGGCCGCGAGCTCGACGCCATCACGCTCCATACACCTCCTTCGCTCGCTTCCCGAGGCTTCACCGCGGCCCTGTCCGAGAATTTCCTTCCCATCAACCTCGGCGGCCAGTTCCCATCGAATCAACTCCTTCAGGTCCGCATCACTGCTCTTGGTTTCGACGGCGAGTTAACGGCCCATCAAGGCGACTAACCTCTTTCTTCAGAGAAGCCAAGCCAATGCTATACTCAGTTTGCGTTCGCTTTGCGGCGGCCCATGGGGCGCCCTGCCCCGGCCCGCTCGGCACGCATTCGGAGGAGTACCATCGCATTCGATAAACGCGCAGCCAAGTCCTTTATCCGCATCAACGACAGAATTCGTGCGCGCGAAGTCCGCGTCATCGACGAAAACGGCGAACAACTTGGCATTCTTCAGCCCTTCGAGGCTCTCCGCATCGCCCGCGAACGTGGCCTTGACCTGGTCGAGGTTTCGCCCACAGCCGTCCCGCCCGTTTGCCGAATCCAGGACTACGGCCGTTTTCTCTACGAGAAGGAAAAGAGCGAGCGAGCGGCACGCAAGCGCCAGAAGGTCATCACCGTCAAGGAAGTCAAGTTCTCCGTCACTGTCGACGAGCACGACTACCAGACCAAGAAGAATCAGGCCGTCCGCTTCCTCACTGAGGGCGACAAGGTCAAAGCAAGTCTTCGCTTCCGTGGCCGCCAGATGGCCCATCGCGAGCTTGGCTACAAGATCATTAACCGCCTGATCCAGGACATCGGCGATGCTGGCATCGTTGAATTCATGCCGCGCATGGAGGGCACCATCCTTCACGCGATCATGGCTCCGGGACGCAAGGAAATACCCAAGGCAAAGCCCGCTTCTGCCGCACCCGCTACGCAAGTTTAGCCGTCGGCCCTTGCGTTGCACGCCTTGGTTCCTTTGGGAACCGTCGCGAACTGAATCCTCCAAATTGCAATCATCCTAATTCCCGATAGCGCTCGAGGCCTAACTTGGCACGGTCTCATGGGCGGAGGCCGCTAGATTCACTGACTGAGAATTCGGTGACAATTCGGCAACAATTCCAGCCCGTGATGCGAGAAGTTCCATTTGGGATGCCTGCACACCGCATGAATTGGCTTCGAAATCTCGAGTTACTTTCAGGATAGAATCATTACGAATCTGTAAACTTTTTCGACCTGATTGACGTCTAGACTTATTTGGATGGTTGTTCGAGTTCAATTCCGGATCCCAGTTCCTTTGGCCTCCGGCCGAGTCTTCCATCGGATTCTGGAGCTGCCCGTGAGACCCATGAAACTGCTTCCCCTCTTTCCGGTTGTCTTGATTCTTGTGGGCGCGGCATTAGTGTTCGAGCGCCCCGCATACGCCTACGCCGATCCAGGCACGGGCTTGCTTGCCGTTCAGGCCGCTGGATCTGCGCTGGTGGCCACCGGATGGTACCTGCGCCGAAAGATTTATTCCCTCTTCCGTTCCGACGAAGTAGCCAGGCCCCAAACGGAAGAACGGTCTACCATTGCGCACGGCGAGGACTCGCCAAATTCGTGAATGGGACGCCGGATTTTTCTCGCCAGGATTCGGGTACCCTCTTCCGAGACAATGAATTGGAATTGACCTTCCGCGATCCAGCGGGCGAACTCCGTCTTGTCGCTGGCTGCGCACTGCGGCGGATTCGCCCCTCAGCATCGGAAGAAACGCGAGCGTTCCTTGCGTCTCCGTTGCGTAGCGCCCTCGAGCAAAGCGGCGACTTGATTCCCAGCCGGATTGCCGAACCCGGCTCCCATCCATCGATCGCATCTGGCGAGTTATGGCTCGAGCATCCACGCCTCGACCCCATTAGCTATCCATGGGAGTGGACCACCGCACAGTGGCGCGCCGCCGCGGAACTCACGCTGCGCGTCGCCAGCCAGGCCATCGACGCCGGGTGGACCCTGAAGGACGCGACGCCGCTCAACATCGTTTTCGCAGGTCCGCATCCCATTCTTGTGGATGTTCTATCCTTCGAGCGCCGCGATCCGCACTCGACCGTTTGGCTGGCCTACGGCCAATTTGTGCGCACATTTCTTCTACCGCTTGTTGCCGCCCGGCATTTGAATTGGCCGCTCCGCGCAACTCTTTTTGAGCGCGACGGCTATGAGCCACGCCAAATCTACGAGGCCCTCCCGCGATGGCACCGGCTCAACCCTGATTTGCTCGATGTAGTGACCCTGGCCACACTTTTCGAGCGGCCGGGCCCAGGGCGTCCCGGCTCCAGGCAGACCCTGTCAACGAAGGATCCATCACTCGCGACGCACCTCCTCAAAAAGCGCATTGCGCGCCTCGGCAGGCAGATTCGTCATGCGGCCGGCCAGCGGGGCCACAGCCAATGGAGCCGTTACGAACAATCCGCCCGCCACTATCAACCCACCGATGTTGAAGAAAAGCAGCAATTCGTCAAGAGCGCATTCGCCCGATGTCAACCCGATCACGTCCTTGATATTGGCGCAAACACGGGGACCTATTCGCTGCTGGCTGCGGATGCAGGGGCCAAAGTTGTCGCCCTCGACAGCGACTCCGCCGCTCTTGAGGAGCTCTGGCGAACCGCGGCTACGCAGAACAAGCCCATCACAGTTCTGGTCGCAAACATCGCTCGCCCCACGCCCGCGGCAGGCTGGCGCAATCGCGAGCACTTTTCTTTGCTCGACCGCCTCACCGGCGAATTCGACCTGGTTCTCATGCTCGCGGTCATTCATCATTTGATCCTTCGCGATCAGTTACCGCTCACCCACATTGCAAGTCTCTGCGTCAGCCTCACGCGCCGCTGGCTGCTGCTGGAGTGGGTCCCGCCGTCCGATCCCATGTTTCAGGAGTGGCTGCGCGGGCGTGACGATCTCTATGGTCATTTGACCGAGGACGATCTGACGCATGCATTTGCGCCGCACTTTGCCGTCGTCGATCGCGCCAGGCTGGGCAACGGACGGGTTCTTCTCCTCTTCGATCGAATTCCTTTTGACGACAGCGCAGCGCTGGCCGCTGAATCGCATGCAGGGAGAAGCGCGGAATGATCAAACGGATCGCGCAGGCCTGGGGCTTCGCCGCCATTCTCCTCCTCCCGGGCTATATTGACCTCACCTCTACGCTGGGCGACGAGCGAATGCGCGTCCCCTGGCCACTTACGCGCCTGGTTCTGGCGCAGCTTGTCGATCTTGCGATTGTCGGCCTGGTTTTCGCGGGCGTGCTGGCGATCCTCCGCGGCCTGAAGGTCTGGCCGCGAATCCGTTGGTTCTTCCTCGCCTTCCTTCCGATCTACCTTCTCGTCTGTAATCTCCGGATTTTTCCGTTTCGAGTTCCATACGCCGGCGTTGCGATCGTTGCTGTCGCGTGGATCGCTATTCTCGCGGTTCTGATTTTCCGCGTCCCTAATATCGCGTCGAAACTCTATGGCCTTGGTGGCGCCGTACTCGCCGGAGCCGTGGTGTTTGCATTCGTCATGACCGTTCAACTGGTCAGCGCCGCCTTCTGGCGTCCCGGCATTCAGGCATTTGCGGGCCCCATTCCTGCCCAGCTCGCCGCCAAGCCGCGCCTGGTATGGATCGTCTTCGACGAGTTGGCGTATAAGCCGGTATTCGAAGCCCGCGATCGCTCACTCGATCTTCCGAACTTCGTTCGGCTGCGCTTGCAAAGTACGATTTACAGCAACGTGACGCCGATTGGCTATCACACCAACCTGGTTGTTCCGAGCTTGCTCCTGGGACGCATCGTAACCAATTCCACCTTCACCAAGAAAAATCAATTGCTCGTTCGCACCGCTGACGATCCTAAATGGGAGCCTTTTGACTCGAACTCATCGTTGTTCGGCATGGCCAGGCAGCGCGGTATCTCGACTTCGATCGTTGGTTGGTACCTTGCTTACTGCCCGATCTTTACGGGCACAGCCACCGAGTGTTATTGGAGCAACGACGACACTGAAGACGGCGCACCTCCGTCAATCAATGCCAGTTTCGCTGAGGACGTCTGGTTTCCCCTGCGCATCGTGGCCGAACAACTCGTTGCGCCTCGCGTGGCTGTAGCCGATGTCGCCCACTGGGAATCTCTAAGCCACGTGGCGACTGTGAAGGACATGAGCCAGCACGCCCTTGGCGCGCTGGCCAACAGCCAGGCCGACGTCATCTACCTGCACCTGCCCGTGCCCCATCCGCCAGCTTTCTGGGATCGACACTCGCATAGCTACGGCGTGGGCGGATCCTATCTCGATTCGCTGGATTATTCCGATCGCTTCCTCGGGAAAATCCTCGACGTCCTTCAGGCGCAGCCGCGCTGGCCGGAAACCACGCTGATCGTCCAGGGAGATCACTCCTGGCGCACCAGAATATGGCGCACGACTCCCGGTTGGAGCGAAGAGGACGAGCGCATTTCTCAAGGAGGCGAGTGGGATCCGCGCCCCTTGCTGCTCATTCATGCTGCAGGACAAACAAACTCGGCAATCGTGTCGTCTCCCACCAGCCTGATGTTCGTTCATGACTTTGTCGCGTCACAAATTCAAGACCTAGCCCGCTGACGCTATCGAAGTCAGGCCATCTCTTCGCCCGATTTCACTTCGGCAGCGCCACGGTTCCTGAAATGTGAAGAGTCGCCGCAGGCGTTCCCGTTTCCGGCTGACCGCCCGAAACGTAAATTGAATAGTCTCCCGGTAACACTGCGCGATTCCCCTTCTCATCTACCTCGCTCAACTCCCGAGGAGACAGGGTGATTTGCACTCGCTTCGTTTCACCCGCCCGCAAATGAATTCTCTTGAACCCTTCAAGTTCCAACTTTGGAGAAACAGCCGTTTGCGGAGACTTTAGATAAACCTCGGCGACTTCGTCGCCATCGCGCGTGCTTGTGTTGCGCACAACCGTCGTCAAAACCGCCGAAGCACCTGCCTTGATTTCCTTCGAATTCAATTCCGGTGCCCGATAGCTAAACCGCGAATAGCTCAAGCCGTATCCAAACGGATAAAGAACCTGGCCCTGGTAATAGCGGTAGGTCCTGTTCTTCATCGAGTAGTCGGTAAACGCGGGCAGATCGCTGGTCGACGCATAGAAGGTGACGGGCAGACGTCCCGCGGGATTGTTCTTTCCCCGCAAGGTCTCCGCAATCGCGTCGCCGCCCTCCTCGCCCGGATACCATGCCTCGAGTAGCGCATCCGCGTGCTCCTTGGCCCACGGAACCGCCAGCGCACTGCCCGAAGTCAGCACGACAATCAGCGGCTTGCCTGTCGCGCCGAGCGCCTCCAGCAGTTTCTCCTGCGCAGCGGGCAGCTCGATGGTCGTCCGGTCGCCGCCCTCGAATCCCTCCACGTGGACATTCATCTCCTCGCCCTCCAGATTCGAAGAGAGCCCCACGAACGCGACAACTGCATCGGACTTCGTCGCCGCATCGATCGCCTGGCCAAGCAAGCTGTTGGCGGGCAGCGTCCAATCGAGGTCGACATTGCGATCGTTGGGAAGGTGCATATACTCAATGCGAATCGCGTGTGGATTCGTGTTGGAAAAACTCACTCGCCCTTCCGCCGGGTTGCTGTTGCTGTCCATTACCAGCTTGTCATCGATGAAAAGCCTGACACGATTCGGCGTCTGCCCGGCCGGCTGGGGCGCTCCAGGCGCACTGCCGCCGGTGAAGAACGACATGAATGCCCGTGGCCCGCGCAAGCTCAGCGCATAATCCCCTGGCGCGGGCGGCAGAAGCTCGCCAGTCCATCGCACCGCAAATGTCTTGCTCCCAAAATCCGCCGCGGGCGCTACGTGATTCCAGTCAAAGTTGATCTCCGGGTCCACGCGCACAATCTTCGGCGTGCCTTTGAAATCCTCATTGTCGAAGTATTCGCCCTTAAGACCGGCCGTCTTCAGCGAATCATCCGTGCGCAAATACGCCGAAGGAATCGGCGCCGGCAACCCATCGGCAAGAATCGACCCTGAAGCGTACGTTACATTCTCGTTTCCGAATTCTTTCCTCAATCCACTGAGCGGTGAAACTGGGTCCGGCGCGGTTCCGTTGTAGTTGCCCTCAATCGTCTCCAGCAGATCGGCGGTTGGGCCAACGACCGCAATCTTCCGGATCGATGCCTTCAACGGAAGCGTGTTTTTGCTGTTCTTCAGGAGCACAATCGATTCGCGCGCTGCTAGCAACGCCAGCTCGCGATGCGCCGCCGAATTCACCTCTGAGTACGGAATCGCGTTGAACGGTACTGAAGCCGGAGGATCGAACATCCCCAGGCGCATGCGGGCCGTGAACAGCCGGACGAGGGCCGTATCGATGTCGGCCTCCGTCAACAAGTGTTCTTCCACAGCTTTGGTCAGTGCGCCATACGTCCGGCCACAATCCAGGTCCGTGCCCGCCTTCACCGCCAAGGCAGCCGCTTCTTCCGGGCTCGCCGCAAAATGGTGCCCGCTTGCAATGTCGCCCACCGCATCGCAATCGGAGACCGTGTACCCCTTGAAGCCCCAGTCGTCGCGAAGGTGCTTCTCCAGCAGCATCGTATTCGCGCATGCGGGCGCGCCGTCGATCGCGTTGTAGGCGCACATAATCGAGTCGGCGTGTCCATCGACGATTGTCGCGCGGAACGCCGGCAGATACGTGTCCTCTAGATCGTGATCCGAAACCTCCACGTTAAAGCCGTGCCGCAACGGCTCTGGTCCGCTGTGCACCGCATAGTGTTTCGGCGTCGACACCAGCTCGAGATATTTCGCATTGTCGCCTTGCAGTCCCTTCACGAACTCCACGCCAAGGCTGGCGGTCAGGAACGGATCCTCGCCGAAGGTTTCCATTCCCCGACCCCAGCGCGGATCGCGATCGATATTGATGTTCGGGGACCAGAATGTGAGTCCTGCAAACCGGCTGTGATCGTCTTCGCGAATCGCCTCGTTGTACTTGGCGCGCCCTTCCACCGCAATCACGTCTGCAATCCGGCGCATCAGCACCGTGTCCCACGTTGCCGCGATTCCAATCGATTGCGGGAAATTGGTTGCGAATCCGTTGCGTGCCACTCCGTGCAGCGCCTCGTTCCACCAGTTGTAGGCGGGAATGCCTAGCCGCGGAATCCCTGGCGCAACGTCTTGCATCTGACCCACCTTCTCGTTGAGCGTCATCCGGCTCACGAGATCTTTTGCGCGCTCATCCGGCGCCAGCGCAGGATTCAGAAACGGACACGCCGCCGCGCCGCAGATAGGCTGCTCCTCGTTCGTTGCTTGCTGTGCCGGTAAAGCAGCCGAAGCCAGGCTGAAGGCGCCGAATATCGCAAGAAGAATGGTTTGGATTTTCATAGTGGTCCGTTCGACGAAGTTACGCTTGCGGAAGATTATCACGCCGGCAGCGATTTCCGCGCTCCGCTCGATCGCGCAATTCTTTCGATCCGCGTGCATGGTTGCGGTACCCTTAATTGAGAATCAATGGAAATCGACAAGAACGCCCGCGCCAAACAGAAGCTCCAGGAGCCAGTCTGCATCTGGCTCACGGGCCTTCCTGCTGCCGGCAAATCCACAATTGCGATCGCTCTCGAGAAGCGCTTATTCGCTGCCGGCCATCACACCTATTTGCTCGACGGAGACGAAATCCGCCTTGGCCTGAATAAGGATCTTGGCTTCTCTGAGGCCGATCGGAACGAAAACATCCGCCGAGTCTCTGAAGTCGCGCGGTTGCTCGTCGATGCCGGCTTAATCGTGATGGTCTCTTTCATCAGCCCATACCGGGCCCAGCGCGATCGTGCTCGCTCGCTCATCGCGCCCGGCGAATTTCTGGAAATCTTTGTTGACACGCCTTTGCAGGAATGTGAACGCCGCGATCCCAAAGGACTTTACGCCAAAGCGAGACGCGGAGAATTGAAGAATTTTACAGGCATCGATAGCCCCTACGAGCCTCCTGCTTCCCCCGAGGTTCATCTCCAAACAACACTCCAGACTCCGGATGAATGTGTTGATTCTATTTATCAAGTAATGATTCGCCAGCTTTCCCTTGACAGCAACCGCATTTCCCGCTGATCGTTAAGGAAACGGCATCCAGGAACATTGCAGATTGCGCGTAGCGCATTCGCCGTGCGGAGAGGTCGCTCGCCAACATTCGGATGCCGGCCCAGCACCGCTTCATCGTCTGAGGAGATCGTGCGCCACCATGACGGTTAATTTTCGTTTGTTCTGGCGCATGACGGTGCGTTCTTTTTATCGAAGTGCCGGCACCAACGGCCCGCTCACCCGTAACCGGTTCATTGTCCTCATGCTTTTTTACCCGGTTTGGGGCAGCCTGACGCTTCTCGGCTGGTTAGGCTTTGCCCTTGACGAAGTCTTCTTCTCAGCCTACCGGAAGCAAATTGTCGATAAGCCGCTCTTTATTGTGTCGAACTTTCGCAGCGGCTCGACCTTTGTGCAGCGGACACTGGTGCGCGACGAAGCCACATTTACCGGCATGAGGACGGGTGACATCTATCTGATGCCTTCCATCACGCAGCGGCGAACCTTCAACCTGCTCGCGCGCGTGGACGCGGTGTTTGGCCACATTTGCGAAAAAGCGCTGCGGCGGCTCGACGTCCTCTTCCTTGGCCAATTGAAAATTCACCCCTTCAGCTTGTTCGATGCCGAGGAGGATGAGCACCTGCTGTTTTATACGTGGTCGACATTCCTCGCCGGCTTCGTGTTTCCTTATCTCGATGAACTGCCCCCTTATCAGTATTTCGACACTGAGATTCCGCGCGCCGAGCGGAAGCGTATCATGGCGTTTTACCAAAGCTGTCTAAAGCGCCACCTGTTTGCCACCCGTGGCCGGCATTACATTGGCAAGAACCCGTTGTTCAGCGCCAAAATCGAATCCCTTCTGGAGACCTTTCCCGATGCACGCATTCTTTATCTGGTCAGGAATCCCCTGGAGATGCTTCCTTCCACGATCTCGCTGTTTGGCTACGTTTGGCGCCGATTCAGCAAGCCTCCGCAGAAGTATCCCAACTGCGACGAGATCCTGGCCTGGACAAAATACTGGTACTATCATCCGCTTGAGGTCATCGATCGGGAGTCGCCGCAACGGTGCATGATCGTCACATATGACGATCTGATGCAATCGCCGGACTCTGTCTTCCGTTCCATTTACAGCCGGCTGGGCTATCCCGAGAGCGAAGCGCTGGAGGCGCTACTGCGTGACGCCGTCACCGATGCACGGGCTCACTCAAGCTCACACAAATATAGTTATGAAGCCATGGGCTTCAGCCGGGAACAGATCGTGCGCGAGTTTGCGAATATCTTTGCCCGCTTTGGCTTCGACCAACACGAACCGGCGGAGAGAGACGCTGTCGAATCGTTGCACGCATAGAATGGCGTGCGTTCTTCAGTTCTGCCGCCGCATCCGGCGCCGAGCGGCCTTGCCTCGTCAACTTGATATCAGCCTATTGGCTCTTCCACTTCCAGTCGCGAATCTCCGGCAGGTCCCTTCCCTCTTTTCTGATGTATTGCCCGTGTTCAACCAGCTTGTCTTTAAGTGTCTGCTTCAGATACGCGCCCTTCTCAGTGATGCGCGGAATGCGGTCGATGGTGTCCATTGCCAGATGGAAGCGGTCGAGATCGTTCAT
>Ga0265316_10004743_pt1 | contig 13444 bp, 14 predicted proteins | sample 4522metaG_FD_202092 | JGI IMG/M metagenome (GOLD analysis project Ga0265316, IMG submission 202092) | Rhizosphere microbial communities from Carex aquatilis grown in University of Washington, Seatle, WA, United States - 4-5-22 metaG | ecosystem: Host-associated > Plants > Roots > Rhizosphere >... | reverse complement strand
GCCATCACAGAAGCGCTGAAAACCATCACCCCAACAAACGCCAACGCATGGTTCCGCCATTGCGGCTATCTGGGCACGGCGACTATGGAACTGCTCTAGCAGCGGGTCCTTACTCGCCCTGTCTCTGTGCATGATGCACGAAGCTTGTGATGAGTGAAAGGGCGAAGAGCGCGAGCATCGGGTAGCTGAGCAACAGGTTAAGGTTGGACAGGGTTTGCCGGTGGTCGTTCTGCAGGTGGAGAAGCTGGCCGAGCGCGAACTCCGCGGGTACCCAGAGGAGCGCGGCGGAAAACACCCAGGGCCAGAGCAGTGCAAGGGACCGCTTCACGCCGGGCTGAAGATGCTTCAGAGCCCAGGGCACGGGCTTGCCGATGCGGCTTGCGGCGATGCACGCTGCAATCAAAAGCGAGATGGGGCCGAAGCCGCCGCCTGCCAGTAGAAGAGCAACCGACAGCAGCAGAAGCACCACGGCGCCGTGCCTGCTCTGGAGACATGCTGCCGACCACAAGACGATGGCCAGGCCGGTGAGCATCGCAGCGATTCCGGTGAACAGATAATTGGGAATGAGCGTCATGGCCGGTTCGTGGCCGAAGGGGAACGGCAAACCCGGGCCGCCGACAGCCATGATTCGGACGCCTTTGATATGAGTATTGCCTTGCAATGTTTCAAAGAAGCCGTGCTCCATGCCGAGAACTCCGGCATAAGTCCCAAAGGCTGCCGCGGTGTTTCGCACGGCGTTCGAGGTGCGGGCGAGGACGGTTGGTCCGTGGGACTGCGGCTGCGGCATTTCCGGCTCCCTTCGCGCTCTCTTGCGGGAGACAGACCATCCTATTCCAAATTGGACGGGATCAACGAAAGAACCCCATCAGGCCACTGGGAGGCAGGTCGGGGTTGAGGATGGTGCGCGGGTCGCCGATGGCGGCGCACAAAGCCTCCGCGGCCAGATGCCCGCTGCGAGCGGCGCTCTCCATTGTCGAGGGCCAGCCGGTTGCAGTCCAGTCCCCGGCCAGGAATGCATTTGGCCAAGGCGACTGCGCGGCAGCAGGGCGATCCGCGTCGATTCCCGGCGGAACGCCAAAGGTGGCGCGCACTTCCTTGACCAGCGCGGCCTTCACCAGCTTCGCCGTCTTGACTGCCGGAAAAAACTCAGCGAGTTCCCGCAGCGTGAGCGCAATCGCCTCGTTGCGCTCGCGGGCCGCATAGATGCGCGAAGCACTTACTTCAACCTCAATGTAGCTACCCTCAGTCTTGCGCCACGGTTGGAGCTTGCTGCGATTGAAGAGCCAGTGAATCTCGCGATCGAGCATCACGGCGTGCTCCAGCTCTGTGATCTCACGATCGAACCAGAGGTGCGCGCTGCAGATGGGCCAGTGCTCGTGACGCGCGATCTTGCCTGCAAGCGCATCCACTCCTTCGGCCGGCGGCATTTGCGGCAGCAGCTTGCCCATGGCCTCAAATGGCAGCGCCAGCAAGATGTAGTCCGAGACCAGCTTCTCAGTGCGCGTGACGACGGTCCACTGCGACATTTGCTGGTTAAATTCCAGGCGCTCGACGTTGCTGTTGAGGTGCACCGAGGACCCGCGCTGCCGCAGCAGCGGCTCGACGCCGGCATAGAGCTGGCTCAACGGCAACGTGTTGATGCCCATGCGGCCGGCCTCGGCAGAATTCATAAACAGTTCGCGGATCACCTTGGCCGCGTAGGGTACCGCGATCGACTCGATCTCCGCGTTAAGCGCGCTGGCGATGACGAGCTTCCAGAAGCGCTCGATGGCGCCGCGAGACTGCTTGTGCCGCGTGAGCCATTCTGCTAGCGTCTCACGGGAATCCGACGGAACGGGCCGCAGCATGGCGCGAAGCGCGCGCGCCAGCGAGAGCTTGTCCTCCATGGTGAACGCACTGGATGTGAGCAGGGACGGCAGGCCGTGCAGCGGTGCGGGCAAAAACGGCGTGGGGCCGAGCCTTGAACGGCGTCCGCCAGGCTCGATCATGATCATGTCGCCGGTCCAGTGAATCTTGTCGAGCGCGCCCACGCGGCGGTAGAAGCCGATGAGGTTGGTGCAGCAACCGAAGAGCACATGCTGGCAGTTGTCGATGACCTCATTAACGCCGGGATGCAGGTACGACGATGCGCGGCCGCCCAGGTAGCCCCGCCGCTCGACAAGCTGCACGCGGAAGCCGGCCTCGGCCAGCGAGCAGGCCGCGCTCATGCCGGCCACACCGCCGCCGATCACCGTCACGGTCTTGCCTGGGGTCTGCGCCATCGCTCTCATGCTGAGTGTACCGGGCCGGGTCAGCGCGCGAGTCGCGCCCAGGCCATGCGCGCCATACCCACTGCAAGAATCTCGAGCTTTAGAAAAGTAGGCACGGAGATCCTTTTCGAGAAGACATCGTAGCCTGAACGCCGAATGCGGATCAGCAACCGGTAATAGATGCGCACCAGCACCCACAGCGCGGGCCGGCTCTCGCGGTCGATCAGCGGCAGCAGTCTTTTCGCGGATTCATAGTAATGCTCCGCGCGCGCGGCGATATCAGCCAGAAGTGCGCGTTCATTCGGCGTAGGCGGCGCACTGGGCTTACGACTGAGCAGCGAGTCAAGCGTTACACCGTGCGCCGCGAGATCCTCAAGCGGCAGATACACACGCCGCCGCGCGGCATCCTCGGCCACGTCGCGCAGAATATTTGTCAACTGAAACGCAATGCCGGTCTCCTCCGCCAGCTTTTCCGCGCGAGGATCGGAGTAGCCGAAGATACGGATGCAGACCAGGCCCACAACCGACGCGACCAGGTAGCAGTAGCGATAGAGATCGGTGAATGTCGCGTACGTGTCGGACGCGTCCATGGCCGCGTGCTCCAGGTCCATTGCCGTGCCGGCAACGAGCTCATCCAGCAGGCTTACTGGAATCCGGTAGCGCGCGATTGCATCCTGGACTGCGAAAAAGACCGGATCGCGCGTATCTCCACCCCGCACTGCGGCGTGCCATGCATCGAGCCACGCGGCAATATACCGGCGCCGTTCTTCCCGCGGAACGCTCTCGTCATCGGCCAGGTCATCGGCCTTTCGCATGAACGCATAGATGGCGCAGATCGCGTTGCGGCGCGGCTCGGGCAGAGCGAGAAACGCGTAATAGAAGTTCTTCGCCTCGTGCCGGGCGATGGCGCGGCACTCCGCATAGGCCCTCTCGAGATTGAGCGCATCGATTGCCACCGCCGTGTTCACGCTGCCTTCTCTTACTTCCCGGTCAACCCCGAACCCAAACGCAGGAACGGCAGGAACTTGCCGCTCAAGGCGCGGAACGCCAGTTGCATCTTCGTCAATTTGGCAATGGCCGGGCGCGCGCTGAGCACATCGTAATTCCGGCGCTCGATGGCGCGCAGAATCTCCAGGCCGCCGCGGCTGAACAGGTCTAGATCGAGAGCCAGCTCACGGTTCACGCGATCGATGAGCGGCAGTCCCTGTTCAAACAGGCTGTGCGCATAATCCACTTCGTGGCGCAGCAGCGCACGGAACTCCGGCGTAGCCTCGCCCGAGGCAATGGTCGCCTCCGTGACGCCGAAACGCTCCATGTCTGCCTGCGGCAAATACACGCGGCCCTTGCCGTAATCCACGCGCACGTCCTGCCAGAAATTGGCAAGCTGCAGCGCGGAACACGTAGCGTCGGAGAGACGGAAATTCTCTTCTTTTGTTTGGGGGCTGACCTCACCGCACGCGTACAAAACGAGCCTTCCCACCGGATTTGCCGAGTAGCGGCAATAGGCGAGGACGTCTTCTATGGTTGGATAGCGCGTGACCGTCTGATCCTTCCGAAATGCAACCAGCAGATCGGCAAACGGTTCCTTGGGAATGGAGCAGGCACGGATTGTCTCTGCCAGCGCGACAAACACCGGATGGCGCGCGCGCCCCTCATAGCACGCATCCAGTTCGTGGCCCCACAGGTCGAGCAAGGCGAGAGCAGCAGCCGTGTCGCCTACCTCGTCCCCCAGATCGTCGGAGATGCGGCAATACGCGTAGATGGAGTGAAAGTGCGGGCGCAGCGCGCGGGGCAGGAACCACGATGCGACATGGAAATTCTCGTAATGCGACTCGGCCAGGTCTTTGCAATAGGCGCGGGCCTCGTCGAGAGAAGGAGCCACCTCGGGAATGCGGTAGCTCGCCGGCAAAGCGGCCCATCCGCGGGCGAGGAGTTCATCGTTTTGCGCCGCGGTGTGCATAAGGACATTGTAGCGAGTCAGCGAGTCCGCAAGTTAGCGAGTCCGCAGGTATGCAAATCGATCTGGAAACTACGGCACAATCGCCGTCTTGATCTCGCTGGAGCGGTTCATCAGTTTCTCAAAGACGCGATTCAGCTCGTAAAGGTGTGCGTGGCCTGTGATGAATGCGCCGGCTTGAAAGCGCCCCCCGGCGATGAGGTCAAGCGCGCGGCGGCAGATAGCCGGCGTGTGGTGAAATGTGGCGCGCAGCGTGATGTCGCTGTAATGGATTCGGTTGGTGTCAAGGGTGACGTGCGTGCCCACGGCGCAGCCGCCGAAGAAATTGACTGTGCCGCCCTTGCGCACCAATTCCACCGCCTCCTGCCACGCTTCCGGCACGCCCACTGCTTCAATGGCGATGTCGACGCCGCGGCCGCCGGTCAGCGCGCGGGTCTCCTGGATGGCCTTGCGGATGCTGGTGGTCTGCACAACATGGGTCGCGCCAAGCTGGCGCGCGGCCTCCATCTGGCCGTCGTGCTTCACGATTGCGATGACTTCGCAGCCGGCCAGCGCGGCCACGTGCAGGATCATCAGACCCAGCGGGCCGCCGCCGATGATGGCCACAGTGTCGCCGGGACGGGGACGCGAATCCTCAAACCCGTGCACGGCGCACGCCAGCGGCTCGGTAAGCGCGGCGTGCTCCAGCGGAACATGATCGGGAACCTTCAGCGTGTTCTTGGCCACGATACGGGCCGGGATACGAATGAACTCAGCGTAGGCGCCGTTGTTGAAGAGCAGATCGTCGCAGAGATTTTCCTGGTTGCGCTTGCAGAAATAACATTGGCCGCAAGGAGCGGAGTTGAGCGCAACCACGCGGTCTTCCGCAGCGAAGTCCTCAACGCCTTCGCCCGCCTGCATCACGGTTCCTGCCAGCTCATGCCCAAACAGCGCGGGCGGCACAATCATGCGAGCGTGATATCCGCGGCGAAAGACTTTCAGGTCGGTTCCGCAGGTGAGGGCCGCGCCGACGCGGACGATGAGCTCACCGGCAGCAGCCTCTGGAACGGGGACATGCTCGATGCGGATGTCTTCCCGGCCGTGAAGAACGGCGGCCTGCATGGTGCTGCGCCCGTGGAGAATTGTGTGCTCAACGGTCCTGCGACCGAGGCTGACGGCGGATTCGACGGTCTGGCGGCCTTTGACAACCGCCGTCTCGACCGTGTTCAGGCCTGCTTCGACGACCGTCTCAACTGTATTCAGGCCGCCCTCGACGACGGTTTCTACCTTCTTGCGCCCGCGGAGGATTACGGCTTTTACGGTGCCTGCCATTTCTCCTGCTTCCTACTGTGCTCCGGCCCCTGGCACAGGCTCAATCATAATCTTCATCGAGTCCGCTTTGGGGTGAGAAGCTACGTCAATTGCCGCCACCGCCTGGTCCAGCGGGAAGCGATGAGAAATCAACTGCGTCAGGTCGAAGCCGTTACGGTAGCCTTCGAAAACCAGGCTGGTTACCTCGTCGCGGATGGCGAAGGATGAGGAATACGAGCCCATGAGCGTCTTTTCGTCCATGCAAACGGCGCCGGGGTCAAAGGTGGCGTCGCCGTGCTGTGTCTGCGCAAACAGCATCACGTTGCCGCCGGGCCGGCAGGCATCCATCGCCGTCTTGATGAGCGCATTGCCCCCGACGGCAAGAATAACGGCATCCGCGCCCCGCCCTTCCGTCTCCGCAAACACACGCTCCACGACATTCTCCTGCCCCGCATGAATTGGATGCTTCAAGCCAAAGCGGGCGGCAATGGCATGACGCTCCGGGTAAAGATCGGACGTGAGCACTTTTGCCCCGCTGCGGCTGGCAAGCGCCGCATGCATCAGGCCGATTGGGCCCTGCCCTATCACCAGGACCGTATCATCGGAGACCAGGTTCAGCATCTTTACGCCCTTGAGCACCGTATTCACCGGCTCAACGAATGCGGCCTGCTCGAAAGGGACCCCATCGGGAATGTGCACTACTCCGCCATTCGCAACAACGAAACTCATCACCCGGATGTACTCGGCAAAGCCGCCGCCTGAGGGCTCAAAGCCCGCGGTGACGCCGGTCTTTTTGTAGAGCGGGCACTGCGCCGGTGTGCCCTTGCGGCAGTAATAGCACTCGTTGCACGGGACGTGATGGTGCACCATGACGCGCTCGCCCACCTGGAAATTCGCCACGCCATCGCCCGCTGCGACAACGGTGCCGGACATTTCATGGCCGAAGATGCGGGGGGCGGAGTGGGAGCCATAATGGATCTTCTTCAGGTCGGTCCCGCAGATGCCGCACGTGGCGATGCGCACCAGCAGCTCGCCCGGGCCGATGGCGGGCACGGGCACCGCCTCAATGCGCATGTCATTGATGCCGCGATAGACAACCGCGCGCATGGTGGTGGGGAGCTTCGAGAGAATGTCGAGCTCAGGGCTGGAGATTTGTGTGGCCATTTATGCGATGTGACCTCGTGCATCGAGAAATTCAACGAGCGACCGGGCGATGCCCTGGGCAGCCTTACTACTATTTTCGCCCATGCGGAGGAGCGCCGGCCAGTACTTTGGAGCTGCCAGCGCGGAAAGAGCGAGCTTGCCGGCCTGGAATCGGCCATCGGGCGAGATAAAGCGGTTGAAGTCTGGCAGACGATCGTCGAGCGCGTCGCTGACGCCCTTGATGCAGTAGAACGGAATCTCGCGCATGGCGGCCAGGCGGGCGATGGCCGCGGCCTCCATGTCCACCAGCTCGGCTTTGTAGGTGGCGGCCAGGCGACGCTTCTCCGGCTGATCGGCGACGCGCGGGCTGGTGACGAGCCAGAGATCGCCGGCGCCGGCATCGCAGTGGAAGCGCTCGCCGGTGCGAGCGTCAATGACGCCCGCGACGTTATAGGCGTGTCCGGCAGTGGGCTGAAAAGTCAGTGCGCCAGCCCAGCCGAGCGAAAATACGAGGCTGATGGGTCCGCCGTCTTCAAGCGCGGCGAAGGCGCGCGTGGCTGCGTCCTGGCCCATGCCGGCGCAGGCGGCAATCCACTCTTCTTCCCATTCTTCTTCCTTGCTCCGCTGGGCCCAGAAGTGGACACCATTGCGCTCAGAGTGCGGCCAGCCGCGGACGAGCGGCTTGAGCTCGGCGGGGAGGGCGGCGATGAGGGCGACGCGGGTCATGCGCTCTCGGATCGGTCCTTTCAGGATTGAGTCTCTATCTTGTGCTCAGATTCGGCTTCGTTGTTGTTCATCTATTTCGGTGGGCAGAACTCAAACTGCTGATCCGATGCATGCAATTCCAACACAATATCGAGTTTGCAGTTAACTTCAGCCGAGCAAGATACAGGTTTGGGTTGATCGAAGAGAGGCAGTCGTCTTACCCTCTTTCCGTCAATCCAAAACGCAACTAGGCGATATTTGCCAGCAGGGACTGTGCCTAAATCGAATCTCCCCTTTCCGTCGAGCACTGCCGAAAAAAGTACCTTGTTCTTCCATGCATGTCGCACCTGAATAGTGGTCATGTTAAATGTCATTGGAGCTCCTGATCGATCAGAAAGAGAGCCCGTCAACTTAACCGGCTTCGCTATAGTCAGGTTCGGAGTTACTATCTCTCTTTCACACGGGAGATATGCAAGAAGTTGACCTCTCATACTCGACGGCGATAGGAAGAGGACAAGTAATCCACAGATTCGCAGCCAATTTTTCATCTTCTGTCCTCCCTTTCCCTCAATGGCCAAAGCCCTGGTTCATTTTGCTGACTATCGGCACGACTGAAGTCGTGCCCTGACGCGCTTTGCTATCACTCGGGGTGGTTGAAGACGAGTCCAGTTCATGGCGCATAGCCGTTCGCGCGGAACCACTCGATGGCGGCGCGCATGGCAGGGTATAGGGGCGTGCAGATCGACGTCACAGGATTGCTTCGATTCCTTTGCGGCGGAGCACGTTGAGCAGGGCCAGCGATGGACCTTTGGGCTGCTTGACGCCGCGCTCGAGCTGGGAGAGATACCCGGCTGTCATGTTGAGCATGCTGGCCAAAGCTGCCTGGCTCAGATTGGCGCGGTCGCGGATGGCGCGGATTTGGCGCGGGCTGATGGGCCGCGCCGATTCAACTGCCTCCTTGCCGAGGTGACGCACGGTGATCTTCCGATATGTGGCTTCGTCCATGACGCCGATTCGGTGCATACCCTCCGCAGTTTCGAGTATTGCCTCAGCTATGCGGCTCAGTTTTTTCGCTGCCATATGCAATCTTCTCCAATTCGCCGGATTCGACGCCTCTCAGGATTCTTGCTTCACTGGCTGCGAGCCAAACGGCGCCAGTTTCGCTTACCGAACTGAGTTCGTCCGGTCCGATGTTTTCGCGTTCGCTCTTAACAAAGCCATAAAGAAAGACAGCTCTTCCTAAACGCCGGTAGGCGATGATCGTCCGATACCCTCCAGAGCGTCCCTTTCCTGCGCGCGCAACCCTCTGCTTGATCAATCCGCCGCCCAGGTCTGCGTCGATCAAGCCCTTTTCCGCTCGGCCGATTGCTTCACACAGACTTGCATGAGAGATTCCTTCACGCCGTGAGTATCGCGTCATCCACTTAGTGAGGTAGACTTCCATCGGGCCGTTCTAACACTGAGAACTATAGCACTGAGACTCGCAGCTTTGCAATTCACGGCGCGTACCCGTTTGCGCGAAACCACTCGATGGCGGCGCGCATGGCCGGATTTACGGGCAGGATGCGGAAGCCGAGCTCCTGCTGGGCGCGGGCGCTGGAGGCGTACATCTTCTTGCGGCCCATACGAACCTCTTCGAGCGTGGCCCGCGGCTCTCGCCCGCGAATCTTGCCGGTGATGAGCTCCTCAAAGAACGCGTATGTCGCGGCCACTGCGAAGGGAATCTCCACGGTCGGTGAAGGGATTCCCGTGATGGCGGACATCTTGTCGAGGATCTGCTTGAGAGTCAGGTTTTCCCCGCCCAGGATGTAGCGGCGGCCGGGCTTGCCTTTGGTGAGGGCGAGCACGTGCGCGCGGGCCACTTCACTGACGTCGACGAGGTTGAGGCCCGTGTCCATGTACGCGGGGAACTTGCCGGTTAGAAAGTCGAGGACGATTCGCCCCGTCGGAGTCGGTTTGCTGTCGTTGGAACCAATCGGCGATGTCGGGTTGAGGATCATGACTTTCTGGCCGGCCTTTGCGGCGGCGATGGCCTCCTGCTCAGCCATGAACTTGGAGCGCTTGTAATGGCCGACCATGTCCTTCAGCGAAACGGGTGTGTCCTCGTTGACCACCACGCCATCCGTGCGGAAGTGCATGGTGGCGACCGACGAGGTGTAGACGACGCGAGGGACTTTGGCTTCGCGAGCCAGCGCCAGGAGAGCCCGAGTGCCGTCCACGTTGGCGCGATACATCTGCTGCGGATCGGGAATCCAGAGGCGGTAATCTGCGGCAACGTGGACAAGGGCGTCGCAACCGGCGAGCGCGGGGCGGATCGATTCAGGCTTGAGCAAGTCGCCAACGTGCGTTTCGCCGGCGATGCCTTCAAGATTGGCGAGCTTGCTTGACTTGCGTACAAGCAGGCGCAACTCGGCCCCTTCGGCGGCGAGGGCGCGCGCCACGTGATGGCCGACAAATCCGGTTGCGCCTGTGACGAAGATTCGCATAAGGGCTCGCGAGAGTTCAGTTTAAATGCCCGGCTAAGCACGGGGAGAGAGGTCAATGCGAGAGTAATCCATCCCTGAATCCGGCCGGGCGCATAGGAGCAAGAGAATAATCGTGGACAGGCGAGGGGCAGGGGAGTCAAAATGCAAACATTCCCTAACTTTCCTGAGGAGACAACCATGTTCGCAGTGATCCGTCACTACCACTTTGACCCCAAGAACGGCGCCGAAATCGACAAGCAGGTCCGCGAGGGATTTCTGCCGCTGATTCGCAAGGCCAAGGGATTCAAGCGCTACTACTGGCTCGACACCGGCAACGGCGAGGGCGCATCGTTCGGGCTTTTTGCCGACAAGGCGGGCGCGGACGAGTCGATCGAGCTGGCCAAAGAGTTCATCCACGAGCACCTGTCGAAGCTGATGACGCAGAAGCCGGAGATTGTGGAGGGGCCGGTGGTGGCGCACGATTAGCGGATAAGTAAGTTAGCGGAACTCAGTTACAGATCATCGTCACAGCGGCGGCCTGCCGTACTGCTCCAGCATTGCCTTGGTGTGGTCAACGCTGCTCGGCCAATGACCTCGATTTTGGCCGGCGTGTGCTTCATAGCTGTCCAAATGATCTGGATCGGGCTGCACAACCTTTCCGGCCTGAAGGAATAGCAGCCCGAGTTTGTCTGTCGGCATCCGCGCGACAAAGGCCTCCGCTTCGTCGAGAGCGGAGCGCAACTTTGCCAGAACGGCAGGAGGATCGATTGGCTCCGATGCCGCCAGCGCCCGCCACTCGGCAGCGGGATAGTTTGAATTGCGCCGAATTTCGGCGATCAAACCCTCGGGCGTATAACCAGGGGATTTCTCGACCGCCGCCCAGACCACCGCCCCTAGCGGAAGGATCGTCTCATGGATCGTTACCAGGTCAACGATATCGCGAACTTCGCGCCTTCCGGCGGCAGCCATCACTTTGTTTGTGGCAATATCCACCGGATGCAAAACGTAGCCAAAGACCTCATCCTGGACGACAGGGAAGAAGCGGAATTCGCTATCCACAACCCATTCCAGGCGTGTGGCGCCGGCTGGCCCGGTGATTTCGGCTGTGTAGAGAGCCGGTAACCGGCGTATCCAACGAACGCCGTAGCCTGCCGCCTCAAGCGCCTGCGCGTCACGGACGGCGGCATCAGCCACACGCTCTTCGCGGCTGTGAAAGAGATCGATGTCGCCCGAAAAGCGGGGCGCGTCGCGATTCAGAGCAGTGGCTCCTGCAACATAACTTTCGGGCTCGCGTTGAGAAGCGAGCAAGCGGAGAATATCGGACTGAATCTTAGACAGCGGCACGAACGGCGCTCTCGATCTGCTCGGCGATTCTCCGTGCCGCGCGGTCGCCCTCGATGCGGAGCGCGCGAGCCACAACCAAGGCATCCTCGCGCGTAGGTTCTTCGAGCATCCGCTTATTCCAAAGGGCATGGGTCCCGAACTCCGCAAAGGCGCGGCGATACAGGATAGCGTAGTCTTCCGGTTTGGCGGTTTGTCGCACGCTCATGCCGTATTTTGTAGCACGCGGGTAAAGGCCACGCAAATCGCCGGAAGATCCTTACGGCGAGGCGCAGATTTCGGAATGGTCACTGAGATGAAAACCAACTACTCCAGCTTATCGGGATGCAGCGCGATGTTCTTTTCGCCGGCGGCCTTGCGCTCGTTCCAGGCCTTCACCCAATCCTCCCAGTGCTTGCCTGCGGCGCGGTCCTTGCCGCTGAACTCGAGGCGGGCGATCTCCGCGTAACTCATTTTCTGCTTCGCCACCACGTTGGGCGCAAAGTACTGGATGTAGGAATCAGCGAGCGTGGAACCCGAATGTCTATTGAAGATGTAAGCTTCGATCTTCGCGCCGGCCTTCGTTGTGACGGTGACATCGCCGCGATAGTCGAAGGCCTTTTCGAGCGCCTGGCGTACTTCTTCGTCGCTCGCGAGCGATGGCACAGATCCTTCCAGGTATTCGTGTACCGCGCCCGGAGCAATCTCAAGCGCCTCAATTTGCTCACGGGTGTATTTGAGAACCTCGGCGCTCACGCGTTGGTCTCCTCAAGGGCGTGCGAAGGCTCTTCGATCTGCACAAGTTGACTCTTCGCGTGCGTATCCCACTCATTAAGCTGTTTGAGTGCGTGCTTGTTCTTGTAAGTGCTGAAGGTGCCCTTGACCATGCCCCAGAAGCCGCTCAGCGATAGAAAGCCATCCAGCACCGCGGTTGGCTCATAGCCGCAACTTACCATGCAGTTAGCGCACTTGGGATTGCCGCTGCCGACGCCATACTCTTCCCACTTTGTGGTTTCCATCAGTTCTTTGAAGGTCTCGGCGTATCCGTCCTGCAGCAGGTAACAGGGCTTCTGCCAGCCGAAGATGTTATATGCGGGCGATCCCCACGGAGTGCAGTCGTAGTTGCGGTCGCCCATCAGGAACTCAAGGAACAAGGGCGACATATTGAACTTCCAACTCTTCTTGCGATTGGAAAGGATGGCGCGGAAGAGCTTGCGCACCCGGGCGCGGCCCATGAAGTGGCTCTGATCGGGCGCCTTGTCATAGCTGTAGCCGGGCGAGAGCACAATGCCCTCAACGCCAATGGCCATCATCTCGTCAAAATGCGCTCGCACGCTGTTGGGATCGGTGCCGTCAAAGAAGGTTGAGTTAGGCGTAACGCGGAAACCGCGCTTCACTGCCTCCTTGATTCCTTCCACGGCAATGTCGTATCCGCCTTCGCGGCAAACGGAGAAATCGTGGTGATCCTTCTGCCCGTCAAGGTGCACTGAGAAGGTCAGATACTTCGATGGCGTGAACTCGTGCAGGCGCTTCTTCAACTCCAGCGCGTTGGTGCACATGTAAACATACTTCTTGCGCGCCACCAGGCCGTTGACGATATCCACGATCTGCGGATGTAACAGCGGCTCGCCGCCAGGTATGGCCACCATAGGCACGCCGCACTCTTCCACCGCGGCAAAGCATTCCTCCGGCGAGAGCATGCGCTTGAGCACGTGCGGCGGATACTGCACCTTGCCGCAGCCGGCGCAGGCCAGGTTGCAGCGGAAAAGCGGCTCAAGCATGAGCACCGTTGGATAGCGCTTCACGCCCTTGAACTTCTGCTTCCACACATAACTGGCGACCGTCCACACCTGGGAGATCGGAATAGCCATAAAGTCGTTTTTCCCTCAGGGGCGGTGGCCCCACTTCCTCTTTAACAGTCTACCGGCTGGCTTCCCAAGCTTTTAGCTTCCAGCCTTTCGCCACTAGCCAAAAAACCAAAAAACGCAATGCAATCAGAGACTTTCAAACCACTCGGCAGAAAAGCTAGGAGCTAGAGGCTGCTATTCCGTTCCATCGCCCGGCGATAACCAGTAAGCGCCATCAAGGGGAAGTAGTGCCGGTACATGGTGTAAGCCAGGTAAAAGACCTTGGGGAAGCCCGTACCGGTGATGATACTCTCGCGGGTTGCGCCTTCACCCATGGATTCGTCCCAGCCGCCGTCAGGTCGCTGGCGCGCCGGCAGCCAGCGAACGCCCTTGGCGATCGAGTCGGAGCGGTCGTCGCCGGCGGCGAGCAGGCCCAGCAGCGCCCACGCCGTCTGCGAGGGGGTGCTG
>Ga0265316_10004742_pt1 | contig 13450 bp, 11 predicted proteins | sample 4522metaG_FD_202092 | JGI IMG/M metagenome (GOLD analysis project Ga0265316, IMG submission 202092) | Rhizosphere microbial communities from Carex aquatilis grown in University of Washington, Seatle, WA, United States - 4-5-22 metaG | ecosystem: Host-associated > Plants > Roots > Rhizosphere >... | reverse complement strand
AACGCTTGACAGGCCTTTTGCATATAATAATACAATGAGCCTTATACTTGATATTTCTCAGTGCGCCGCAACAACAACAGTAATGTTTTTGAGGCAAGACTCTGTTTCAGGGGTAAGAAGAACTTATATTAATGCCGCTTCATGTTTTTTTTCTTATGGCGCACAGGATAGAAGCGTTGTAGATTTGGGCCTTGATGTTGACACATTAGTCGGCATTCAGCCATTAGGCTACGGCATTCCGTATGTTTACAGGCTCGCTCAGAATTATCCGAATCCGTTTAACCCGAGCACAAAGATCGCATTTGATATACCCAAAGCGGGATTTGTGAATATGGTTGTTTACGACCTGCCGGGAGGTGAAGTTGCGACTTTGGTAAATGAATTTAAACAGGCCGGAAAATACGACGTTGATTTTAACGGTTTAAATCTGGCAAGCGGAATATATTTCTACAAGATCACAGCCGGTGATTTTGTTGAAACAAAGAAGATGCTGTTGATAAAATAATGAAATTTATTTTTGCCTGTCCCGATTCAATCGGGGGAACCCGTTTACCCGCCTGCGGATGGCCTTTGGAGGGCTGATAAAATAACCGGATTTGGCATTATCTAAATGGCTGAATAAACCATAGAATTATATGCTAAGACGGTTAAACGAATAAATTAAGAGGCCCGGGCGTATATCAAATGCATCGGGGCTTTATTTTACCTTTTCCCCTACTACCTATTAAAATTAACGGGAGTCAGGGGCGGCATACCGACAAATACTAATAAAATTACCCTCAATTTTATTTTTATTTTTGTTTCTTTTCACTAACTTACTTTATTCTCAGAACTTATTGTATCATTTCCCAATTTATAAATAATGTAAATATCCGTTTAAATGGATTCAGAAGAAAACACAAATATAGAACGAAACAGAATTAAGGAACTGCTCGAAGAAGCGGCAAAACGCCACAGGGAAATTGAACAAAAAATTCATCCTGAAAAATTCGAAACAAATATTTCAAAGAGCGCTGATGATAATAAAACCAAAAATGTAATACCGGTTAAAGATTCTGTTTACTCGCCGGAAACGCAGCCTGAAATAAATCTTCCGCAAACCGATCAAGTGAAACCAATAATTGAATTTAAGCGCGAATCTGATATTGAGTCCGCTGAACAGGTTAAGCATGTTTTCGAATCTAATTCTGAAGCGAAAACAGAACAAACTGAACAGGCGCTTTCAATAAATGAGACAGAACCTGAAAAGGAATTCAAGCCAACGCTGAAGATCATGCCTGAAGCGCATGACAGTCCGGAAATTGACCCTGAGTTAGTCGAACAGACTAAAGATATAGAAGACATACTTCCATTTGACGCTCCGGAGTTAATTGAATTTGTAGAAAAACCTGTTAAGGAAGTAAGTGATTCCGCAGACGAAGTAACCAATAAGGAGATATCGCCTATTGAAGTAATTGATATATCTTCTAAACTTAAAGAAGTTTCAGATGATGATGAATTAAAGATCATAATGAATTCGTTAAATGACTTAGTCTCCCGGCATGTTGCAGATACAAACGATTTAGCTGATTCAATAGAAACAGATAAACCCTATAAATCTGATTCTTCAGCTGAAACGCCGGTAGATGATAAGCCGACTGCATTGAGCATTACGCTGGAAACGCCTAAAGTTGAATTGATAAATAGCGCAAAAGAGATAACCGGATCAAACGAATCACTCTCATCATCTGTAACAGAAGACAAGACTGAGAACGATAAAACCAGGGAAACCAATAGTTCAGAAATTTCAGATCTAACAGAAGCGATTTTTGAAACAATTGAACCGGCCGCGCAAATGCAAGAACCTTTTCTTTCAGAGTTTGACTTGCATCTTTTTTCTAAAGGAACATTTTACAGAATTTTCGATAAATTCGGCGCGCAGCTGCATACTGAAAATGGAATTTGCGGAGTATGGTTCACAACATGGGCGCCAAACGCAGAAAAAGTATATTTGATCGGCGAGTTCAACGGCTGGCGGGAGAATGAAGATTTCCAGCTTAAGAGAATTCATAATGATCTGGGAATATGGTCGGCTTTTTTTCCCGGAATAAAAGAAGGAGATACATATAAATACTCAATAAAATCAAAGGTCGATAGAGACCTGAGGCGAAAAGGCGACCCGTACGCTTTCCGGTCAGAACTCCGCCCAAAAAATGCTTCTATTGTGGCTAACATTAATAAATACTCATGGCACGATGAAGATTGGATGAACAGGCGCGCAAACGGAAATTTTAAAAACAAACCAATGAACATTTTTGAGGTTCATCTTGGTTCATGGCGCCGTGATTACAACAACTCAGAATTTCCGAATGAATGGGGTTACTTAAGCTATTCACAACTGGCGCATGAGATAGTTGACTATGTTAAGAAGATGGGATATACGCACATTGAGCTGCTCCCTGTAATGGAACATCCACTGGATATATCATGGGGCTACCAGGTGACTCATTATTATGCGCCAACATCGAGATTCGGACAGCCCGATGACTTCATGTACTTTGTTGATTATTGCCATCAAAACGGAATTGGCGTGATATTAGATTGGGTGCCCGCGCATTTCCCCTACGATGAACATGCCCTCGCATATTTTGACGGGAAACAAATTTATGCTTATGAGAATTTAAAGCGCGGTTATAGCAAGGATTGGGGTACATTTATTTTTGATTACGGAAAACCCGAAGTGCAGAATTTCTTAATTGGCAGCGCGTTATTCTGGCTTGAAAAATATCATGCCGACGGCCTCCGCGTCGACGCGGTAGCGTCTATGCTATATTTGGATTACTCCCGCGACCAGGGAGACTGGGAGCCTAATATCCATGGCGGCAGAGAACACCTTGAAGCCATCAATTTTTTGAAACACCTAAACAGCAAGGTGCATGAATACCATAAAGGGGCATTAATGATCGCGGAGGAATCAACTTCATGGCCGGGAGTCTCGCACCCGCTGAACGATGGCGGTTTGGGATTCGACATGAAATGGAATATGGGATGGATGAACGATATACTCCTCTATTTCTCCAAAGATCCTGTTTACAGGAAATATCACCAGGGTAAAATTACCTTTTCGCTTTGGTACGCTTTCAGCGAAAATTTTGTGCTCCCCATTTCACACGATGAAGTTGTTCACGGAAAGAAATCATTGCTTGAAAAAATGCCGGGCGATAACTGGCAGAAATTCGCAAACATGAGATTGTTCCTTGGCTTCATGACGGGCCACCCGGGCAAGAAACTTAACTTCATGACGACTGACATAGCCCAGTATGATGAATGGAATTGCGAAACGGCAGTTGAGTGGAATTTACTGGACCTTGATCTGAATAAAAAACTCAACCTGTTTGTTCAGGATTTGAACAGGTTATATACAAATCATCTGTCGTTATTTGAAAACGATTTCCAAAGCGATGGCTTCCGCTGGATAGATTTCTCCGACTCACTGCATAGCGTAATATCATTTGTTCGTTTTTCAAAGAATAAAGAAGAAATAATGTTGTTCACATTAAATATGACGCCGACCGTGAGATACGATTATCAAATCGGCGTACCGGCTTCCGGTTTCTGGAAGGAAATTTTGAACAGCGACGCTGAGATATACGGCGGAAGCGGCGTGGGGAATATGGGCGGAAAACAATCAGAACCAATACCATACAAGGATTGGCAAAACTCGATTAAGGTAACGCTCCCTCCCCTAACGGTGAATATTTACAAGTATGAGAAGAAATTAGAAATTCCAAAGCCAGCGGGCACAACATCTAAGAAAAGACTTGATGAAGTAGAGCAGATGTATATTGATATGGAAACCGGCGGAGGAGATTAAAATAGCCCTGAAAATCAGATGTCCATAAAAGATACTAAACAGCTTTTAGAATTCTTAAAACCATTTCCAACTGATGTGCAGGAAAATGCTCTGCATTTGCGGGAATGGGTTTGGGATCTATACCCTAACACAAATGAACTGATATATGATAATTACAATGCGTTGGCATTTGGGTGGTCGCCAACTGCAAGCTCAGCCGATGCATTTTGCGCCATAGCAGTGTATGGTTCCGGTATTAACTTTGGCTTCAATCGCGGTAGCGAGATAAACGATCCAAAGGGTTTGCTGAAAGGTAACGGAAGCTTATACCGGTATATAAAGGTGACAGATATAAAGGATTTTCCAAAGACATATATTAAAAAATTATTGAAAGAAGCATACGTTAATTCAATGGCGAGACTAAAAAAAGGCAAGCCCCTTTTAAAAGGAGAAACAATTGTAAAGATGTCATTGGAAAAGAAGAGAAGGCCAATATTATGAAGTACCTGGCTTTTTTGCGCGGAATAAATGTAACCGGTTATAAAATTGTAAAAATGGAAGCTCTAAGAAAAATGTTTGAATTTTTAGGTTACGAAAATGTGAAGACATATATCCAAAGCGGGAATGTGAGTTTCGAGGCTGCTAAAAGCAAGGATGAAACGCTTTCGAAGAAAATAGCAGTTGAGATAAGGAAAACATTTGGTTTTGACGTACCGGTGATAATCAGAACTGTCCCTGAAATTGAATCAATTATTAAGAACAACCCGTTCAAAAAACAGATGGCTGACGGAAATGCAAGACTTCATGTAACTTTTTTATCCGCTGCGCCTGAATCAAAGCTCAAAACATCATTAAATGATCATAAAGAAAGCAAAGACCTCTTTCATGTGAAGGACAAAGTTGTATATATTTTATGTTATAAAGGGTACAGTGATTCGGTCTTCTCAAATAGCTTCATTGAAAAAAAGCTTGGCGTTGGGGCGACCACAAGAAACTGGGCCACTATAAATAAAATGCTGACTTTATAGATACGCCAATCCGGCTCGAAGCTCTTGCCGTATAGATTTGGGCTATTTTACCTGCTGAATAAACAAACTTACTTCCAGTACAATTTCCGGCGTTCTCTTCCCGTTAACGTCATATCCGTCGTATTCATACATATTTTCTCCGCGGGGCGCATAATATTTTCCCCTGTCAGCCGGGTCAGCCGGAATGAACTTAATATCTTTTTCTGAAGTCACTTCCCAGGTACCCTTTGTTACACTTTTCATAGGATCTGCCTGAGCAGAATCAATTCCCCATAAATACGTTCCGTCTGCATTGAGCAAAAGGTAAGTAGGAGGCGGCTGGGGCTTATTTGATACTGCCGTAACAATTTTCCACGTGCCCGCCAGGTCGCTTTTTGTCTGTCCAAACCCGGAGGCCGCAATAAATATCAACAGCGGAATGAATAATAATTTCTTCATAATTTACTCTTGAAATAATTTCGAAAATTTATTTTTAGTATCGTCAGTTGCCAAGTTTTTGAATGTAAAGACTCATGTCGGTTGACCTGTCTTTCACTTTCTGACCATTTTCTTCATAAAACCTGTACTGGTATATCATGTTTGTTCCTGTTGGCGCGTAATAACTGATTTTGTCGGTCGCATCAGCGGGAATTATTTTTATTTCATTTTCAGCGGTCAAATCCCACGTCCCTTTAATGATGTTATCCCCCTGATTACCAAGCGAATCAACTCCCCACAAATAAGAGCCGTCAGAATTGAACATTATATATGATGGCGTGGTGGGTTTGTTGCCCGCCTTTAATGTAACTCTCCACACTCCGGCGAGGTCGCTTTTGCTTTGTCCAAACGAAACTGCCGCCGCGCACAGAACAAACAATACTAAAAAAGTTTTTTTCATTCCGAATATTATAAATTATTAAATAATTTCAGTTGCTGATTTTTTGGATAAAGACGCTCATATCAGTTGATCTGTCCAGAGTTTTCTGGCCGTCCTTTTCAAAATATTTGTATTTATATTTCTTATCGGTTCCTGTTGGCGCGTAATACTTAATGTCTTTTTTATCAGTCGAAATTATCTTTATCTCTTTATCCAGAGTCAGGTCCCAGGTTCCGACACTTGAATTACCCAAAACATCTGCGCCGGTTGAATCCACGCCCCAGGTATATGTGCCGTCAGAATTAAGCACAAAATACGAAGGCGTTGTCGGTTTTTCTCCGGCTTCTACTTTTGAAAGCCAAACACCCGCAAGTTCAGCTTTGGTTTGTGAATATGCAAGAGGTGTGATTGAAACTAAAAATAACAAAATAATTTTTTTCATTTCATTACTCCTTTTTGGTTCATATAACACAATTGATTGGATTTAAACAAATATAAGAAATTTTTTCATACAATTGCCGACATTTAGAAATGGCTCAACTCATTCTATCGCGCCTAAATATGTTAAATATTCAGGCATCTTCGCTTTTCCCTACCAATTTACTTCACAAATTTTTACTTTTGTGGTTTATAAATTGTTTCAACCGAAAAGTTAAGTGATATATATTTGTTTGCACGGACATTTCTACCAGCCGCCGAGGGAAAATCCCTGGACGGGCGAAATTGAGCTTCAGGATAGCGCAAAGCCGTTTCATGACTGGAATGAACGAATTTACATAGAGTGCTATAAACCAAATTCAGAGGCTGAAATTATAGATGACCACGGGACTGTTGTTGACCGCGTAAATAATTATGAAATTCTTAATTTTAATATTGGCCCCACATTACTTGCATGGATACGCAATAAACATCCTGAAACGTATAACAAGATAATTGAGGCTGACAAGACAAGCATAAGCTCTCATAACGGGCATGGCAACGCTATCGCGATGTGCTACAGCCATATGATAATGCCGCTTGCTAATCTGAATGATAAAATTACACAGGTAAAATGGGGTCTTGCAGACTTCAAGAACCACTTTGGCAGAGATTCAGAAGGCATATGGCTTCCTGAAACCGCGGTAAATGACGAAACAGTTGAGGTCCTGATCAATGAAGGCGTTAAATATATTATACTTGATACTTCGCAGGCTTTAAAAACAAGAAAAATCGGGGAAGATAAATGGACCGATGTAAGTAATAACACGATCAATCCTAAACGCCCTTATAGACGTTTCTCAAAAATTGATAAAGATAAATTCATAGATATTTTCTTTTATGACGGCCCTGTTTCAAAATCCGTTGCATTTGACGATGTTTTAACCAGCTCCCAGAACCTCCTGTCAAAGATTTTCCAGGCAGCCGATAAAACCGTTAAGGCAGAACAGCTGATAGGCATTGCAACCGACGGTGAAACTTTCGGGCATCATAAGCGCTTTGCAGAAAGAACATTGGCTTATTTTATGAAAGCTTTGGTCCCGCAAAATAATATAAAGATAGTTAACTTCGGGGAATACCTTTCATTGCATCAGCCGGAATATGAAGTTACAATCAATTTGGGGCCATATGGAGAAGGAACGTCATGGAGCTGTTCGCACGGTGTCAGGAGATGGAAGGATAACTGCGGCGATGGCGGAGGAGGCGGATGGAACCAGAAATGGAGAAAGCCGCTGAGAGAATCTCTGGACTGGCTAAGAAATAACCTGATTATTATTTTCGAATCTATGGGGAAAGAATATTTTAAGGATGTATGGAAGGCAAGAAATGAATATATTTATTTGCTTCTTGATAATTCAAACGACAATATCCATACATTTATGACAGCGAATGCGCAAAAGCAGCTTTCCGAAGCTGAAATAAAGACAAGCTTAACGCTTCTGGAAATGCAAAAGTACGCAATGTTAATGTACACTAGCGATGGATGGTTCTTTTCAGAAATATCTGGTATTGAAACAGTAAAAATTCTGGAATATGCCTCAAGAGCCATGGAATTGGCAAAAGAGCTAGCGAACATCTCATTTGAAGAAGAATTTCTAAAACGACTTTCGCAGGCAAAAAGCAACCTTGCTGAATACAAGAACGGCAAAGGTGTATACGAAAAACTTGTAAAAACTGCTCATTATTCTGACTAAAAATTGGATTATTCTTACTTACTAGACACACCTACGGGACCCAGATGGCAAAAGATAGGCTTAAAACGCCGGGCCGGAATAGCTGTTCCCCTATTTTCGATATATTCAAAAAACAGTATTGGTATTGGCGATATAGAAGATCTCAAACTGTTAATAGACTGGTGCAGAAAAACGGGGCAGACAATAATTCAGCTTTTGCCGCTAAATGAAACAGGAACAGATAAAGCTCCATACAACTCGATAAGTACTTTCGCAATAGAGCCTATCTATATTAATTTAAATAAAGTTACAGGCATTGATTTAAATTTGTTTATAGACGATATAAACAGGTTGAAACGACGTTACCCCCAACGAAAATTAAGGACAACTTACGACGTAAAGAAAGATAAAATAGCCGTCTTATGGAAGATGTTCGAAGACAGGGTGGTTGTAGATAGCCGTTATTCCGATTTTTGCGAAGCCAATGCTTATTGGCTGGATGATTATGGCTTGTTCAAAGTAATTGCTGAAAATCTGAATCAACCAATTTGGGAAAAATGGCCCGATGATATCAAAAACAGGCACACAAAAACGCTTAGTAAGATCGAAAATGAGAACAGTGAGAAAATAGAATTTTTTAAATGGATACAATGGCAATTATTTGAACAACTGAAGGAAATCAAGGAATACGCCAATGATGTGGGCATCTTTATTATGGGCGACCTTCCTTTTTTGGTATCAAGAGACAGCGCAGATGTTTGGGCGCATCAAAGCTTTTTCAGGCTTGAACTTTCATCCGGAGCCCCGCCGGATATGTATTTTGCGCTTGGACAAAATTGGGGCATGCCTCCTTACAATTGGCCGGAAATTGCAAAAAATGGATTCAAATATATTCAAACCAGGCTGAAATATGCTGAGAGCTTTTATGATATGTACAGGGTCGATCATTTTGTCGGTTTATTCAGAATATGGACCATCCCACTGAGCTTTCCTCCGGAAGAGGCAGCGTTCAGGGGCAAGTATGAGCCTTATGAAGAGCATTTATGGGAAGAACATGGCAAGGCGATCATAAATGTAATGCTTGAAGGCACATCAATGCTCCCCTGCGGTGAGGATTTGGGAACCGTGCCTGCCTGTTCGTATAAAACGCTTCATGAATATGGCATTCCGGGTATTGAATTCCAACGGTATCTAAAAACGCCGGCTGATGGCTTTGGCTTTAAAAAGCCGCACGATTACAGAATGAATTCAAGCTGCGTTATATCAACGCATGATTCAAGTTTCTTTTTTAACTGGTGGAAGCACGAAGCCGGAACAATGGACGAAAAGCTGTTTGAAATGCTTTGCGCCAAACAGGGGTCGGATGCCGAACAGATCAGGTTTTTAAAGAGAGCCCTGTTTAACAGGAAGCTCTCAGGGCACGGTAGGTTATTTTGGAATGAAGAAATTAATTCACGTGAAATGTTCCTGAGCATCATCACGCCTACGCCCGAAACTGAAAACGCGCTATCTTATGCTTACCTGGATAGCTATGGCGAAAAGAAAAAATTTCTTGAGTATCTTGAAAGCAGGGATGCTTCAAGCGAGTATGCCAGCACAGAATTAATTTTCAAATGCCTTGAAAAGATAAATCAGTCCGCATCTATTTTCAGTATACAGTTAATTCAGGAGTACTTAACGCTGGATGATGAGTTATTTAAGAAGATGAACCGCTGGAAGTACAGAATTAATACACCGGGAAGCGTGAGCGCCGATAACTGGTCCATCTTACTACCCTGCTCTCTCGAAGAATTGCTTGAACTTGAGATAAACGATACTATTAAGGAAATTGTAACAAATTCCGGCAGGCTCTAATCCGGCTCGCCCAGCAGGCTCGCTTTAGCTTTAGCCAGTTCTTCCCTTTCAGCTTCGGTTATTTTGGGATATTTCAGATTCAGTTCGCTAAGCGTTCCAACAATAATATCGCCGACAGCCGCACGCATAAACCATTTATTATCCGCCGGAATGATATACCACGGGGCATACTCTTTTGAAGTATTTGTCAGCGCCTTTTCATATGCCTTCCTGTATTCATTCCACAAAGCCCGTTCCTTCAAGTCAGCTAGAGAAAATTTCCAGTTCTTCTGGGGTTTATCTATTCTCGCAAGAAATCTTTTCTTCTGTTCTTTCTTTGATACGTGCAGGAAAAACTTCAGAATTATCGTTCCTGAATCAAAAAGCATTTTTTCGAATTCACATATGTTTTTGTATCTTCTTTTCCAGAATTCTTCGTCGACTTTATCCGCCGAATCAATTCCCGGAATATTTTGTTTCAACAAAATTTCTGGGTGAACGCGCGTAACAAGAACTTCTTCATAATGCGAGCGGTTGAATATCTCTATTTTTCCCTTAAGCGGTGCGTTCTTATGTATCCTCCATAGGTAATCATGAGAAAGCTCAACAGAGTTTGGCAGCTTGAAGCTGGTAACATCGCATCCCTGCGGGTTTACCCCTGACATAACATGCTTAATCGTGCTGTCCTTCCCCGCCGCGTCCATAGCCTGGAATACAATTAACAGCGAGTGCGAGCATGACGAATATAGTTTATCCTGCAGTTCTGTAAGACTTGCAATATCCGCCTGTAACTTTTCTTCAGCGTCTTCCTTGTTCTTAAAACCCGCGGTGTAATCCGTGTCATAGTCTTTCAGATTTATTTCCGTACCGGGTTTTACAAAAATGTGTTTGTCTTCTTTTAAATGATTATCCGTTGATTTACCCATTATTTATAATATCCATCAATATTAAATTTATCTTTAAAATAATTTTCTCTCCAATTTGGATTTTGCCGGTCAAGGATCAAACCTTCCAGGGCTCCCAGGTAATAGAAACACGCCCTTTTCGATTCATCTAACTTGAGTTTTACCGAAACATTCTTAATATTCTCAAGCTTCTTCTTATACAGCTCTTTATATCCCGGAAAATCTGCAAGGTCATTCATTCCGCTCCGTGGGGTCCGTTTGTCTTTCATCAGTCCGGCAAATTTCAGCTCAGTATACATCGCAATTCCTTCCTGCCACAACTGAAATGAAAAATACCTATAATCTTTCTCACTCAAAAGCCCTTTGAATTTCTCTCTTTCAGTCATGAAAATATCTAAATTACTTTTGAATGAATCATCGCTTTCAGCGAAAGCTGTTTTTTGCGCGGCTATGGTAAGTATGTTGAATTGTTCCGCAACATACGGACTTACATAAGGGAAAGGATAATTAAGCATCCACATTCCGGTAGTATCGCCGTTTTTAAGATTCAGTCCATCAACGCCGGACATATAATCGGGCTGAGTGTATTGCATCTGGTGGAGATGTTCATGGAGAACCGATAGGATCCAGTCGCCGCTTGTTCTGCCGGCGTTTTCGGGGCCGCCGACTACTATTGTGTTAACATCCCCTACCGCAGCAAACGTCGCCAAAAAATTCGTTTTATATTTCCTTGGACGGCTGTAAACTTCAGCCTGCAGAGTTGTGTCAAAACCTATATCTTTGAATTCTTTGGTGGGCTCAGGGTGATTAATAAGAAATTCAAGGCTGTCTGAGACAAATAGTAAGACGTATGGAACCTGGTTAAAACCGCTCCAGACTGAATCACCTAATTCCTTTCCTATATCAAACGCTTCTCTTATCCTGACCTTATCCTCATATCGTAAAGATGACTTATCCTGAGAAAATTGAGCGTTTACTAATACTAATAGAAATACGATTATTTTAATACCTGATCTATACATTTTCAATATTATTTACGTTCCAATAAAGCCAGCCTGATTCCCAGGCTAATGAAGACCGTGCCGGCGATCCATTTAAATAACGATGAGTTATTCAGTTTTGTTTTCAGTTTATTCCCTAAACGGCTTGCAGTAATAGCTACAATTACATTAACAATTGTTCCGGTCGTGTTGAAGATAAGACCCAGTAAAATAATCTGGAGCGCAATACTTCCTTTTGACGGATCTATGAATTGCGGAAGAAATGCAAGAAAAAAAAGCGCCACTTTTGGATTAAATACGTTTGTTAAAACCCCCTGGTAAAAAATTGATTTAATGCTCTTCTTATTACCGGATATAAGAGATCCGTCCTTTTGTCTTTTAAACAGCGTTCTGAAACCTAAATAAACAAGATATGCCGCTCCTACAAGTTTTATTATTACGTATGCAGATGGAACGGCAAGTAACAATCCGGTTAGTCCAAATGCAACCGCAAGAGTGTGGATAATTGTTCCGCCGGCAATTCCAAATGCAGAGGCAATACCTGCATATCTACCCTCAGTCACGCTTCTTGTGATTACATACATCATATCCGGACCAGGAGTAAAGTTTAACGTAATACCTGCAAGCATGAAAAGCAGGATATTCTGAATTTCAAACATGTATATAATTATTTTATATTAAAAAAATCAACTGTTTCCCAAATCCGGCTTCAGCTCACACTTCTTTTCAATGGGCAAAAGCCTGAACGCCATAACAAATACAATAAATATCACTCCTGCTGCGATAAGAAAAGTTACTTCGGCAAATCGCGCATAAATAACGCCGCCTGCAATTAGTCCCGCGATGCTTGCCAAGCTTCCCATCGAGTTCGCAAATCCCTGCACGCTACCCTGGTAAACTTTTCCTGCAGCCTTTGAAAGCAGCGATAGAAACGAGGGCCACATCAAGCCGTTGCCTAATGCAAATAGAGCCGCGGAAGTGAAAATGATGATAGTATTATTTGAATAAAGCAATACGAAGTTAATCCCCAAAATTAAGCTTCCGAATATAATCAGCCTGCTTTCTGAAATTCTTTTTGAAACATAACTTAATAACGGACCCTGAACGAGCGCCATTAATAAACTCAATACGGCAAAGAAGGCTCCCATTTGCCCAAGGTTCCACCCCAGTTTTTGCACTGCATGAACAGGAAAAGCGGTGTAGTAAAAATTGAAACCAAGGAAGATCATGAAATACAGGATCAGGAAATATGGAATAAACTTTATCTTTAAAACATCTTTCAGCTTTATGTTCTTCTTATGCTTATCTTTAAAGCATTCCTTGTTTTCATGTCCAAGAACTTTTTGAATACCGGAACCGGCATCGCTTTCTTTAAATGGTTTTGGGTCTGAATCCGGAAGAAAAAATAAAATCAGAACAACAGCCGCAAGTGAAATAATGATTGCCGCCAATACCGGAAGCTTTTCAGCGTAAACAGTAGCTCCAAGAATTCCGGCCAATGTTGGACCTGCAACAAACCCTATATTCGCAGAAACAGACATCTTTCCAAAATTCCTGTTCCTGTCTTTTTCATCCGTAATATCGGCTAGATATGCGTTCGCAACCGATATATTACCGCCCGTTATGCCATCAACTGCCCTTGCAATAAATATGATGATGATTGGAACAGTAACGGCAAATATTCCAAACAAATTTGAATTAACATTGAAAATTACAGTAACCGGAACATAGAAGGATACAAAGAAAATTATCCAGCCAGCAAGCGTTCCCGCCTGGCTTAGAAGAAGAATTTTTTTTCTTCCGTAAATATCTGACCACTTGCCAAGAAGCGGCGCCCCAACAAGC
>Ga0265316_10004741_pt1 | contig 13452 bp, 11 predicted proteins | sample 4522metaG_FD_202092 | JGI IMG/M metagenome (GOLD analysis project Ga0265316, IMG submission 202092) | Rhizosphere microbial communities from Carex aquatilis grown in University of Washington, Seatle, WA, United States - 4-5-22 metaG | ecosystem: Host-associated > Plants > Roots > Rhizosphere >... | reverse complement strand
CATCTTTCACCCGCAGGCTCAGCCACGTCACGCGTCGAACAGCTGGCGCAGATCGTCAGGTTCGGCATCCCCGGCACGGATATGCCCGGTCATGAGTACCTGAATGACACGCAGCTTGCCTCCATCAGCCTCTGGCTGTCGCAGCGGATCGCGCAGCCGAACCTTACGAAAAACAATTCCATCGAATCAGGAGAGCTTCCATGAAGACCTTTGCGCGTTCCGTCCTTGTAGCCTTGCTGTTTCTGGCGCCCTGCGCGTTCGCACAGCACCAGACTTTTTCTGTCAATCCGGATGCGAGCCAGGTGGCCTTTGCCCTCGCGGGCAGCGGGCACCACGTAAACGGGACCTTTCATGTGCAGAGTGGAACGATCGACTTCGACCGCACCGCGGCCACCATCGCGGGCTCGGTGGTTGTGGCCGCGGGGAGCGGCAACAGCGGCGACCAGGGTCGCGACAAGAACATGAACAACAGCGTTCTGGATGTGGCCCACTTTGCGGAAATCTCGTTTGTGCCGAAGAGTTTTCAGGGAGCCATCGCGCCCGCGGGCGACTCCACCGTGCAGGTGACGGGCGTGTTTACTCTTCACGGTACGCCGCATGACCTGACCGTGCCCATGCAGATTCACATTGCCGGAGCGGCGCTCACGGCCAAGACACATTTCACCGTTCCCTATGTGAAGTGGGGCCTGAAAGACCCCAGTATCTTCATCCTGAAAGTGGCCAAGGAAGTGGACATTGATCTCTCGCTTACGGGGACGCTCTCTCCGGCGAACTAATGCAATCACCAAGACCTAACTTTGCTGTGAGTCGCAAAACGGGTGCGGCTGCGAGAGTCAGCGTCCGAGGTAGACGCGGTACTGCTGCTCCAGGACGCCGGCGGCGCGGGCCAGGGCGAGCTTGGACAGGTTGTATCGGTAGAGGCTCTCGACGAGGTTGCTTTGCGCGGCGGCCAGGGTAGCCTGGGCGGTGACCAGGGGCAGGTTGTCGTCCACTCCGGTGCTCACGCGGTCCGTTTCGTCGCTCAACGCGCGGGTAGCCAGGTCCACGTTGGAGCGCGCCACTTCCACCAGCTTGCTGGTGGCGTCCACATCGAGCAGAGCAGAGCGCACCTGCTGGTCGATGCGCCCACGCAGATCGGTTAGTTGAGCATTGACCGCGGCCAGTTGGGCGGCAGCGGAATCCTCATCGCCGCGCAGCCGTGCCTCGCGAAAGATGGGCACGCTGAGGGTACCCACCGCCGCAAAATTGCCGTGGGTCCCGGCGTCGTTTACGGTGTCAACACCCCAGTAGCCGCCGAAACTGAGGGTGGGCAGGCGCTGGCTGCGATATGCGAAGCGGATGGCCTTGACCTCAACCAACTGGTTTTGCAGGTTCTGATAGTCCTGGCGATTCTTGTAGGCGACTGCGCGCACCTCGTCCGGGGTCTGCGCGACCAGATCGCTATAGGGCGCGGAGTCAGTGAGAACAACCTTCTGTCCGGAATCGACACCGATCTCGCGCTTGAGCAGGATCAGGTCCTTCTCGACTGCATTTTGGGCGGCAATCAGCGCTTGCTGCTGGGCCAGCAACTGGACGCGTGCGCGTAGTTCGTCAAGGTTTGCCGCGGTGCCGGCCTCGTGCGCGGCATGAACCTGATCCAGCAGGAGCTTGTCGGCGGCTTCCAGCGCGGTGGCGTCCTCTACCTCGCTGGCTGCGGCAATGGCGTGCAGATAAGCCGATGCCACCTGCTGCACGACTTCGCCCCGCGCCGACATCTTGGCGAAATGAGCCGCTCGCTGCGCTGCGCCCGCCGCCTTCCAGCCGGCGAGTACGGGTCCGGAAAAGAGCACCTGGCGGAAGTTGAACTGACCCTGGGTGAGGTCGTTACGGGTGATGGCGGAAAACCCGGCAGGCATGGCGCCACCGGGAAACAGCGAACTGAACTTGCTGATGGTACCCGGCCCGAATCCCAACGCCGCGAGATTGTGTTGAAAGACACCGGTGCCGCCGCTGAGAGTGATGTTGGGCAGGAACTCCTGAAGTGCCTCATTCTTCTCACCGGTGAGGGCCTTCTCACCGTTTTCGGCTTCCTTCAGCCCCAGGTTGTTCTTGAGGCCCAGATTGACGGCTTCATCGAGTGAAAGCCTGAGGGCCTCGTCGCTGGCCGGATGTGCCGTGACGCTGCCGTAAAAGGGATTGACGGCGGAGGTGGGGTTCGGTGCCTGCCCGAGCATAGCTGTCCCCGCCACGCCGAAAAGGAGGCAAAACACCGGCGCTCCCACACGCCGAAAGACAAGATGATGACTGCAATTCACTTCCACTATTGTCTCAGATGAGCAAAACGGCGCAAGGATTCCCCGTCACAAGTGAAAAACCAGGACCAGCAGGGCGAAAGGCGCCTAAAGCAGCGTTTCCCGCCTCCAAAAACACTTCCCGGCCCCTGAATCTGTTGCCGGGCCCCGTGTCCAGGCAGGGCGATCGCTAGCCAACAGGCCAGAGGGTAGCTCCAGCAGTCGGCACATTGCGGCATTTTCGGTTGATGTTTGCTTCCGCGTTGGCATTAAGCGGGGCTACTATTACGTCGGTTTTGGCATCGTACTCCGGGATGCCCCAGTTTTGATTGGTGATCCTGGATAGGCAAAGGAGGACTATGGCTAGCCCTAAGAAATGCGCAAATGCGGCCTGTAGCTGTGTTCCACCCAACAATGCGAAGTATTGCAGCCCCCATTGCGAGGGTATCGGGAACAAGATGGAGATTGTGTGCCTCTGCGGCCACGCCGATTGTGCCGGCAACGTGAAATAAGCCATAGGCGCGGCGGGGAATAGATGGAGGGACCGCAATCACGCGGGCAGGAAAGCCTTGTCCTGCGGAACGCCGCGTATGTCTGGAGGATTGGGGGAGAACCCTACGCTGCGCGGAAGAACTTCTCCACCTTAGGACGCTTGCGCTGAGCGGCGTGCCATAGATCGTGCTGCTGCTGCAAGTCGAGCCACATGCCGGGCTCTGTGCCAAACGCGTCGGCCAGTCGGAGCGCCATCGACGCTGTGAACGACGCCCGTCCATTCAGCAGGCGCGAGAGCGTCGAACGCGCCACGCGCAGCCGCCTGGCCGCAACGGTCACTTGAACGTCGCCGAGGTATTCGCGGAGAATTTCGCCTGGATGGGCCGGGTTGTACATCGTCATTGCCATAGATGTTCTCCTCACTGGTCAGTGGTAATCCTGATAGTCCACAAGGATTGCATTTTCGTTTTCAAATCTAATTGTCATGCGCCAGTTTGCGTTGACCTTGACGGACCAGTGATCTGCGAGCGCCCCTTTGAGAGGATGCAGATCCCAGCCGGGGACATTCATTCGACTCGCGTTCTTGCCGCCGGAAGCTGTGGTACTGAGGCATCGCCCAGCGAAGCCGACCGTGAACTACTGAGCGCAGAGCATCCGTGCCGGGCGCTTCGGGTCTCGCTTTTGAGACCCGGGCGTCCGCACACAGAATGATTCAGTCCGCTATTCTTCCTCTTCCTCGATCGGGCGCTTGGCGTTGGCCAGGATCTTGTCGGCTACCAGTTGCGGGACGATGTCGTAGTGGTGCATCTCCATACGGTAGCTGCCTTTGCCCTGGGTCATGGAAGTGAGCAGGGAGCCGTAGGCAAGCATCTCGGACATCGGAACTTCTGCGTTGATGACCGTGGTGCGACCCTTGGACTCCATACCCTGGACGCGGCCACGGCGGCTGTTGAGGTCGCCCATCAGGGCTCCGGCAAATTCGTCGGGAGCCTCGATTTCGACCTTCATGATGGGCTCCAGCAGGCATGGCTTGCAAAGCTCCATGCACTTGCGGAAGGCTATACGGCCAGCCATCTTGAACGACATTTCGTTGGAATCGACGTCGTGATAGCTGCCGTCGAAGACGGTAACCTTGAAATCCACAACGGGATAGCCAGCCAGATATCCGCGCGCCGCGGACTCAACGATGCCCTTTTCGACGGCGGGAATGAAGTTGCGCGGAATGGCGCCGCCGAACACGTCGTTCTCAAACTCGAAGCCGCCGCCGCGGGGCATGGGCTCCATGCGAATCTTGCAGTCGCCAAACTGGCCATGGCCGCCGGTCTGCTTCTTGTGCCGGCCCTGGGCCTCGGCACGGCCGCGGATGGTTTCGCGGTAGGGCACCTTGGGCGCCTTGAGCGTGACCTCGGCGTGGTAGCGCTTCTTCAGGCGGGAGACGATGGCTTCAATGTGCGGCTGACCGGCGCCGGCAATCAGGAACTCGTTGGTCTGCGGGTCGCGGAAGAAACGAATGAGCAGGTCCTCTTCCATGAGCTTATGAATGGCCGGGGCCAGCTTATCCTCGTCGGCGCGGCTCTTGGGCTCAATGGCATAGGTCATGGCGGGCTCAGGCAAAGCGGCTAGTTCGACCTGGATGTCTCCACCTTTCTGGCCCAGCGTGTCGCCGGTAAACGCGTCGCGCAGCTTGGCCACGGCGCCCAGATCCCCTGCGTGAAGCTCGGGTACTTCGACGGCCTTGCGGCCCTGCATCACGCTCAAGTGGCTCAGCCGTTCCTGGCCGCGGCGGGTGTAGTTCTCCAGGGTGGCGTCATTCTTGACCACGCCGCTGATGACGCGGAAGAAGCTGATGCGTCCGGCGAAGGGGTCGGTCATGGTTTTGAAGATCAACAAAGCGGTGGGCTCGGCGTCGTCCACCTTGCGGAAGGAGATTCCGGCTTCGCCAGAGGCGGCAGCGTCACCGCCGTTGGCCGTGGCCTGCATGGCAAGCGACTTGACCGCAATGGGTGCGCGCTCGACCGGCGAGGAGGCGTAGACCTTGATGAAGTCCAGCAGGTGATCGGTGGCCATGTTGGACAATCCGCTGGTAAACAGCACGGGGAAGATACGGTCTTCGCGGACGGCCTCATGCAGCGCGGTAATCAGGTGCTGTTCAGGAATAGTGCCTTCGGCGAAGTACATCTCCATCAGCTCGTCTTTGCCCTCGGCCACCAGTTCCACCAGCGCCTCATGGGCTGCTTTGGCCTGGGCTGTCAGGCTGGCCGGGATTTCGCCGGTGATCTTGCCGCGACCGTCGCCGCCGGGGGTGTAATAGAAGGCTTCCATTGTCACCAGATCAACCACACCGTGAAAGCCCCCGGCGTCAGAGATGGGCAATTGCACGGGCACACAATTCCGGCCCCAGCGGTCGCGCACATCGTCAATGAGCGCGCTCAGTCCTTCGCCGCCTCCGGCCTTGGGGTGATCCATCTGGTTCACGACCACGATGCGGGGAACGGCTGCTTCTTCGGCATACCTCCACACCCGCTCGGTCACTGCTTCAACACCGTTCTGAGCGTTGACCACCACCAGCGCTGTCTCCACGGGCAGCAGAGCAGCGCGGGCCTCGTGAGAGAACATGTGGAACCCCGGCGTGTCCAGCAGGTTGATCTTTGCGCCCTGCCACTCGGCAAAGGCCACTGCGTTCTGCATGGTAGTACCGCGAGCCACCTCTTCTTCGTCATAGGCGGTGGCTGCCGAGCCGTCTTCCACGCGGCCCTGGGTAGGGGTCATTTTGGCGGCATGCAGCATGGCGGCGATCAAGGTGGTTTTGCCGCTGTGCGCATGCCCCACTACAGCTACGTTGCGGATCTCACTTCCCTGGTACGTTTTCATGGTGTTTCTCCTTGATGGTGCGAACCTAAAAATTGCGAACCTAAAAATTGCGAAACTGGATGGCGCGAATCCGGGCGCGGGGTTACACCGGCGACGAAGGCAGTCTTCCCAGCCTCAAAATCGAGATGCAGGGCAGCTGTGACGGGGATCGATTCCCGCGCAAATGAAATGGGTAGATGCAGATGAGAGCAGCACAGGGACCCCATGCAGGCGTCCGTGAGGACGTCAGCGGGTCCGAATTGCCGGGTTGCAGGGCCCGGTCTGCCGTCTTCCTCGTCCATGCGGAGGGTCTCCGGCAGGCGGTCGGCGGAACCCAGAGGGTGAATCCACCGGCCGTCCATCGTCAAAAAGCGGATGCTATCACACGCGGAGTGTGAACGTCCTGTGACTTGACGCACAAGGCGGGGCAGTTTTGCAGGGCAGGGGCTGCCCGGCGGCGGCCGGTACGCCGCACACCGCGAACGGATGGAACGTTCGCTGCTCCTCGACCGGTCTGTGATACATTTTGCTTACTCTTTCCCGTTCCCAGTTTCCATTGTTCTTCCCTTTTTTCCCGGACTGCCTTGAGGAGAATGCCGATGTCCACACCCGGCGGCGCGCACTCCGCTGCTGTTTCAGCCCCGGCAGCGCAGGACGCATCCATCGGCGCCTCGGCGCTGCGCAAGGCGGGACTGCGCCTGATCCCGGTGATCTCGGTGGGCTACGGCCTGGCCTACATGGACCGCGTCAACATCAGTTTTGCTTCGCTGCGGATGAACAGCGATTTGCACTTCAGCGCCACAGTGTATGGACTGGGAGCGGGGTTGTTTTTCATCGGCTACGCGCTGTGCGAGGTGCCGTCGAACCTGTTGCTCCTGCGCTTTGGGGCGCGGCGCTGGCTGGCCCGCATCATGTTTACCTGGGGGCTGCTGGCCACGGCCATGATGTTCGTGCACACACCGCTGCAGTTTTATGCCCTGCGTCTGCTGCTGGGCGTTGCCGAGGCAGGATTCTTTCCCGGGGTGGTCTATTACCTGATGCTGTGGTTCCCGTCGCGGATGAGAGCGCGGGCGGTAAGCCGCTTCTATATCTCGCTGCCACTGAGTTCGACGGTGATGGGCTCGCTGGCCGGTTGGCTGCTGGGCCTGGATGGACGGCTGGGGCTGGCGGGATGGCAGTGGCTCTTCCTGGTGGAGGGCGTGCCCTCAGTGCTGTTCAGCCTGGTGATTCTGCGCATGTTGCCGGACTGCCCGGCACAGGCCAAGTGGCTCACGGCAGAAGAGACGGCATGGCTGCAGCGGCAGTTGGATGCAGATGGCGCGCAGGCGCATCTTGGACACCAGGCGGGGGTGCTGAAGGCGCTGCTGTCACTACAGGTATGGATGATCGGCATCTTCTTCTTTTGCGCCCTGACGTGTAGTTATGGCTATGGCTTTTCCGCGCCGGCGATCCTGCAGGGCGCAACCGGCTGGAGCGTTACGCAGGTTGGCTACCTGGTGGCGGCACTGGGCGTGGCCGGGGCAGTGGCCATGTTGTGGAATGGGGCGCACTCCGACCGCAGCGGGGAGCGGCGGCTGCATTGCATCGTGCCCTGCGTGGTGATGGCCGCCGGCTACCTGGCGGCCAGCTTGGCAACGGAGTGGTGGCTGGTGGTGGCTTCGCTGGGGGCAAGTTTCATTGCGTTCAACGCGCTGCTGGGGCCGGCTGTGTCCGTGCCCACCCAGTTCATGGCGGGGCGGGCCGCTGCGGCGGGGATTGCGGCCATGAATACCATCACCATGTTTAGCGGATTTGTGGGGCCTTACTGGATGGGCGTGGTGAAAGACGCAACGGGAAGCTATCAAATAGGAGTGCGCGGACTACTGGTGCCCGCCCTGGCCGCGGCCGGTGTGATGCATGTGCTGCATCGCAACCTGGCCCGGCGCAAAGTGGCGGTCGTGGCGAGCGCCCGGCTGGCGGACGAGACTGCTTGATGTATCTCCAGAATTCGATTATGAGAGGTTCCCGGACGCTGAAATGAAGGCGCATTGAGGAGACACTGCGACCTAAAAACAGTTCCCCGCTTACTCACCGGTCAAGTACACTCGTGAGGTCCACTTCAACGCAGCTTCACCCCTGTTGGGCGATTGCGCCTTCTGCGTGGCTCGGTGGCAATCTTCCCCCTTTGGACAACCTGATGAACGAGAAAGCAAGGAGATCGCTGTGACTATGCCTGAATTGACACCTGATCACATTCTGCAAACCGGCCTGTCATTCTGGGCCTCGAAGGCCCTGCTGAGCGCGGTAGAGATGGAAGTCTTTACCGAACTGGCGAAACACCCGGAAGACCTGGATGCGCTGACTGGAAGGCTGGGCCTTCATCCCCGCTCTTCCCGAGATTTTCTGGATGGGCTGGTGGCAATGGGATTTCTGGAACGCCACGAGGGAATCTACTCGAATACGCCGGCGACGGACCTTTTCCTCGACAAACACAAGCCGTCCTATATCGGCGGGATGCTGGAGATGGCGAACCGGCGGTTGTTTTTGCACTGGAAAAAGCTGACAACGGCGCTGCGGACGGGTCAACCGCAGAGCGAGGCGGGACCCAACGGGACGGAGACGTTTGCCGCGCTGTACGCCGATCCGGAGCGCTTGAAGGGATTTCTGCGGGCGATGACGGGAGTGAGCCGGGGCGCGAACCTGGCAATTGCAGCCAAGTTTCCGTGGGCGAACTATAAGACGGTGGTCGACGCCGGGCCTGCCCAGGGAGATCTGCTGGTGCAGGTGGCGCTGAAGAATCCGCATCTTTCCGGCGTGGGGCTGGACCTTCCGGAAGTGGGTCCGATTTTTGAAGAGTACGTGGAAGATAACGGCTTGTCATCGCGGTTGCGATTCCAGCCGGGAAGTTTCTTTGTGGATCCGCTGCCCAGGGCGGACGTGGTCATGATGGGGCACATTCTGCACGACTGGGATCTGGAAGAGAAGCGGATGTTGATTGCCAAGGCGTACGAAGCTCTTCCCAAAGGCGGCGCGCTGATGGTGTACGACGCGATGATCGACGACGACCGGCGAAAGAACGCGTTTGGCCTGCTGATGAGTCTGAATATGCTGATCGAAACTCCCGGGGGATTCGATTACACCGGCGCGGACTGCATAGGCTGGATGAAGGACGCGGGTTTCAGAGAGACGCGCGTGGAACACCTCGTGGGGCCGGATTCAATGGCGATCGGAATCAAATAGCGAGAGGTTAAAGGGCCGCGGCTTTGGCTGCGGTCTTGTCGCTGGTTGATTGCAATCAGAGCGTTACTGTGGCAGGCAGGATATCTTCCACGTCGATCCACTGGGTGGGGTAGTTGCCGGTGTAGCAGGCGGTGCAGAAGCCGTTGCTCTCGTCGCTGTCGCAGCACTTGAGCAGACCGTCGAGGGAGAGGTAGGCAAGGGAATCGGCCTCGATGAAGCGGCGAATCTCCTCGACGGACTTGTTGGCCGCGATCAGGTCGCGCTTGCTGGGCGTGTCGACGCCGTAAAAGCAGGGCGAGATGGTGGGCGGGCAACTGATGCGCAGGTGCACCTCGCGCGCGCCCGCGCCGCGCACCATGCGCACGATCTTGCGGCTGGTGGTGCCGCGGATGATGGAGTCGTCGATGAGGACGACGCGCTTGCCCTCAAGGAGATTGCGGACCGGGTTCAGTTTGAGGCGCACGCCGAAGTCGCGCACCCGCTGCTCCGGCTCGATGAAGGTGCGGCCCACGTAGTGGTTGCGGATGAGGCCGAAGCGGAAAGGAATGCCGCTCTGATCGGCGTAGCCCAGGGCGGCGGTCACTCCGGAGTCGGGGACAGGGACGATTACGTCCGCGGGTACACCTGATTCGCGCGCCAGTTGGCGGCCCATCTGGTCGCGGCTTTCCTGCACCCAGCGGCCAAAGATGCGGCTGTCGGGGCGGGCAAAGTAGACATGCTCGAAGATGCAGCTCGATCGCGGAAAGCCGGTGGCGTATTGACGGCTGGTGACGCCGTCTTCGGTGACCATGACCAGTTCACCGGGCAGCACGTCGCGCTCATACTCGGCGCGCAGCAGGTCGAAGGCGCAGGTTTCAGAGGCGAAGACGATGGTATCGGGGCCGTCGGGATTGCGCATGCGGCCCATCGACAGGGGCCGGAAGCCGCGCGGATCGCGAGCAGCGAAGATGCGGTCACGGGTCATCATCACAATCGAGAAGGCGCCTTCAACATGGCTGAGCGAGTCGGCGATGGCGTCTACCAGGGTGCCGGCTTTGGAGTGCGCGATGAGCTGGACGATGATCTCGGAGTCGGAGGTGGTCTGAAAGTAAGCGCCGTCGCGCTCCAGGCGTGAGCGCACGTTGCCCAGGTTGACCAGGTTGCCGTTGTGCGCGATGGCGATTAGGCCCTTGGTGGAGTCCACCCGAATGGGCTGGGCATTCAGCAGCGCGGAGTCGCCGGTGGTGGAGTAGCGGGTGTGGCCGATGGCCATCTGGCCGGGGAGCTTGGCTAGCACATCGTCGGTGAAAATCTCCGAGACCAGGCCCATGCCTTTGATGTTGGCCAGATGCTGGCCGTCGGCGGTAGCGATGCCGGCTGACTCCTGACCGCGATGCTGCAGGGCATAGAGGCCGAGATAGGCCTGGCGCGCGGCGTCCGGGTGGCCGTGGATTGCGATGACGCCGCACTCTTCGTGGAGCTTGGGATCTCCCAGATTCTTTCGGGGTGAAGTTGTGGAATCCCAGGTCCGAAAATCCGGACCTGGGGCACCCGAATTTTCAACCTTGACCTCGCTTGTTGCGTCGGTCATCCCTTCGACGCCTTGATAGAGGCGCCGGGTCATGCGGTTACCTCGCCGTGCAGTGTGGCTTCCAAGGCGGAGGCCCAGGGCTTGCGGAGTTCTGTGAGCGGAGCGGAGATGAAGGCGTCGCCATAGACCGAGAGTTCCAGGAGGTCGCCACCGGTGGTGCCGATGCGGGCAATATGGAAGCTGAAATGCTCGGCCAGCTCTTCGATTGCGGATATCTGGCTAGGCGCGGCGGAAATGAGCATGGTGGAGGCGGGCTCGGCGAACAGGCCGAAGAGCGGGTGAAGCAGTAGCGACTCGTCCTGTTCGATGCGGGCGCCGATGCCGCCCCCGAATGTGGCCTGCGCCAGGGCTACGGCAATGCCGCCGTCGGCGAGGTCGCGCGCGGAATGAACCAGTTCGCGGCGAGCCAACTCGATCAGCAGGGAGTGGAGATCGGCTTCGGCTTCGAGATCGAGCGGAGGAGGTTGACCCCAGATGCCGCCGAGCACCACTTTCGCATATTCCGAAGAGCCAAAGGCGAGGAGTTCGGCAGTGGCTGAAGCTACCTCTTCCGCGTCGCCTTCCGGGGTGAGGGGTTCGGGACGCGGCACCACGTAAGGATTGATCTCCTGGGGCTCGAAGGGGACCTTGAGATTGGGATCGGGTTCGTCGCCAGATGGGATAGGCCAGAGGAGCAGAATGGCGTCGCCCGCAGCCTGGAAGTGGGAGGGCACAGCCTTTGTTACGTCGTCCAAAATGCCCACGATGCCCAGCACAGGGGTGGGATAGATGCCTTCGCCTCGGGTCTCGTTGTAAAGAGAAACGTTGCCGCCGGTGATCGGAGTGCCCAGGGCCGTGCAGGCTTCCGCGATACCGTCGATGGCGGCGGAAAGCTGGGCCATGATTTCAGGCTTTTCAGGATTGCCGAAGTTGAGGCAGTTGGTGGCGGCCACGGGAGTTGCGCCGGTCGAGGCCACCTTGCGTGCAGCCTCGGCCACGGCGTGCATCGCGCCGAGTTTCGGATCGAGATATGCCCAGCGGCCATTACCGTCGAGAGCCATGGCCAGCCCGCGCTCGTGGCCCGTTGTGCCGGTGCCCTTGATGCGCATGACGCCGGCCTCGCCGCCGGGGCCTTGCACGGTATTGGTCTGCACCATGGTGTCGTACTGCTCGTGGACCCAGCGCTTGGAACAGACGTTGGGGCTGGTGAGCAGCTTCTTGAGGTCGGCCAAATAGTCGCGGTCCCGGGCCAACTCCGCCTGCACCTGGTCGGGCGGTTCGAGTGGAACCGGCGCCTTCCACGTGCCCACGGGGCGATGGTAGAGGGGCGCGTCATCGGTGAGCGACTGGTTGGGAATATCTGCCACCAGTTCACCGTGGTGGCGAATGCGCAGGCGCGGCGCCGGCTCGACTGTACCGACGATTACCCCGTCCAGGCCCCACTTGGCAAAGACCCGCAGCACCTCGGCTTCGCGGCCCTTTGTAGCCACCAGCAGCATCCGCTCCTGGCTCTCAGAAAGCATGATTTCGTAGGCGCTCATCCCAGTTTCGCGCTGCGGTACCAGGTCGAGCTCCACATCGAGGCCGACGCCGCCGCGCGCACCCATCTCGCAGGTGGAGCAGGTGAGCCCCGCCGCACCCATGTCCTGTATGCCGACGATGGCGCCGGTCTGCATGGCCTCAAGGCAGGCTTCAAGCAGCAGCTTCTCCATAAACGGATCGCCGACCTGCACGTTAGGCCGCTTGGCCTCGGAGCCCTCACTGAACTCCTCGCTGGCCATGGTGGCGCCGTGAATACCGTCGCGCCCGGTCTTGGCGCCCACGTAAATGACGGGGTTGCCGGCGCCGGTGGCCTTGGCGTAGAAAATCTCGTCCTTGCGCACCATGCCCAGGGCAAAGGCATTGACCAGCGGGTTGCCGCTGTAGCAGGCCTCGAATTTGGTTTCGCCGCCCAGGTTGGGCACGCCAAAGCAGTTGCTGTAGCCGGCAACGCCGCTGACCACGCCCTCGACAACGGCGTGGTTCCTGGCTACGAGCTTGCGCTCTTCAGCGTCCTGGCCAGCTTGTTCGTTGATCTGGCCAAAGCGCAGAGAATCCATCACCGCCAGAGGACGCGCACCCATGGTAAAGATGTCACGCAAGATGCCGCCGACGCCGGTTGCCGCGCCCTGGTAAGGCTCAATGTAGCTGGGGTGGTTGTGGCTCTCGATCTTGAAAGCGCAGGCCCAGCCGTCGCCTACGTCGATGATTCCGGCGTTCTCACCCGGCCCCTGGACGACACGGTCGCTCTTGGTGGGCAGCCGCTTGAGGTGGACACGGCTCGACTTATAAGAGCAGTGCTCGCTCCACATCACGCTGTAGATGCCCAGTTCGGTGAGAGAAGGAACGCGGCCCAGTGCTGCCAGAATGCGGTCATACTCATCCGCCGTGATGCTGTGCTGAGCCAGCAACTCCGGGGTTACCACGACCGGACCGGGAACGACTGCAGAAGAGGCAGTAGTCATCACGATTGCCTCCATTGTCGCACGGGAGTTCGATTCGTCCCGTGCAATGCGGGGAGAAAGGACTTAGAGCAGAATTAAGCCGGGAAATCCACAAACCTCGCCACGTCTAATTGCACTTGGGATTCGGATGCCCCCGGTCCATCAGGCCGGTGGTGGGAACATCCATCAGGCCAGTGCTGGAACGTCCATAAGGCCGAGCTGGAAAGTTCATCACTCCAGTGCTGGAACGTTCATAAGGCCAGTGGCCGAACATCAGGCCAGTGCCTGGAACCAGGATCTTCGTCACTCAATCGCCAAAGCATAAGCGACTTGGCCCTCTTAAACTAGCCCGATAATCAACGTATATGCGATACTTCTCTCGGCGCCCCACCCCATGCCGGGATGGCGGAACTGGCAGACGCAGCGGACTCAAAATCCGCCGATCGCAAGGTCGTGGGGGTTCGACCCCCCCTCCCGGCACCACAGCCCGGAGCACCTGGGAGGAAAACTCAGTCAGGGAGCAGTCGAACCCGACCCGCTTATCCCGGTTGTGCAATCAACCAACCTCACCATCCTGATGCGCGTGAAG
>Ga0265316_10004738_pt1 | contig 13457 bp, 10 predicted proteins | sample 4522metaG_FD_202092 | JGI IMG/M metagenome (GOLD analysis project Ga0265316, IMG submission 202092) | Rhizosphere microbial communities from Carex aquatilis grown in University of Washington, Seatle, WA, United States - 4-5-22 metaG | ecosystem: Host-associated > Plants > Roots > Rhizosphere >... | reverse complement strand
TCCCTCGCTATTTGAAGGGCCTTCATGAGGTGAGTCTGCGCGTTAACGTAATCTTTCAGCAGGCGGTAAGTTAAGCCGATATTAATGTAGGTTACCAGCAGAGATTCTTTATCGTTTAGCTTTACCGCTATTTCATTTGCTCCTGAATAGAACTTAAGAGCATTTGCATAATCGCTGATATTAGTATACACAAGCCCGATGTTTGAAAGCACAATTGATTTACTTCGCAGCTCATCCATTTCGTCGTAAATTTTCAGGCATTTAAAATAAGTTTTAAGGGCGTTGGAGTAGTTGCCGAGGTTATCATGCATAATGCCTATTGTGTTGAGCCCATCTGCCATTTTCTTCTTATCGCCAATTGATGTGGAGATCTTAATACTTTCCGATAGATATTTCATAGCGTCGGGGTAGTTTGAAAGAAGCTCGTTGCAAACTCCCATAAGGTAAAGCGAATATGCCTCCGCTTTCTTATCAGCGCTTTTTAAAGAGCTCACATAAGCGTTATATGACCTTTCAAGGCTTCTCTGAGGCTCGCTGAACTTAAGTTCGTTGGCTTCTTCAAGCATTTTATAGATATGTTCATTAAATCCACTGAGACTCAAATCATTATCTCCGGCAAGCGGGTAAATTTTATCATTATGTAAGTTATTTAAAAAAAGCAACATAAATAATACCCAAATCAAGCCAGATATTCACTCAAACGGGGGTATTGCAATTGATTGAAAATAACCGAACAGGTGATTTTAATTAAATCATTTACACCTATCTTATATAATTATGAATATGTTTATAAAAGTTATTTTCATTCTTTTGTTTTTGCAGCTTGCGTATTCGCAGCCATCAACATGGATATCAAAAGGAATTGGCGGCGGCGGCGCAATGTTCGCCCCCAGTATAAACCCCGCTAACGATAATGAATACTATGTGGGATGCGACATGAGCGAGCTGTTCCATACGACTGATTTTGGCGCATCATATGTTACGATGAGTCATTTAAATATTCAGGGAGGGCATAATTCAACTGTAAGATTCACGAATAATCCGCTTATAATGTATGCAGTCAGCTACAAGCCTTCCGGCGCTAACGATTTGATCGCGCCGGTTAAAACTACAGACGGCGGAAACACATGGTTCACACTTCCGGGAAATCCGGACGCAGGCGAGGAAACATTCAGCATCAACGTTGATTATAACAATCCTTCCAGAGTGATAATATCTTATTACGGAGCAGTTTACTTTTCATCCAACGGAGGAAATAACTTTACGAATATTCATAACGCTATTAACAGCGGAGCAGGCGTTCTTATTGCCGGGGCTTTTTTTGATAACAACAATATTTATATCGGCACAAATGACGGCCTGATAATTTCAACCAACGGAGGCGCTAGTTTCGCGGTTACGAACATCACGGGCATTCCGCAGCCGCAGAGGATTTTTTCTTTTGCCGGGGCTAAACAGGGATCGACTGTCAGATTTTTCTGCCTTACTGCTGATTCAACCGATATATACGTTGGGGTGGCGGGTTCGGACTACTGGGGTTTTATGCAGGGGGTCTATTCATTAGACTATGGCGCCGGTATCTGGACATCAAGAATGACCGGAATAACTGTTAATACCGATTATCCTATGTTTGTTGGCGCCGCGCAAAACGATATTAATACGGCTTATCTTGCCGGCAGCAACTCATCCGGATATCCGAATGTACTTAAAACCACCAATGCAGGAATAAGCTGGACCAGAGTTTTTAACACAACAAACAACCAGAATATTTTCACAGGCTGGAGCGGACAGGGCGGCGATAGAGGCTGGGGATACGGCGAGTGCGCGTTTGGCGTTGCGGTCGCGCCAAATAATTCCAATAAAGTTTTATTCGGAGATTTTGGTTTTGTACATAAAACATCAAACGGCGGTGTAACGTGGTACCAGGGTTATCTTTCACCTGCGGATCAAAATCCTGCAGGCTCAAATACTCCAACAGGAAGATATTATCATGGTATTGGGCTTGAAAATACAAGCGTGTGGCAATTGTTTTGGGGCGATTCATTAAATATGTTCGGCGGCTTTTCAGATATAAAAGGAATACGAAGCGCTGATGCAGGTAATTCATGGTCTTTCAATTATACGGGGCTCAATGCGAATACAACATACAGATTGACGAAGAACGCCGCAAGTAATACTATATACGCGGCAACTTCAAATATTCATGATATGTATCAAAGCACAAGGCTCACTGACGCTATTCTTGATGCGGCAGATGCCGATGGAAAAATTCTGTATTCAACAAATGGCGGCGCGGCATGGCAGCTGATGCATTTATTCAGCCATCCTGTATTCTGGATAGCGTCTGACCCGAATAACCCGAACAGGATGTACGCCAGCGTAATTCACTCAACGCTGGGAGGAATATATATTTCAAACGATATACAGAATCTTGGAACTTCAACATGGACTAAGCTGCCGAATCCGCCAAGAACCGAGGGGCATCCTGCTTCAATAGTTGTATTGAACGACGGGAAAATGGTTTGTACTTATTCAGGGCGGAGGACATCGGCATTCACAGCAAGCTCAGGTACTTTTATTTACAATCCGCTCACGAATGGATGGACGGATATTTCCGACCCGGGCATGTACTACTGGACAAAAGATATTGTTTTGTATCCGTACGACGCAAACCAGAATACTTTTTATGCATGCGTATTCAGCGGATGGGGCGGGCCTCCAAACGGTCTGGGCGGCTTATACAGAACAACGAACCGCGGATTGGTTTGGTCCAAAATTAATAACCAGGACAGGGTTACATCTGTTACGTTTAGCCCTGTAAATCCCAACCAGGCATATATGACGACCGAAACTCAAGGTTTATGGTATAGCTCGAACATTACATCCGGCGCGCCGGCATTTGCCCAGGTGACAACATATCCGTTCCGTCAGCCGGAAAGAGTTTTCTATAATCCGTATAACAGTAATGAAATTTGGGTATCAAGTTTTGGAGGGGGCTTAAGAGTCGGCAATACCCTTACCGGCATAATTCCTATTAGCGGTGAGATTCCCATGGAATATAAATTAAATCAGAATTACCCGAATCCGTTTAATCCGAATACGAAAATTGTTTTTGGCCTGCCAGGATCATCGCATGTTAAGCTGGTTATTTACGATATACTGGGAAGAGAGATCGCAATTGCAGTAAATGAGATATTACAGGCAGGCGAGTATTCTGTGGATTGGAACGCATCCGGTTTCCCAAGCGGCGTTTACTTTTACAGGTTGATTGCAGGCGATTATACAAAAACGAATAAGATGGTATTGGTAAAATGAGAATTGTTCTTTATGTAATAAAAGAGGGCGCTAATTGCGGCCTTTTTTAGTTTTGTGTAAGGATTCCTTAGTGTTTCCATCGACTGTAAAAACTATCGTAAACACCTGTTCCTCCAATTGTTTACAAATAGCCCGAATCGTTATTGCTTGTTTAATCTGTTAGTTTTAAATTACCACGTAAACGTAAGTTTTAAAAAAGATTTAAATTAAACTCTTTTAAAAAAATGATACTAATAGTACTCCTGTTATTTTCACAGCCTTTACTCAGTCAAACAACATATTTATGGACCGGAAATGTAAGTACAAGTTTCAGCGCCGCAGGTAATTGGACGCCAACCAGGCAGGTTATGTCCGCAACTGATATTCTAATTATAGAAAACGGAGGCGCTATAAATATAACTAACGTGAACCAGGTTACAGTTGGGCAGCTTATTATAAAGAACAACTCCTTTGTAACAATGTCGCCAGGTTCCGGAAACCCGCGTATACTTTCAATACAAGGCGTCTCCGAAGGGTTAGGAAAAGGCCAGAATAAAAAAATGTATTATATCGGCGATCTAAAATATAACGAATACTCCGATTCCGAAAATATGGGACAGGATCTTGATGTGGCGACCTCTAAATATAATGAATACAAAATCCCGGAAAGCAAGGGAATGGGCGATGTAAAATTTGCTGACAGGGACGAAGATCAAATCTCCGTTAAAAAAGGTATAGGCGACTTAAAATATTCTGAGCATGAATTATTTAGTTTTACAGACGGGGATTTAGTTATAGACACCGGTTCAAGCCTTGAAATTAACGCCAATAACCCACGTCTTAGCATATACGTTAAACACAATGCAAATGCAATAGTCTCAGGTTCATTAACATTCTCAGGAACCCAGGAAAATTACATTAATGCATATGATTCAAACGCAATTGAATTTAAAACAGGTTCTTTACTTATTCAATCCTGTCCCGGTTATATTTTTACAAATAGCGGGATCAGCAACTCTGTAATATTTGAAAATGGCTCTACTTTTAATATTAATAATACTCAGGCTGCAAATCCCTTTGGGCTATCATTGCCGGATTCCAAGGTTAGATTTGAAAAGGGAAGCGTTTTAAGTATTTCCGCCTCGCTTCAGAACCTGAGATTCAAAGGCAGAAAACTTCCGAACCTGAATATACAAAATAGTTCCGAAGCCATTGTGATTGATTCGGCAACCAGTTTTTCGGCTGATTCAATAAATATTAACCCCAATAGTTCTTTAAAAGTGTGCAGCAAAAATGGCGTAAAGCGTTCTGCAATAAATATCAAAGGAAATTTGAATATTAACGGAACGTTAATTCTTGAAGACTCTAATGATATAAGTTTTGACGGAAATTCATTACAAAACATTAGCGGGTCAGGAGATATTATATTTCCCGCTATCGGCGAAGTTATTGTTAAGAATAATATCAGGCTTTTCAGAGACTTGCTTATCCCATGCCCGATAAATCAGGCTAATGGTTCAATTGATTATAACGGATATACGATCTTTACCGGCGGGAGTTCAGGTAAACCTGAAGCGATAAAATCGAAAAGTGAAAATACCGGGATCAAAACCGAACCAAATGCCCCCGTGGAATTCAACTTATCGCAAAATTATCCAAACCCGTTCAATCCTGTAACTAATATTAATTTTGCTGTTCCAAACAGATCATCTGTTAAACTTACGGTCTACGATATGCTTGGTAAAGCAATTGAATTACTGGTTAATGGCGAGTACACTGCGGGAACATATAAAACAAATTGGAATGGGGCAAACTATCCGAGCGGCATTTACTTTTACAGACTTACTGCTGGCGATTATACTAAAACGAATAAAATGGTATTAGTAAAATAAGGATTGTTTTTATTTCGCCTGGGAAATGAAGCATTAGCGTAGTTTTGCGGAGAAGATGGGATTCCTTCGTAGGAGTCCCTTCGGGAGAACCCACAAACCGTTATATAATTATATTTTCTTTTAGTCAGTTATATCCGCTAATACTCTTAAAGAATAATTCTCTTTTAATTGCATCTGTCTTATTATTAAATATTTCAAAATAATGAATTTTGTATGGGCGATGACCTTTGGTAGTTCTCACATGTCCGTAATTATGTTCTTTTAGTCTCGATTCAATATTCGAGGCACTGCCATAATAGAAAATACCATCACTGAGACTTTTCAGAATGTAAGCGTAAAACATATTTGCGGAGAAGGTGGGATTCGAACCCACGAGCCGCTATTAACGGCTACACACTTTCCAGGCGTGCCTCTTCAACCACTCGAGCACCTCTCCGATTGTGAATATTTAAAAGAACAAATTCCTATTTCAATTTAACGGTAAAACTAAGCTTAACTGTAACGCCATCTTTAAGCGCTTCCTGCCTGTTGCCTGTCATACTGCCATCGCCGGTATAACCGTCATAAATTCCGGTTCCGCCAATTACAGTTACAGTAGCTGAAAACAACGGGTCCTTTCCCTGATACGAACCCATAGATTGTCCAAGCGATTGAACTGTAATAGTAGAATTATCAGGAAAAGTCAGGATATCATATTCTATAAAGCTTCCGTTACCGCTTGTATAATCATAAACGAAATAAACGCTGACTGCAGCATTTGTGCCGTCTGCAAATAATGCATTTCCTGTTCCGGTTGCAAGCCCCATCCTGTGATGCAAAGAGTCATTCACAATAGCAACATCATTCTTGCTTACCTGGTACCTCATATCAAACTTTAAAGTTTTGGGCTGTGCGTATATTGAGCCGGAAGTCAAAACTAGGAACATTAAAAGCGTGGCTAATTGATTTTTCATTCAGTCCAATAGTCCAATTTTGAAAGCAACAAGGGGTTTATAACCCCTTGTAAACGAAAAGTTTGCGGAGAGCGAGGGACTCGAACCCCCACAGGCTTGCGCCCGGCGGTTTTCAAGACCGCTGCAATACCATTATGCGAGCTCTCCTATGTACAAATATAACTATTTTTAGCCAATTTGTCGATTTACAAATTCATGAACTCCGAACGTACATTCAATCCCAAACGGATAGAAGCGCCTTTATATTGTATAATAGTTTGGGTATTTTGTGATGGATGTATCCCGGTCCTGTATTTATACAGTTATTTTGTGTAGACCGGACCGGTTTTAAGAGGAGAAGATCCTCTGTCATTTTTTTTATTTTAGACGTCAATCATAACGTCTGGCAGTTTTTTCTTCTGGAGTGATTGAGCTTTGAACTGGAAATTTACTGATAAATTAGTTAACAATATTCAGACAGGTTTAGACCCTGCCTTTGCATATAGTAAAAGAATTCTTCCGAATAAATGCAGCAGAGGAACCGGAATAACCGGCTCCGTGGATTATCATGAATTTGTAGACCGCAACCTTGAAGAATTTGGAATGAGAATTGAGCTTATCACTGAAGATTTGATGAAAAAAAATATCAGGAAGTTCTCTAAATTCGTAAACGACGCATTTGCGGAATATTACCAGCAGTATAAGTGGAGAAAGTATGCCGATGATAATTACCTGTTAAATCCGTTGAAGGATAAATTTAAGTTTAGTTTTTGTATCTTCGATTCTGACGAAGAGATAAGATTTTTGAACTTTACATCTGTACTGGACGGCAAACTCAATAACCACCTGACATTTGCATCAAAAAATACGCGCAGGATGAACCTTGCAAAATATCACATTATTAAATTATGCCAAACGGGGCTGGATTGCGGATATGAAAAGCAGGTTGGCTACTGGCCCAAAATTAATAATGGTTCCATAATACTTTATTTAAGAATGGGGTGGGAAGCAGCCAGTATTAAAGATGACGGAATATTAATTATGCAGGCGGATAATGCGGAAGTCATACGCAGGGCTTATAAATTATTAACCGAAAAAGAAACGCATATCATGGCATAGTATGCTTCATTATCTTTATAAGTTTTACTTTAAACGATATTATCAGCGCTACAAGAATTTATTTATAAATTGTTAAAACAAATTAGAATTACGCCTTTATATATATAAAGGAATAACGGGTATGAATACATTAATTGATACGGGAATAGATCAATCCATAGATTATCATAGATTTGTAGATGAAGGGCTTGCAAAGATGGGGCTGAGAATCGAGCTTATAACTGAAGAAGTAATGAGGAAAGATATCAGGGAATTTTCCACATTTATCAATGATGCGTTCACGGAATATTATGAGATCTACAAATGGCGAAAGCATGCAGACGATGATTACCTTTTAAATCCTTTAACCGATAAGTTTAAATATAGTTTTTGCATCAGGAATTTAAGAGATGAAATTGTTTTTGTTGACTTTTCCTCAGTTACTGACGGTATGATCGATAATCATATTGTATTTACTTTGAAAGAATACCGCGGTATGAACCTTGCTAAATACCACATCATTAAATTAAGCCAGGTCGGGCTTGATAACGGTTATACAAAACAGATCGGATACTTTTCGAAAAAGAACAAAGGATCGATAAGCCTTTTTGTGAGAATGGGTTACGAAATATCTCACATCAGGGAAGACGGGCTGATAATAGCTTACGGCGACAGCGAAACGGTCCTGAAGAACACATATAAGATGCTTACCGAATCAGATAATTCACCAAACTATTAGGACTCAATTAAGATGAAAGTCGCAGTCATCCAGTCAAACTATATCCCATGGAAGGGTTATTTTGATATTATACATGACTCGGACCTGTTTATTTTTTACGATGACGTTCAGTTCACTAAAAATGACTGGCGCAACCGCAATAAGATAAAAGTGAGCGGCGGCGTTCACTGGCTTTCTGTTCCCGCGGGGACAGACCTGAACCGGACCATAAATGAAGTTAAGATACAGGATTCAGTGTGGGCAAAAAAACACTTCAAGACCATTGAGCAGTATTATTTAAAGGCTCCGTATTATAAACAATACCGTGATTTTTTGAACCATGTATATTTTGAGAGAAAATGGGAGTTCCTTTCGGAGCTGAATCAATTTCTGATAAAGACGATCGCCGTTGATTTCTTAAAGTGTAAGACCGTTTTTGATACGTCGCTGAATTATTTGCCAGAAGGAAAAGGCCTGCACCGTCTTCTGGACCTTCTGAAGAAATGTAAAGCGGATGTATATTATTCGGGTCCATCGGCAAAGAATTACATAGGCGAAAATGATTTTAAAGATGTAGGGATAGAACTGGTGTGGAAAGATTATTCAAGCTATCCTGAATACCCCCAGCTATTTCCGCCGTTCGAGCATTATGTGAGTATTCTGGACCTGTTATTTAACGCCGGCCCGGATGCGCCGCATTATATTTGGGGATGGCGGGAAAGTAAATCATAAATTTCAAAAATAATTTCAGATTTAATTAATTTACGTATGCTAAATTTATTCGGCAGGAAATTCCCTAGCGAAAATTTTCCACCGGTTATTGTTCATGTAATTTATTTATTGATGTCGGTGACCTTTTGCCTGATATACAATCACATGGTGATCGGCGTATCGGACCTGCGTTACGATGAATATGCGGGAATTTACAGGGTGCTTGAAGGAAATGCCATTAAGGCGATACAATTCAGGGTGCTTGTGCCGTTAATTTTTAAGGCGTTTAAGATCCTGCATATCCCTGACAGGGCTATATTAATTTTTATATTCGTAGCATTCACATATTTTACATTAATCTTTTTTTATCTTATACTTAATATTCATTTTCGAGATAAGGTATTTAACTCTATTCTGGCGCTTGCATTGTTTTACCCTATGTTCTGGAATTTTATTTTATTGAACCAGATATACTTTTATGTTGAACAAAGCACTCTGTTTTTTCTTGTCGCAGGCTTTTATTTTCTTCTGAAAAAGAAAAACGTCTGGCTGCTAATTACTTTTCTGATAGGAGCATTTAATCACCCTTCGGTTATTATGCTTATCCCTGTTTATTTGCTTTTTAATTACAACAGGCTTTTAAAAAAGGATACGATAATATATTCAGTATTGCTGGTTGGCGGTTATTACGTGTGCTTTTTGGTCCTGAAAATGTTGTATCCGTATTTCCCGGCGGATAGAGACGCTGATTACGGGCTAATTCACTTTTCGGATACGGTAATTGCCCTAAGAGATCTGCCAAAACACCTCATCATCCGGGATATTGTTTTCAACTTCGGGGGGCTTCATATATTTGCAGCTATGTTCTTTATTTCTGGTATCTGGAAAAAGTTTAAACGCGAATATGTTTTTATTTATTTTCTTATAATACCTTATGTAATGCTGGCTGTATTGCGGGCGGGAATCAGAGTGGAAGAAATGAGAAACTGGATTCCGCTGCTTCCATTCATAATTCTGCCTGCGCTGTTATACCTGTCGCAGATCAAAAATCCGCTTTTAAAACTTTCTGATGAGGTAATGATGGAAACCGGCACGGAAGCGAAGATCTAAAATAAAAGAGCCGTCGTTTTGACAGCTCTTTTTAGCATATATACCGATATAAATCCTATTTTTATTTCACTAACAGAAGTTTTTTAACCGCGGTGAAATTTTGTCCTTCGCCTTCGGCCTGTATTCTGTAAAAGTATACGCCGCTTGCCAAATTGTTCCCGTCAAAAGTAACGCTGTAAAATCCGGCTTCTTTATTTTCATCAATTAGCTTTGCAACTTCGCGGCCGGTTATGTCGAAAACCTTTATTGTAACGTTTCCGGCGAACGGAAGCTGAAAATCGATTTTTGAAACAGGATTTGAAGGATTTGGATAACTCTGTGATAAGCTGAATTCATTAGGCTGCGATATCAAAACATCATTACTTAAAGCATGGTACTCGAAATTGCCGTTATAATCAATTTGTTTAAGACGATATGAATATTTTCCTGCGTTAAGTTTGTTGTCAGAAAAAAAATAGTTTACCGGAACATTCGAGTTCCCACTTCCTGCAACCCATCCGGCGTTTATCCATTCATCTGCATTTTGTTTTCTTTCGATTTCAAAGCCTTTGTTGTTAATCTCCATGGTTGTTGTCCAAAACATCTTAATATCCCTGTTATTTTCAACGGCGGCAGTAAACGAAGAAATTAGTACGGGTAAAGCGCCAAGGCATTGCGTGCCGGAACCAGTTATGTTGCCGGCGATATTTCCGTGTTCAGATGCGCAAACGTCTGCCCCTGAGCCAATGTTCAGTTCAGCTCCGTTTCCTATTATTATTGAACTTTGAGAATAAGTTTGAACAATTAACCCGGAAACTATAAGAAATAAAAATACTTTTTTCATTTATTTGCCCTTAAAATTTTATGAAGAAGGTTCATGCCGTTAAACATTTTACTTCCTCTTTTTAATTACAACGGCGATCACTGAACCTGCAATAAATGAAAGTACTAAAAGATAAACAGTATTCGCGCCGGTCGAATTCATGCCGGCAATTTCAGTTTTATTTGTTGATTTTAAAGATTGGATATCGGTTTTTATGTTTTCTATTTCTTTTTGCTGAGAGTCGATTTTTGATTGTTGTTCTTTTATCGCGTTTACAAGCACAGGCACAAGATTTCCGTAGCTTATCCCCATATTGCCTTCATCGCCTGATACAACTTCAGGAATAATTAATTTCATTTCCTGCGCTATGAATCCTATTTCAAGTTTGTTTGTTGAATCGGATTTGTAATAATAGCTTACAGGGCGCATTTTCATTAATTCAGCAAGCCCGTATTTTTGCATATCCGTAATATCCCTCTTGAGCGTACTGTCAGAAGCATTATACCAGAGCGTTCCGTCGCTGAATGCTCCGTATTTCATAGAAAGCAGATTATAAGCGGTTGTTGACCCTATACCCACATTACCGTTACTTCTTATGCGCATTCTCTCATTGGTTGTTGCTGAGCCGCCGGTCATGAATATCATATCTTTGCCGGAATTGCTGTTTACTACATATAGATCATTTCCGGCTCCAATAATATAACAGTCGTTTGATCTGCCTAAATTACCGGCCTGATTAACATAACCCGAACCGTTAATGCCTATATCCATGTAGTTAGTGCTTTCTGTGCCATTATCGGATGTGGCAACAATATCTGACGAAGCCTGATTGCCAGATGATAAATTCCTTATATTAAACTGGAGATAATTATTAATTGTGCCTCTTGAGTAAATTGCGTTTACAGAAGACGTGGTTCCGCAATCAACCAGAAGCTGTTCAGGGTTAGTAGCGTCGAAGCTGTTTGAACCAATACCTACATCTCCGGTGGATTTCTTTACAATAAAATAATTTGGGGTTCCTGTTGCATCTGTTACCATAAAGTACCCGTTGGTCCCAAGCTTGTTCGTAATGTTCTGAGAAAATGTGTTTGTAGCGAATGTAAAGGTTATAATTAATAGTAAAAGAATTCTATTCATTTAGTTAAACAAAAGGTTTTTTAATTTTAAGTATAACTTCACCCCAAATATACGTGTAAATGAATACTTTATATGTAACTCGTTGATGGTATTCAAGCGTAACATATACAATGAAAATGCTGTAGCGCTTTTAATTACAAAAGCTCTTGACCTATGTCAATGCTATTACTGGAATCATTGATTATGTTTGTATAATATCAATTAAGCCAAGGAGCCTATAAAATATGTCAAATAATTCAATTGAAAACTCAAATGAACTCGCCGGTAATAAAAGTGAACTTGCGGGCCTTATCGATTATCAGCCGGGAGCTGTTGTAAGCAGAACGATAATTAAGAAGTCTGGGGGCACTGTTACCTTGTTTGCTTTTGATAAAGCTGAGGGTTTAAGCGAACACACAACCCCGTTTGACGCAATGGTATTTATTGCAGATGGCGAAGCGGAGGTCAGGATCTCAGGAAAAGAAAATATTCTTAAGGCAGGCGAAATGATCGTAATGCCTGCAAATGAACCTCATTCTCTAAAAGCCATAACAAGATTTAAAATGCTGCTTATTATGATCAAATCATAATTGTAAATTTCGCATTTTAAAAATGAAGCTATGAAACAATGGTTGGTTAACATTTTGCCAAGAGCATTGTTTAAGAAAAGCGCTTAGTTATTCAATTTCATACCTTTACATAACCCGTGAAAACGTGATATTTTATAATCCAGCTCATAATACCGAAAGAGCGGTATTGAAGCCATGCCCTTTTAATGATAATTTGGCTGTCTAATTTACTAAATTTTAATAGTTTAGGGATTTTTGTTAATTACAAAACAAATTATAATTTATAATCATTAAAAAATATGTTTAAATCATCATTAAAGCTCTTTGCTCTTATCATTGTTGTTTTTCAATTATTTGTATCACAGCTTCATTCCCAGCAGTGGATAAAAACTCTAAGCGGCAGCGCCAACGGCGATGACAGAGTTACCAACGCCGTAACAGATAAAGCGGGAAATTTATATGAAACCGGATATGTAACCCGGACAGGAACCGGAATAGACTTCTGTACGGTAAAGTATAATTCGGAAGGAACCCAGCAGTGGGTAGCTTATTACAATAATCCGCAAGTCAACGGAGAAGATAAGGCATTTGGAATAGCCGTGGATAATGCCGGAAATGTTTATATAACCGGCTATAGCGCAGGAATAGGAAGTTCTTTTGATTATGCTACCGTAAAATACAATTCCAGCGGAGCCCAGCAGTGGGTTCAACGGTACGACTCGCCCGCAAACAGTGATGACAAAGCATTCGGCATTGCAGTTGATAATGCCGGCTATGTTTACGTGACGGGTTATGTAACCTTAGCAAGTACAGACATATTCACAATAAAATACACTCCTGCGGGAGTTTTATCCTGGAATCGTTTAGTTACCGGCAACGGAGCCGGCGATAGCAAAGCATTCGGGATAGCGACTGACGGAATAAATGTATACGTGACCGGTTACGTGACTGATAGTACCAGCGGTACCGACATAGCGCTTATCAAATATGATTCAAGCGGCAATACTCTTTGGTCCAATATCTACAACGGGCCCGGCAACAGCGATGACAGGGCTTTTGGCATTGCGCAGGATGACGAGCATGTTAATGTATTCATTTTTGGATACAGTACGGGCGATACTACCGGAACAGATGCTACACTGATAAAATATAACGCTTCTACAGGTAATCAGCTTTGGGTAGCAAGATATAACGGAACAGGTAACGCTGACGATA
>Ga0265316_10004736_pt1 | contig 13460 bp, 10 predicted proteins | sample 4522metaG_FD_202092 | JGI IMG/M metagenome (GOLD analysis project Ga0265316, IMG submission 202092) | Rhizosphere microbial communities from Carex aquatilis grown in University of Washington, Seatle, WA, United States - 4-5-22 metaG | ecosystem: Host-associated > Plants > Roots > Rhizosphere >... | reverse complement strand
TTGTCCTCGATGCCGGCAACAAGAAAGGAAAACCACTAGCAGGGGGCACCAAAGTCAAGATCCGCAACATCATGAGCGCGATCTTTCGCCACGGTATGCGACATGAACTTCTTCCGCGAGTCGAAGCAACCAACCCGATGAAGTACGTTCGGCAGAGCGGAAAGAGGCAAAGCATTCCTGTGGTGTTGGAAGTCGAACAATTTCAAAGCTTGTTCGGAGCTCTCCAGCAAAGAGAACGGACCATGGTGTTAGTGGATTGTGGCAGCGGCTTGCGTTGCGGCGAACTGATCGGGCTACAGTGGCGGGACATCGATTTCGCCCGCAAACAGATGAGCGTCACTCGGTCGGTTGTTGAGATGGTCACCGGGAAGGTGAAAACGGAGGCATCGCAGAAAACGGTGCCCTTGGATGACTTCATGATCGAAGAATTGTTGGCGTGGTACAGAATCACGCCATATCAGAAACCAGAGGACTGGGTATTTGCCAGCGATTCACCCCGTGCCGGGGCGAGACGCGGCAAGCAGCCCTACTGGCCGATGACGATCATGCGGATGTTCATCAAACCGGTGGCGAAAAGGCTGGGCATCGGCAATATCAGCTGGCACACCTTTCGCCATACCTACTCATGCCTTTTGCACGCCAATGGGGAAGATCCCAAGGTCGTGCAAGAGCTACTGCGTCACTCTTCCATCAAGGTCACGATGGACATCTACACGCAAGCGGTGACTTCTGCGAAACGGAAGGCACAGTCGAGGGTAGTGCAGATGATCGTTCCCAAACCCACGCTGAGGGCAGGAGATGCGCAGCACCTGTCTTAACGTTACATACCGTTACATGGAGAAGGGCGCCAACTCCCATGCAAGTTGTTGATTAGATTTGGCGTCCCCGACGGGATTTGAACCCGTGTTACCGCCGTGAAAGGGCGATGTCCTAGGCCAGGCTAGACGACGGGGACGTTTGTGGGCGAGACGACTGTTTGCCGCCGATCTTCATAGTAACAGGGCGTTTTTTCCCCGTCAAAACTGGATGCGTTCACACACTTTAAATCTCGCACCGAACGCGCCCTGCATAATGCGCCCCACATTTAGAATACATCCATGGGCGATTCGCTTTACTTGAGCCTGTGGTTTCCAAGCTTTGATGAATCCGAGATTCTGCCGCGAACGGTTAGCGTGCTGCGGCAGATTCCGTTTTCTCCGGCGCGGGAAGGTGTGACCTACGCGGCGATCCAACCCGTCTCGTGGAGTGAGCCGACGATTCTCGAGCGCCGCTTCCTGCCTGGCGTTCCGCCGGAAGACGCGGCGGAAGCGGTCGCAGAACTTCTGCACGACGACTATGCCTACATTTTCGAGGCTTATTGGGATTTGTGGACTCCTCCCGAGGGCGCCGAGAAATGGGTGCTGGAGCCGTCGCTGGTGCGTCTGGTCGCGCATGGCATGGAATTTGAAGAGCACGCGGCGGAAGAGGCGGGCCACATTCAAATCGATTTCGGTTTGGACTCGTCCTTCCTCCATGAAGAAGTCGAGTTTACTTCCGAGGCGGAGCGAAACGTCCGCATCAATGTTCAAAAGCTGGTGGAGTTCACCGCCAAAGTCGAAAAAAACTCCGGAGCAACGGGGCGGTTGCTGTGGTCCGAGTCGGAGGAGAACCTGGCGCAGAAACTGATCACACGGCTGCAGAGGATCAACTGAGAGCATCAACGCGGAGGACGCAGATCTCACGCAGAGAACGCTGAAAGACTAAATCAAAATCCATTTACGAGCCTTGTGATGCCATCTTTCAACCTATCAACGTGAAAGTTAACCAGCAGGCCCAGTCTCTTTCCACCCAGTTTTAGGTAAGAGAGAAGCTGGGCCTTGTGAACTGGCAGAACCGTTTCGATTGCTTTAAGTTCGACAACAACGTCGCCCTCGACGAGAAGATCGATCCGATATCCAAGGTCGACGTGCACTCCATCGTAGCTCACAGGTAACGGGAACTGTGTTTCGACACGCAGGCCCCGTTTCCGAAGTTCATGAGCCAGGCAGACCTCGTACGCCCCCTCGAGAAGACCCGGCCCAAGAACTGTATGAACTCGCATGGCCGCATCGACAATTTGCCCGCTGATCGCATTGAGCCTTTCTCTATCTTCTCAGCGATCTCCGCGCGGTTTGTCTCCGCGGCCTCTGCGTTAATCATTTTGTTCGGCCCGCGTCGATCTTAAGCTTTTCGCCGGCCGCAGCCTGAGCCGCCGCTAGTCGAGCGGTGAGTACTCGGAACGGCGAACAGGAAACGTAGTTGAGTCCGACCCGATAGCAGAACTCGACCGACGATGGTTCGCCGCCGTGTTCGCCGCAGATGCCAACCTTCAGGTTCGGACGCGTCTTGCGTCCCCGTTCGACCGCTATCTTGATCAACTGGCCCACGCCTTCTTGATCCAGAACGGCAAACGGATCCTGCTTGATGATTCCATCCGCTAGATAGGTGGGCAGGATTTTGTTGACGTCGTCGCGCGAGAAGCCCCATGTGGTCTGCGTGAGATCGTTGGTCCCGAAGGAGAAGAACTGCGCTTCCTTGGCGATCTCATCGGCGATCAGGGCGGCGCGCGGCAGTTCGATCATCGTGCCGACCAGATACTCCACCGTGCGTCCTTTTTCTTTGAAGACTTCTTTTGCCACTCGGTGAACAATCGTTGCCTGGTTCGCCATCTCATTCAGAGTGGCGGTGAGCGGGATCATCACTTCGGGATAGACCTTGACGCCGTTCTTCGCGACGGCTACGGCCGCCTCGAAGATTGCGCGCGCCTGCATCTCGGTGATCTCCGGATAGGTGATGCCGAGCCGGCAACCGCGATGTCCGAGCATCGGATTGAACTCGTGGAGCTGCTCGACGCGGCTGAGGAGCAGCGGCATAAGCTTCTTTAAGTCGCCAACCGCTTTCGCTCCGTAGTCGCGGTACTTTGAGACCAACCCCTTTTTCTCCTTCGCGTCCGCATACTGGAGCGTCGCGATATCCACCATCAGATCTTCGCGGCGCGGCAGGAACTCGTGCAGCGGCGGGTCGAGCGTGCGGATGGTTACCGGGAGTCCGTCCATCGCCTTGAATACGCCTTCAAAATCCTTGCGCTGCATCGGCAGCAGTTTCTTCAATGCCGTGCGGCGATCTTTTTCGTTATCGGCGAGAATCATGGCGCGCATGTGCGGAATCTTCTCCTCGCCGAAGAACATGTGTTCCGTGCGGCAAAGGCCGATGCCCTCGGCGCCGAAAGTACGCGCCTGAATGGCATCGCGAGGAATGTCCGCGTTGGCGCGAACTTTGATGGTGCGGTACGGGTCCGCCCAGGCCATGAATTTCTGCAGCTCGGGATCGTCGGGGGAAGGATCGAGGGTATTGAGCTTGCCCTTGATCACCCGGCCCGTGGTGCCGTCGAGCGAGATCCAGTCGCCGGATTTGAAGGTCTGGCCTTTGACGCGCATTTCGCCCGCTTTTTCATCAACGTCAACATCGCCCGCACCCGCTACGCAGCATTTGCCCATACCACGCGTAACCACAGCGGCGTGGCTGGTCATGCCGCCGCGCGAGGTCAAAATGCCCTTGGCGACTTCCATGCCGTGGATATCTTCGGGCGTGGTTTCAGCGCGGACAAGAATGACATGAACATTTCTTTCGGGTCCGGCTTTTTCCACGGCTTCATCGGCGCTGAAGACAATCTGTCCAACCGCCGCGCCCGGAGAAGCAGGCAGGCCTTTCGCCAGCACTTCGACCTTGCTCCCCTTTTCGTCAAGCCTGGGAACCAGGAAGTCATACAACTGATTGGGATCGACTCGGAAGATGGCTTCTTCCTTGGTAATGAGTCCTTCATCCACCATCTGCAACGCGACGCGGACCGCGGCCAGCCCGGTGCGTTTGCCGTTACGCGTTTGCAGCATGTAGAGCTTGCGGTCCTGAATGGTGAACTCAAAGTCCTGCATGTCTTTGTAATGTTTTTCCAGCCGGGTGGTGATATCGCGGAGCTGGTTATAAACATCGGGCATGATCTTCTCGAGTTCGACGATTGGCACCGGGGTCCGCACGCCCGAAACCACATCCTCACCCTGCGCGTTCAGCAGGAATTCCCCATAGAATTCTTTGGTCCCATTGGCCGGGTTGCGTGTGAATCCGACGCCCGTGCCGCTGGTGTCGCCGAGGTTGCCGAAGACCATCGCTTGCACGTTGACGGCGGTACCGAGCATGTCATCGATATTGTTGATGCGACGATAGTGCTTGGCGCGATCGTTTTGCCACGAGCGGAACACGGCATCGCGAGCCAGTACTAACTGCTCGTTCGCGTCCTGCGGAAAGTCGCGCTTGGCGTGCTTCTTGACCGCTTTCTTGTACTCCGCGATGACCTCTTGCAGCGCCTGGGCATCGAGGCCGGTATCGAACTTGGTTTTCTTCTGTTTCTTCTTGGCGTCGAAAATCTCGTCGAATACCGATTTCTCGATGTCGAGCACGACGTTGCCGAACATCTGAATCAGGCGGCGATAGGAGTCATAGGCGAAGCGCGGATTGCCGGTGCGCTTGGCAAGCGCCTCAACGCTTTGATCGTTCAGGCCGAGGTTGAGAATCGTGTCCATCATGCCGGGCATCGAGAACTTTGCGCCGGAACGCACGCTCACCAACAACGGGTTCTCGCCCTTGCCGAGTTTCTGTCCTTGAAGAGTCTCCAGCTTGGCCAGCGCTTCCTCCATCTGCTGGTCCACCGCTTTCGACACCGCGTTGTGCCGCATGTATTCGCGACAGGCCTCGGTCTGGATCGTGAAGCCGGGAGGAACCGGCAAGCCGGCGTTGGTCATCTCGGCGAGTCCAGCGCCTTTGCCGCCGAGAACGTCTTTCATCTTGCCATTGCCGTCGGCCTTGCCGCCGCCGAAGAAGTACACGTATTTTGTGTCCGCGGGTTTTGTGGTCGTGGGTTTCGGTTCGATAATGCCGGTATCGGGGAGAGTCGTCGTTGCCATGTATTGATCCTCTTCTTTCTGTTATCTATTATTTCGCAGATTCCTTGCCTTCGGTCACGATCTCGGAGAAATCGGCGATCGTGGAAAATTCTTTGACTACAGTCTGCAACAGAGCCAGGCGATTGGCGCGGAGATTGTCGTCCTCGACCATCACCATGACTTTGTCGAAAAATTTGTCGATCGCGGGCCGCAGCTTCGCGATCTCAATCAGCGCCCCTTCATAGTCGCGCACCGCGCGCAACTTCTCAACCGCCGCCACGGTTCGCGGGATCAGCGCAGCGAGTTCCTTTTCGGATTCTTCCTGCAGGCCGGTGGAGTCGACGCGCATCGCAATAACTTTAGTCTTTTCAGTTGCTTGGCGAAGAATATTCTTCATCCGCTTGAATGCACTGGAGATGGATTCGAAGTCGGCCGAGCCGCGCACCTTGCTCACCGCGTCCGCCCTCGCTGCGGCATCCACCACGTCGTCGGAGTCGACCGCGAGCACGGCGCTAACCACGTCATACGCGTAACCTCGCGCATCCTTCAAATAGAATTCAAGCCGCTCGCGGAAAAAACCGCGCACCGAATCGGAGTAGGCCGCGTTCGAGAACTTCTTCTCGGCTTCAAAGCCCTTATAGCGGCCGCGCGCATCGGCCATGAGCTCCGATAGACGGAACGGCAGTCGATGCTCGGCGATCGTCTTCACTATGCCGTTCGCCTGCCGGCGCAGCGCAAACGGATCCTTCGATCCGCTGGGGATAAGACCGAGCGCAAACATTCCCGCGATCGAGTCGGCCTTATCGGCGATGGAGAGAACCGCCCCCTCGATCGTCGCTGGCGCGCCATCCTCCATCGACTCGGGCTTGTAATGATCGTAGATGGCCCGCGAAACCGCGAGTTGCACATCGGGCTTCATGTCTTCATCAAGTTGTTGTACGTCCGGCTTCGAGTAAAGACCGCCGACAATCCCCTGCAGTTCGGTGAACTCCTTCACCAGTTCCGTGGTCAGATCGGTCTTCGCCAGCAGCGCTGCCTTGTGGACCACGCCCGGTCGAATCGCCATGCCGCTCTGCTTCACCGTCTCGGAAAGCCAACTGGCCAGGCGTTGCACGCGCATCGTCTTGTCGTAGTAGCTGCCAAGATCTTTCTGGAACGTAACGTGGCGCAGCAAGTCGACGCGCTGGCGGAGAGTCTGCTTCTGGTCCGTCTGCCAGAAAAAGCGCGCATCGTTGAAACGGGCGCGCAAAACGCGTTCGTTGCCGTGCCGGATTAAGCCCAAGCCATCCGAGTCGCCTGCCGTGTTGAGCACCGCCAGGAAGTGCGGCAGCAGTTTTCCATTCGCATCTTCGATGGCAAAATATTTCTGGTGGTCGCGCATCACCGTGACCAGCACTTCTTCGGGCAGATCGAGAAACTCGGGATCGAAGCTTCCCAGGATGACCGAGGGAAACTCGGTGAGATTGACAACGATCGCTACCAGCGGCTTGTCTTCCCGCCATCTCGCGCCGGGGATGGTGCGAGTCGCCGCGTCGAGCGCTTTGCGGATCACCTGCTCACGCTCGGCCGCGCCCAGAACTTTCGCGCCGCGCAGGGCCTCGACATAGGCGCTGGGCTTGGAGATGGCGACGGTTTCGCTGCCGGTCGTGCTCCCAATGATGCGGTGTCCGCGAGAAGTCTTGCCGGCTGCGAGACCGAACAATTCCAACGGGACAACCTGCTCATCGAGCATGGCTACCAGCCAGCGCACCGGACGAACAAACACTTCCCCCCGCTTGCGCCAGTACATATTCTTTGGCCAGTAGAGCGTGGAGATTTCCTTGGGAAGATGCTCGGCGAGAATCTCGGCGGCAGTGCGACCTTTTCGCGTGACCGTAGCCGAAAGATATTCGCCCTTCGGAGTGCTGACCTTTTCGAGCTTGCCAACATCCACGCCGACTTTCTTGGCAAACGCGTGCGCTGCTGCTGTCGGCTGGCCATCTTTATACGCGATCTGCGCGGACGGCCCGTTCACCTGCTCGGTAAGGTCGGGCTGCGAGGCGGGAATCCCGGAAGCTAGAACGGTCAGCCGGCGCGGGGTATCGAGATGCGAAATCGATCCCGCAGGTTCGAGGCGCTCGCGCTGTAAAAGAGCGTTTAAGCGTTCGCGCAGTTCGAGGGAAGCGGCGTCAATCATCCTCGCCGGGATTTCCTCGCATCCGATTTCGAGTAGAAAGTCAGGCATGAGCAATTCTTTTTATTTTCTCAAAACTACGCCAAAGTGAATGTGCGCCGGATCACAATCGATTTTCGCTCACCCCACCGGAGCAAACTTGTCTTTCTTCTCCTTAGCTCCAAGCTTTGGGGCCCGATCGTTGCTCTTACCTTTTTTTTCAGCCGGAAACTGCTGGTCCATCCAGGCCTTGGCGATCCCCACCGCCAACGCACGCACCCGCGCGATCACGCCAACCCGCTCGGTCACCGAAATCGCACCCCGGGCATCGAGAATGTTGAAGTAGTGCGAGCATTTCAGACACAGATCGTAGGCGCCCAGCAGGGGAAAGCGTGACTTCTCGCGGGCAATATCGACGCCGTCGCCTCCGCTTCTATCCTTGCTTAAAGAAGCGTAGTGGTCGATCAGTTTTTTGCACTCCACCTCGCACAGTTCGAAATGCTTCCATGCGCTCTGCACGTCCGCCGCTTCGAAGTTGTAGACCGAGAACTGCTGCTCTTCGGTCAACCGCACGTCTCCATACTTCACTTCCCTGCCCGTCTCCGGATCGCGCGCCCACACGATGTCGTAGATCGAATCCACGTCTTGCAGAAAAGCGCACAGCCGCTCCAGTCCATAGGTGAGTTCGACGGAGATGGGATCGAGGTCCACGCCGCCGCACTGCTGGAAGTAGGTGAACTGCGTGACCTCAAGACCGTCGAGCATGACCTGCCACCCGATGCCCCAAGCGCCGAGCGTTGGAGACTCCCAGTTATCTTCCTCAAACTTGATGTCGTGCTGCCGCAGATCGATGCCGATCGCGCCCAGCGATTCCAGATAGAGATCCTGCACATTCTCCGGCGGCGGCTTCAGGATCACCTGCAACTGCAGGTGCTTAAACAGCCGGTTGGGATTCTCCCCATAGCGCCCGTCCGCCGGACGCCGCGAAGGCTGCACATAAGCGACCTTATAAGGATTCGGCCCCAGCACACGCAGAAAAGTTTCCGGAGCCATCGTCCCAGCGCCAACTTCGACGTCGTAGGGTTGCTGAATGACGGCTCCGCGCTCCGCGTAAAAAGCCTGCAGTTTGAGGATGAGTTCTTGGAACGTCAGCGAATTGGATTTGGATGGATTCACGTAGTGAGTCCGACTGTAGCCCTTAACCGCTGCCTATTAACCTGTTTGTCATCCCGAGCGAAGCGAGGGATCTGCATCTTGCCGCGAACTACAGATCCCTCGCTTCGCTCGGGATGACAATCCATAACAAGTATTCCCGTACTTTGCCTCTTGGCGCTAAGCTCAAAACCTAAGGCTTGAGCTAAGGGCTAAGTGCTAACTGCCGATCTTTTCCAGCATTCCCGCCGTCACCAGCTTCTTCTCGATATGCCGCTCCAGAATCTGGAGAAGAAACTTGCGCAAATCCGCACACACCGCTTTCGGCCAGTCAATCTCTGCAAATTCGGAAACGCGCGACCGCAGCATCTGCGCCGCGATCTTTCTCGATTCCGGCGACAGTTCCGAGGACGCTATGCGCCTATCATCGATGCACACCAAGCCGTCGGCAAGCGCGTGGTAGAACGCCCGGCTGCCGTCGCGGATGTCATCAAATGACCGTCCGCAGACCACGCACTCCGAAAACTCCGGCAGAAACCCCATGAGCCGCGTCATCCACAGCTCAAAGTACGTGAGCGGCATCCACAGCGCCGGGCCGCGCAGTTCCTGCAAAACCGCCAGACTCAACCGAAACACCGCGTCGCTAGCCTCGCGATCGGGCATCAACTCGTCGAGCAACTCGGCGACGTGCGCCAACGCCACCGCCCGCGTATAACTAACCTCGCTGGCCAGCGGCGATTCGATCACTTCACAGGAATCGAGCCGCGCCAGTTCCTGTCCCTCGCGGTCATCGTAAAACGCCCGCACGTACGTGAGCGGCTCCAGCGCGCCTCCGAAGCGGCGTCTCGACTTCATGGCCGCGCGCGCCACGCCTTTCACCTTGCCCTCCATGCGGGTAAAGAGCGTAACCAGCAGATCGGACTCACGCAACGGATACGTGCGCAGAACGATCGCCTCCGACTCCTTCAGCGCCATGGAAGGTCTACAGGTTAATGAATGATTGTAATGGAGAAGGCAGGCTTTTGGCTGTTAGCTTTTGGCTCTTAGCTCAAATCTCATGGCTCGTAGCTTCGTCGGTTCAAGCCAAAGGCTAAGAGCTAAAAGCCAAGGGCTGCTGTCTACCGCCCGAAGTACTTCGCATTCCTCTCGGTGTACTCTTTCCACTTTTCCGGCAAATCGTCGAGCGCGAAGATGGCCGAGACCGGGCAGACCGGCACGCAGGCGCCGCAGTCAATGCACTCTACAGGATCGATGTACAGCATCTCCTCGGTCCCGTACTTGTCGGAGTCCTTCTTGGGGTGGATGCAATCCACCGGACAGGCGTCAACACAGGCGGTGTCTTTGGTTCCGATGCAGGGCTCGGCAATTACGTAGGCCATAGAGTTTCATGCTCCTCGGGCTTTAGGGAGGGTGAACGAACTCACAATATTAGCAAGAACCCAGCTATCGGTACAGGCAGCACCACTCAGCAGCAGCTTTTCAAGGTCGAAAGGCGCGCAAGCGAGTTCCGATTGGCGGGAGGCGCCATTGCCCACCCGCTCCGACTATCCCTCTGCCCCTTGTGCGATCGCTTCGTTCGTTTCCGCCTGCGGTACCGGACTGGCGGGAACCCGCGCCGGCGCGCCGCGCCAGGCTCCGGCCTTGAAGCCTTCCCTCACGAGTTTGAAAATGGTTCGCCGATTTTGCGCAATCACCTTTATCCAGGCCATCTTCCCTAGCATGGGGAAATAGATGCCGCGGAAACAGATACGCGCCAGAAAGATGTTGACGCGATAACCCAGCGGCTGATCGTGCAGCGACTCGACCGCTTGCGCCAGCGCCTCCGCACTGTAAGCCTCGGCCCAGCCACGATTCACTTCGGCATGAGCTTCGTCAATGCTCATCTTGAGCGGCGTGTGCGCCATGGCAAACGGGATGAACTCCTGCCAATGTTTGGGACGAGTCAGTCGTCCAGCCTTCTCCAGCCGCTTATACAGCGGCGTCGCAGGCAACGGAGTCAGCAGGCCGAAGATCGGAAGACCCGGAGGCCAGGTCCGAACTTGGCTAAGCGTTCGCTCGGCGACTCCAACGGTGTCGTTATCCATGCCAAAAATAAACGACGTGATGGCATAGACATTGCGTGACGCCAGCCGCTCCAGCACCGCCGCATATTCGCCCGGCTTGTTGAATCCCTTGTTCACGTCTTTCAGATTGGCCGGGTCGATGGACTCCATGCCGATAAAGATCCACTTGCCTCCAGAAGCCGCGATCAGGTCGACGAGTTCTTCGTCGCGCAATAAATTGGCGCTGATCTGCGCCACCCAATGCACTTGCGCGCCGGCGGCAATGATGTCGCGCAGCAGCGACTTCGTGCGCTTGATGTTGATGGCGAAATTATCGTCGATGAAAAAAACCGCCATCTGGCCTTTCTCCGTGCGGGCGCGGGCCTTCAGCAGAAGCAGTTCATTCACCACGCTCTCATTGGTGCGGAAGCGAATCGAGTCTCCGAAAAATCCGGTCACGGTGCAAAACTCGCAGCCGTACGGGCAGCCCCGCCCGGATTCGACAGGAATAATGCGAAATGATCCCCAGCCTTCCCCGATCTTCTGGAGCAGGCCGCTCGCGGCCTTCGGCACCAGATTGAACTGCTTGAGATCGATCGACTGCCACGGAATCACCGGGTATTCCTTCAGCGACGGCTTGCTCTCTTGGCCAAAGGCATCCACCGGCGCATAAATCTCCTTGAGCTGACCTCGGGCAGCATCCGCAACAATCAGCGGCCAAGTCGCATCGGCTTCGCCCAGGGCAACGGCGTCGGCGTGGCGCGGGCCACCATCTCGGCCGAGCGCCTCGTCGGCCATCTCCGTCACGTGAGGTCCGCCCATCACCACCGGAACTCCCGTGGCCCGAACCGCGTCCGCCATGCGATACGCCTTCGCAATCATTCGCGTCATGGCGCCGATGCCGACCAATCCAACATTGTTGTCGCGCACAAATTGCGCGATCCCCGCTTCGTCCATAGGCTGGGCGTTGCCATCCACCAGCAGCACTTCATGACCCGGTGGCGTCAGCGCCTGGAGCAGAAACATCCACAGGTGCGGCATGAAATTACGCGTGACTCCGTTGTCGGGGTTATAGAGCAGGATTTTCATAGGGTCTTTCGCGATTCCGCAAAGCGCCGCTTTGCTAGATGCTGGGCTGATGGGAAAAATCGAAAACGCCAGAACGGCGAGTTGCCCTGGCGCCTAATAGCTAGGAAGCGTTCGTTCGAATGTACCCTAGCATACATTATACACCGCAAAAGCGATGTGATTCGCGTCGGGGCCGACGACCTGATACGAATAATATTTGGTCGGCGCTGATGGACCGATCCTGGAATCGGCCGGAAATAATGATTTCAGGAACAAAGGCCGGCGCTGCTGTCCTGAATTTGGACGTTTGCGACGCGCCCCTGCTTTCGAAGGCTCGTACTCGACGATGTACCCAGCCACCGCGCCCGCTGCTACAGTCAGTGGCGACCCAAGCATATCTGCCCCGGCCCGCTGCGTCGGAGAAGTTCCGGTTGGTTGTGCGCCCTGATCCGACTTGGTCGGCAGGCGTCGATACGCCCGGCGCTCCACTAGACCTTTCGCTCGTTCGCGTAGGCGACCGGACTGGGCAACGGTTCCAGTCCCCGGCCTGCGAAGATTTCCTGGAACTCGTGCAAGAGCGCGTCGTGCACCAACCCATTCGACGCCACCGTCTCGCGGCTTGCGATCTGGAATGCGCCGCCGGAAAAGTCTGTGACCTTCCCCCCGGCTTCCTGGACCATCAGCACTCCTGCCGCCGTGTCCCAGGGATTGAGATTAAATTCCCAGAAGCCGTCAAAGCGGCCCGACGCGACATTGCACAGATCGAGCGCCGCCGATCCCGCCCGCCTCACCCCGTGGGTGCGCAACGTGATCTGGTGATAGAAATAAATATTCGGGCTCTTGTGCCGCTTGTGGCTGGGGAAACCGGTGGCGACCAGGCACTCTCCCAGATTCGCTGTAGCCGATACGTGGATCGCTTCGCCGTTCAGTCGTGCGCCGCTTCCAAGTTCGGCGGCGAACATCTCGTCGCGCGTCGGATCGTAGATCACGCCCGCGATCCGCTGCCCCAGTCGCTCCACGGCGAGCGAAACGCAAAACACCGGGTAGCCGTGCGCAAAGTTCGTAGTGCCATCGAGCGGATCGACGTACCACTTGTACTCGCCGCCGGTTTCGATCCGCGCTCCCTCTTCACCCATCACGTCGTGAGTTGGAAACTGATGGCGGATCCTCTCCAGAATCATCGCCTCCGACTTTCGATCGGCCACCGTGACCAAATCCACGTCGCCCTTATATTCAATCTTCACGTGCTGCCGAAAATACTCCATCAGCAAGCTGCCCGCCTCACGGGCCATCGCCTGCATCGGAGAAATCAGGTCCAAAGATTGGCGGGATTGATTGGATGTCATGCGACTTCTAGGCTTTCATTTCAAACTTGAATGCTGGGTACTAGGTACTGGCGACTGGCTACTTCTTCTTTACGTCTTCCGCGATATACACAATCTCGTGCTTGAAGATGAAAAGATTCGGACCATCCTGGCGCGTCACTCGCACCATGTTCTTGTCGTAGTACTCGATCCAGCCCTGGACCACTTCCCCGTCGGCCAGTTTCAGGCTCACGATTCTCTGCTTTTCCCCCAGCGCTTTCAGATATGCGGCTTCTTCAAAAGTCTCGTCTGGGGGAGGAATGCGCTTCTTGCCAAAGTTGGGATTTCCCGTCTGTAACGGCATCTCGTCATTCTACAACGTCGAGCCGATAGATCAGCCTTTCTTCGTAGAGGTCGAAACAAAGAACGCCGCCTCCTCGGGACGCACAACCCGCGGCATCCACAGAGGACGCCGAAGCCCTCCCGGCCCCGGAGCAGGACGAGTCAGCGCCTTCCACCGTTGATAAACCGCGAAGGAAAGATTGGTATCGACGAAGATGTCGCCGTAACGGTCATCGGCGCCAGACCGCTCCACGCGCACCATCTGGTGCCAGCAGTGCATGCCACTGATCGGGTCGGGATGTACCGGGAAGGTGATGTCCTGGTGGACGCCCGCATCGCTCCACCAGACGCGCTTCGTGTCGGGATCGGATGTTTCGTAGGGCTCCACTCCCGAAATCTGGCGCATCTTCCATTGTCCTTTGCCAACTTCTTGCAGATCGACCCA
>Ga0265316_10004734_pt1 | contig 13463 bp, 15 predicted proteins | sample 4522metaG_FD_202092 | JGI IMG/M metagenome (GOLD analysis project Ga0265316, IMG submission 202092) | Rhizosphere microbial communities from Carex aquatilis grown in University of Washington, Seatle, WA, United States - 4-5-22 metaG | ecosystem: Host-associated > Plants > Roots > Rhizosphere >... | reverse complement strand
AACCGTCATGCGTTGATCCTCTCGAAAAAGTCGGTGTCGCGCGGCCGCTATAGACCCAACTGAGACCCAGTTGGGCACGGTTCGTTTAACAGGGTACCACGCAGCGCTGGTGTCGCCCTTGTGGTTGGAAACACCGAGGCGACATGGGAAAGGTTTGTCGCCTATCTGGACATTACTGCGATGCTGCATGCGTCAAGGCGCAGGACGATTTCAATGCGATCTTGAAACAGAATAACTTACCCGCGAGCAACCACGCAGGCATTCCCCACACATCTTCAGTGATGTATCTCGGTGGAAAAACCTATGTTCGCAAGAACAAGATGGTCGCCGGCGACCCGGTGCTGCCTGCCGGCCAGCAGCGCGATCCCAATACACCGCTGGTGAACCACGGCATCCAAGGCGACCCGCGACTCTCTACTCCTGAAATTGGCAAATTTGTCGTCGAACTCAAAATGGCGGATGCCGTCAACTTCGGAAACTGACAGGCGGAAAGTAAATCAGTTGGGCTTCCACCCGCTGCCGCAAGCATTCGGTACGAGAACCCCAGTAAGAATCCCGGTAGCGGCTTCATTGAGTGGATTGCTCCAGGATTGTCGGCTAACCGGAAGCAATCCACTTGGACGTGTAGTCGCCGTTGGTGAGGAGTGCACGGATTCCGCCCCGAAAACAGTATCGTGGCCGTGAAACCGCCTTATCGTACACTGGCCCCCATCGCGTACGGAAGCGACCTTCCCAAATTACGGTTCACTTCGCCGGATCACCCGTCGCGCTGGTCTCGAACTGCCGGTCATCTCACTGAATTCGTAGACGCCTTCATGCGATGCGCTGATGAACTTTCCGGAAGCTTGCTGCCGCAAGGCTTTGATCTGGTCGGAGGCACTTCGAGACACGGGCACGATATACATTGCCGCTTCCCTGAGCTGCATGTTCAAGCGCGCCGCTTTGCGGCAGCACTCCTTGATCTCGGCGCCGGTCCAACCTTCGTCCTCGGGAATGTCGCCGTGGACGTCGTACTTATCCAAGTACAATCTCCAGATCATGTCGCGTTCTTCACACGTCGGCAGATCGAAGAAGAACGTGCCCAAAGTGAACCGTCGACGCAGTTCCGGGGACAAAGAGGCGATAGAATTACAAGTCGCGATCCAGAGGCTCCGTCCCTGAGAAACCGCGTCAACAACCTGCAATGCAGCACGAAGGCGCTCGCCCGATGCACCGACAAGGGAATCTTGCATGCCTGCGAGGTCAAAGGCGATTGTCGGTACTCCAGCGGTGCTACCCGTGGCCTTACCAACCGCAGATTTCGCTGCTCCCGGTGGCCCAAGAAATATCGTACCGTCAGATTCGTGATCTTGCATCCAGGTGAGCAGCGTGCCCGCCATTTCGGTCTTGACGCCGGAAAGATCCGTCCCGGTTCCAGCCAAAGCCTTCTCGATTTCATCAACGAAGACAACGACCCGCGGTGGTTGGTTTCCACGCAGGACTGCTTGCAGATACCGTTTTATGTTTTCACAGCCGCCAATGTCATCGAATGTCTCGCCACCACGCCAGACACTCAACCCAGGTGTCTGCGCTATGACTTGTCGCTTTCGCTCCCAAAGCTGATCAAATACGGGCCCGTCCTTTGTCAAAGACATGGACAGGACCTGCTCCGCGGGAAATGTAGAGAGGCCAATCATCGCATCGACAGCCCTCCCCAGATCCACGTCAGAGGGCTGTCCGATATCGGCCGCTTCGAATGTCTCCCGAACGATCTCTTCGAGCTCCGCCACTGTGGCCAGCGGTTGTTCGAGCACGAGTACGTCCTGGGCGAGTTCCTCCGGCAGCCTGGCTCCCGGGCTGGCGAGCAGCAACAGAGTGCATCCATTCGCTTTGAAGGTGTCCCGGAGGTTCCAGATTCCTTGCATTACCGCCGGATCATTCCAGAATCTATGGGAGTTGGTCAGCACCAACATTGCGTCCTCAGGGAGCCGGTGCGCCAAGGAGAGCGCATCGGTTGGGCCGATCGTTTCTGGGTCCCGCCCATCGAGGATCTGGGCGAGGACTTTCCTTCCCGCTTCGTTCTGGTGCCTTATGCCGCGCATCACATCCCACTGTACAATTGGAGTCGATTCGGTCTTGCTGCCCAGGGTGGCCAACATTTTCTGGAGGGCGCTCGCCGGATCAAAAGTACGTACTGCGATCAGCGGAGTGGAGACTCTTCTTGCCGCTCTTATTACAGCTTCGAAATCGTTCGAGTGTTGGATCACTGGTATTCTCCCTTTGGTGTGTGTAGGTCAGAAATCCGTCGGGGCGACGAAAGGAGCGCCCCGAGGTAGGAGGAAACGTTGATGACGCGAAACCGCGAGCTTGCGCTCGCCCAGTTAAATCTCCCTCTGCTGGTTGACGTGCCGCCAGTGGAACTACCTCACGATCGGAAACGCGAACTATCGCTGGCGCTAGCAACGTTGCTGCTCAGCGCAGCCGGTAGCGACATTCGCGTTGAACGCGAGGAGGCCGCAGATGGTGAATCCTAAATTGACGCCTGAACGCCTGTGCCGGTGCGCAATCGTGTATATTCGCCAATCCACGCCCGGCCAGGTTCTAAATAACAAAGAAAGCCAACTGCGCCAGTACGCCCTCAAAGATCGCGCCAAGGAATTGGGCTTTCGAGACATTCACGTGATCGACGATGACCTGGGCCGTTCTGCAAGCGGGCAAGTTGAACGCCCTGGCTTTCAACGCCTGGTGGCTGAAGTCTGCGGTGGGAACATCGGCGCCATCTTCTGCATTGAGGCGTCGCGGCTCGCTCGTAACGGCCGCGACTGGCATTACCTTATCGAAATGTGCGGTTTGATTGGTGCGGTTGTCATCGATCCAGACGGTATCTACGACCCGTCCCTGATTAATGATCGGCTTCTCCTGGGGCTCAAGGGCACGATGTCGGAGTTCGAACTTAACCTGTTCCGACAACGCTCGATGGAGGCGATTCGGCAGAAGGCGGGTCGTGGCGAGTTGCGATTTCGCGTGCCCGCTGGCTACTGCTGGACCGCTAATGGAAGAGTGGAAATGGATCCAGATGCACGAGTCCAGCAGGCTCTGCGCTTGGTGTTTACCAAGATGATCGAACTCGGCACCGCGCGTCAGGTTCTCCTGTGGCTTCACAATGAGCACGTATCGTTGCCCGTTGCCAGTCACGACGAGTCGGGTGATAAGATTCTGTGGAAGCCTCCCGTCTATTACCACGTGCTGGCGATCCTCACCAACCCGATGTATGCGGGCGCCTATGCATTCGGTAAGACCGAGAGGCGTACGCGCGTAGTTGATGGACGTGCGCGAAAGTCTGACGGGCACCGAAAACCGCTGCAGAGTTGGACGGTATTGCTAAAGGACCATCATCCCGGTTACATTACTTGGGAGCAATTCGAGCGTAACCAGAAGGTCATCGCCGATAACGCGCATATGGGACCTGGTGCTAGACCCAAAGCCGGACGGGGAGGGCGAATGCTCTTGTCGGGCTTGCTGCGATGCCGCCGATGTGGGCGGATGTTGAATACGTGGTACAAGCCCGGCAACAAGTCTGGCCGCTATCACTGTTGGGGCAGTTCGCTCACTTATGGCGGGACCCGGTGTATTGGTTTTGGGAGTTCTGCCGTGGATGACGCGGTGTCGAAGGAGCTCTTGCGCGCCGTAGCCGGCAATGCCATCGAAGCCGCCGTTCACGCGGCCGAGGAGGCTGTGCAGCAGAGGCACGACCATCGACAGTCCTTGGAGTTGGAACTGGAGCAGGCCCGCTATGAGGCCCGCCTCGCCTGTCGCCGTTACGAAGCCGTCGATCCCGATAACAGGCTGGTTGCGGGCGAACTCGAGCTGAGGTGGAATACCGCTCTGAAACGGGCCTCTGAGATCGAGGACCGGCTTCATCAGTTCGAACTCGCCCCGAACGGTCCGCCACCTCCGGACAAGGCACTTCTGTCCAGTTTGGCTCAGGATCTCCCAGCGGTTTGGAATGCGCCCACGACAGACCCCAGGTTGAAGCAGCGCATTGTGCGGATACTACTCAACGAAGTCGTAGTCGATGTAGACGAGGAAAAGCACGAGGTCATTCTGATCATTCATTGGGCGGGAGGCAGGCACTCGGAATTACGGGTTCCAAAGATTGCACCGGGCCGACATAGTCGGTGTACTGGACTCGAAGCAGTGGAAGTGGTGCGCCAAATGGCAAGCATGTTCCCCGACAAAGAGATCGCGGCTACACTCAACCGCCTCCGAATTCGCACCGGTGCCGGGAATCCTTGGACCCCCATGAGAGTGGCATCCATGCGTTGCTACCATGAATGGCCCGCGTTTTCTTCGACAGAGCCGAAACCAGACCTGCTGACGCTCGAGCAGGCCGCCGAGGTCCTCGGCATTTGTGCCACAACGACGCGAAAACTGATCGACCTCAAGGTCATCCAAGCCAGTCAGGTCGTTCCTTGCGCCCCTTGGCGTATTCCGCGGGAGGCGCTCCAGACAGAACCGGTGCGGCGGACCATTGCCGCGATCAAGGCGAAAAATCGTGCCCCGCAGGCACACTCTGACTTAGATGAGGACCTATTGTTTTCAACTACATAGTGAAAGGTTGCAGAATGTCACAGGATCGGGCGGGCCAATGAAAATCAGCCCATCTGCCTCGTTGTCCTGCATCCACGTGAGCATCGTCCCGGTCATCTCGGTCTTCACGCCGGACAAGTCCGTACCGGTGCCCGCGAAAGCCTTCTCGATCTCATCGAGGAACACGATCACTCGAGGTGGATCCGTGCCTGCGAGGATAGCCCGCAGAAACGACTTAGCATTTTCGCAGCCGCCGATATCCTCAAAGGTCTCTCCGCCCCGCCAGATCTTCAGACCGGGAGCCTGTTCGATGATCTGCCTCTTTCGCTCCCATAGCTGTTCGGCGTCAAGGCCCTGCTTCGACAGCGACATGGCGACAACCTGCTCCGCCGGAAAGGCAGCGAGCCCGATCAAGGCATCGACGGCACGCTGCATGTCCGTTGCGCTCAGAGGGCTCATCTCGCCCGCTTCGACCGTTTCTTGGACAATGTTTTCCAGCTCTCCGATAGATGGAAGCGGCTCGTCCAGAACCAGAACGTCCTGACCGAGCTCTTCGGGCAAGCTAGCGCTCGATGTCGTCAGTAAGACGAGAGTGCAACCGCGCGCCTTATATGGGTCTCGCAGATTCCAGACTCCCTGGGCCACTGCGGCGTCTCCATAAAACCGGTGCGCGTTTGCCAGGAATAGGATCGAGTCTTCGCTCAGCTTTTCACCGATCGCGAGCACAGCGTCCGGGCCGACGGAGGTTCCATCCGCCTCCCCCAGGATCGCTGAGGCTTGCCGCTTGCCAGCTTCATTCACTCCGACAAGCCCGCGTATGGCATCCCATTGGAGCGCCGCGGTTTCACCACAAGTACCATTCAGAGTTGATAGGACGAGTTGGACTGAACTCGCCGGATCGGGCGTGCGCACCGCGATAAGCGGCGTTGACACTCGCCGTGCGGCGCGGAAGGCCTTGGCGAAGTCGGTTGTAGTTCGAATCACGGTGATCTCCTTGTTGCTTGCAAAATGACCAAACGGGAGCTGATCGGCCATCTCAGGCCCGCGACCAGCTAGAGTGTGAAAGATATGACAAAAGGGGAATTCGTGGAATCGCTGGCTAATACTCCGCGGGTCTCCGGTGATGAATATGGCCGCGCGGTGCTATGATCGAGGCCATGCCTGAAGAGAAGAGGACCGACGAGGTTGCGAAGCCCCTCTCCGAAGAAAAGTCGCTGGGCGAGGCCGGTGCGAAACCGGCGTCGAAGCCGAAGGTGTGACGGGAAGATTCGGATATGCTGTCCCTCATTGACAGGCTCCGGCTAAGGGGCAAACTGAAATCCCCCGATATCGGCACGCGAAGTAAAGCGGTCGATTTTCTCGCAAAAAACACCTCGGACCCGTCCGCCGTCAAGCTTCTGCTGATGGTAAGGAAGAAAGAGGGCGGGAACGGCGTCGGATACACGGCCCTGAAGGCCATTGAAAGCGTCAAGTGCGCGGGCGCTGTCGATGCTCTGCTGGCGGCTTTGCGAGATGGCGATGACGGCTTACGCTGTGGAGCAGCAAAAGCCCTCGGCAACATCCGCGATCCCCGGTCGGTAGAAGGCCTGTGCGCGGCGTTGAAGGATGACGACGGTCAAATACGGTGGGCGGCGAGCGTCGCTCTGGGAAACATCGGCGACCCCCGCGCTGCCAGCGCGCTAATCGAAGTTCTTTCGACCTCTCACAAGATGATAGTAGAAACGCACAAGGATATATTGATTGGCTGGTGCAATACGGCATTGGGCGCTTCAAAAGCTCTTGGACAGATAGGCGACAAGCGTGCGACGGAAGTCCTGGTGGCCACTCTTCGGAAAGTCGGTGACTTTAAAATAAAGAGTAACGCCGCAACGGCGCTCGGGCAGATGAAGGACCCCGGCGCTGCGGAGGTGCTGGCCGAAGTGCTGGGCGACAGGAAAAACTTCTCCGGCAATTCTCACGGCATTACATGGGAAGTTCAAGCCGATGCTGTGATAGCTCTTGGCGGCATCGGTGGTCCTCGCGCGATCGAAGCGCTTGTTGCTGCAATCGAGAACACAACCCTACCGGAAGCCGTCCGTCGCACGGCGGAAGAAGCGCTGAGCCGTGCGGGTGGCGCAACCGCAAAACCAGCGCTCGCAGCGGGCCAGAAGAAGCCGTACTTAATGACCGGCAGGGAGATGGCTTCGTATCTGCACCAGAATATCCTCCCGGCCATGTTCGACGAAATCAAGCGCGCATGCCAGAAGGACGGGCGCACGTATTGCTCCGGTATGGCTACCGAGGGACCGACGGAGCCACATGCAATCGTTCTGGATCACCTAGTGCTGGCCGTGGAAGTTTCCCCTGGAGCAGACTGGAAACCGCAACAAGAAGCGATGCAATCGATAATGAATCGGTACTTGGCGGAGCCGGGTTGGAGATTGGTAGCCGCCTATCCCGACGAACAGCCCAGCCGTAGCGGCGGGAGGTGGGTGAAGTTCAGCATCGAGAGAACGTAAGACCGGATTTTCGGCCGCGCATCGGGTTCATTGCCAGAAGGCCCACCACTTTTTCTTCGGGTTAGGCTTTACCTGTGCGGCGGCTGCCATGTGGGTGGATGTCTCCTTAGCGCGGCGGCACTGGTGCGGGCTTTGGGCGGCTGGTGGCCCTGCCTGGGACAGGCGTTGCGCTGCCATCCGCCCATTCAATTGACCCGTTGCGGTCGGTCCCCTGAATCGTGCTTCCGTCCGGTCTCAGCTTCAACGGGGCGGAGAGGCTTTCTACGTTGGTACTTTGAAACCCTGACGTGCGTAGAAAAACGGCGTAACAGGAGGGTCCGGTCCCCGAGTAGCCAAAGGCGAGCAGCGAGAAGTAATCGGTCCCGCTGTGCTCACGGGCAAGCTGCACTGCATAAGCCTCGCCCCGAATGTCGTAGCCGTGCTGCTGGTGCAAGACGGGAATGACCGTCCCATCTGAAAAGACAAGCAAGCTGTCTTTATTGGCTTCCAGGAAGACGACCTCTTTGAGTTGTCCGTGAGCCGCGATTGCTCCTTTTGCGAGTTGCGCCATTTCCGGCTCGTAAGGCATTCTTGCATCTCCTCAGGTATGCAGCCATTCCTGTTTCGCTTTTTCCTTATCGCCACGGTATCGGGCAACAAGCTGCCAATAGGCCAATTTGCCGGTAGCTGTACCGGCTCCTACGCGACCACGCGCTTCTGCGATGGTGTCGAAGTCCTGTGCCGCTTCGTCAAAACGCCCAGCGTCACACAACACCCTCCCCCGCATCATGAGAATATCGAATTGGTTGATGGGCTCGCTTCTCAGGCAGGGAAAGAGGTCGCCATATAGGATCGAGTCGAAGTCACGAATCGCATTCTCATATTTACCTGTCTCCCAATAGGCGACACCACGCTTCATTGCGCTTGAGCCAGCCCGGTACCCTGCTGCAATACACGCGGTCCAGTCTGAAATCGCGAATGGATACTGCTTCAGCTTATCCAAGGCGAAGGCCCTCACCCACTTCCAAGGGGACGAATCGGGCGTTACAGCCAAAGCAATGCTCGCGTAGGCCACGGCCTTGTCCCAGGATTCTTTGGCGTCCTTGTCAATTAGTTGCGTTGCCTTATCCAGTGTCGAACCCTCGGTCTCAACATGAATCGTGAACGAACATTTGGGACAGGAAACCGTTCGGGGGTTCCAAAGGAATCCCTTCTTGGGATGCAGGATCTGTCCACAAACACACATCACATGAGGCATCGCGTCGCTTCCGTTAGAACTGGCAATTCGAGGCTATTTTAGCGCAGTTTCAGGAGGGGTATGGTGTGCGGCTTCCAGATGTCGGGCTACGGCGGCGACGGTATCCCGAGCTGGGCTTCCATGCGAGCGTGCTTTGCGCGGCAAGACACACGCCCTTGGTCGTGCAGAGTGCCTGAAGTTGGCGATAGGCCTCGGCTTGGTGCGTGATAACTATGCACGAGGCCTGCGGTCGGCTGCGCGCACTTCGGCAGCCATCTGTGAGAAAGCGCGAACCGGTCGCTCAGATCCACGCCGGGAGCTCTCGACGCTTCGGCCACGGCGAGAAACACGGATTAAGTTCGTTGGGCGCGTCATCGTCTAGCCTCTAACCGAGTTGGAGAGCTAACTCTGCTGGACACACTTTGCGATCGCTTCGGGCCTGCCACAAGCGGCACGCGCAGCTCTCCTTCGTATTCGTTGCCAAACTCTCGAATCGGCCCGCAGAGCAACCAGGGACCCGCTGTTCAGATTCACAAATCCCCCGTGGTACGACAGCGGCTCACAACGAAATAACCGGCTCAACAGAGCGAGCGAATGGTTTGCGAGTGTTTGATTGATGAACGGATGTTGCCGTTCGAGCGCCTCAGCCGCGCTGCAACTTGGTTGTGAATCATCATCGAGCGCGGGATCGATGATTTCCGGGAAGAGCTCCGAAACTGCCCGTAGCCGGTCCGCCTTATGCTTGTTGAGGCGGTTCAGGGGCTGTCCCAGCACGAACTGGCCGCTGTCTGCGTTGTTGCCTATGTCCAGCCAGTACGGGATTCCGCACCAAGAACCGGTAACCGTCTCGTGAATCTTCGCTCTCGCGGCGCGCGAGTCTACACAGCCGATCACCAGATCGAAATCATTGCGTAGGTCGTGGCTCGCGTTGACGTGGTGTGGAACTGCTTCCCACTCCAGGCCCCAGAACAGGTTCAACCGATTGACAAGGACTACGGACTTGAACAACCCGATCTCGCTCGCCGAGAACGGTTGACGGACGCAGTTAGTCGGCGAAATCCGATCCCCGTCCATTACGGTGACAGACAGGCCTGATGGGTGTCCATACGCAAGGAGCGCCTGGTGAAGGTGCGGTAGCCCACTGATGACCGCACTCCCTGTTCCGCCGCAGCCCACCACGGCGACTTTCACGGTCCTCCGCAGCAAATGGGGAAGGATAGTATGCATTCAGTCCTCCTGGCCCTGCACGAACCCATGGAGCGAATCACCGCTCTTCACCAGAAACTCGCCAGGGAACTCTCCCTCGCTCCCCGCCAGGTCCCGCCACAGTCCCAGGAAACCTTCTGGGTGTGCCGTCAGACGCGCGCCGATCGCGGCATGAGTGAACTCGCTCTCGAAGAACGCCTTTTCCCACGCCTTCATCGCTTCGAGGCACAGTTTCTCTGGTGCCCGCATACTGCCTTGGCACACCCGGCCGCCCCCGTCGCAGTTCCAATAGGGTGCAAACATCAACGGCGTGTCCGGTCTTGGCCGTTTATTCTCGGCCAAGGAGCGCACCGAAAGCTCTGATCCGCATACTTTGAACACCAGCGCGGGTTGCGGAAAGACCTTGCCGTTCAGCGTCCGACCGTCTCCCGAATCATTAAAGAACATCGCCCGGCATTGCTGTCTCGTCCACCAAACGAGCATATCTGGTGTGCGAACGAGAACATTGGACGGTAGGATTTCCCGCGGCACGCTTCGCCCAAGTCCCTTTGCCAGTTGCTTCAGAAAGTCAATGGTCAGAGCCTCACCGGCGTCGAGATAAGGTGGACCGCCATCGGGAGAGTCCCTGGGCTGGTGCATCGTCGCGAACGATTGCTGGCCGTCCGAGTACACCAGAATGGCCTTGGAAAGCCCAAAGCTGGAGTTGGAACCGAAGTGCGCTGACTTGGTCATGATCTCTTCTCCTAGTTTCCGCGGATTGCTTCCCAACCCGGAACCAAATTCAGCACGCGCCGCGCGGCGACGAGCGTATCCAGAACACCACCCAAACAGTCGAATGCCTTTCGCGTGCTTTCCCGATCCGTCCCGTTGAGCGGAATCAGCGGCCAGGGCTCCGGGGTCAGCTCCAGCATCGATTGGCGCTCGTCGTCGAAGCACGCCTCGATGGCATCGCCCAACTGATAGATCGCCAGCAGAACGGGAACTGGAGGATTGCAATCGCAAAACAGTTCGCGGACAGGCTCCGGGATCTCCGGAAGCTTTACCCTGTCGGATACCCGCTTCAGTTCGAGAGTTGCTCTCAGCAGACGTGCTGCTCGGCTCTTGGGTGCCATCCGCGACAGCATGGCCTTCAGGCCCTTGCCGCCCAGTGGCTTTCGTTTCATGCAAGGAGGCAGAATCTTGTTGCGATCCGGTAGCCCCGCACGCTCCTCGCCATCCGCCTCGGGTTCGTAATTGTCTTCGAGAATTGAGATGTGCTCTTCCGCGTCGCGGTCGTCGTAAATCCGGAAGTGACTCCCAACGCTGTGCAGGAACATACGGGCAAACGTCGCCGGCAAACGAGGATGTTCATTTTCAAAGAGGGCCAGGGCCGACGCGAGATTCACGAATCCGCACGAGGACGCCTCCACGCAGAGAAAAATCTGCGAGCCGTCCGGCTCGTCTTCGCTCTCGCACCATTCATGCGGGTCCGTGGAAAGAGTCACGGAAAGTTCGAACGCCTCGTCGATCTCGGATTCTCCGTGGCTCCGTACGAAGCGATCAAGCGTGCGCCGGAGGAACTTCGCGGGTTCTCCGGCGCATGCTTCCCAATCCGATGGATTCGCGATTCCGAGTTCGACCAGAATCGTGGCAAAGCGAGCCGAGGCCGCGTCGCTGCCGAATGACGAATGGTGCAGAGCGACCCGGTCGAGCCGCGGCACGTCCAGGCTGCGCCCCCGCGCAATTAGCCAGGGGGCACCAGCCCGGCGGGCGTCTTCGTGGCCGACCTCTTTCGGCCGTAGGTGTTGTGCTGGAGTGCTTGCGAGAGGATGTAGCAGCACTGCTGGAACTGCGGACATTGCTTAAACTCCCGAACGACTTCGCTGGTCTTACCGGTGTTGCCTTCAATCACTCGCCGAAGTTCTTCTAGGACCTTCTTCTTGGTCATCCCTTGGTGCCGATCGCTTTGGCGAAGTGATAGACAAGCTTGTTGCCGACAGCCTCCGGGCCGGTGAGAGCCGCCGTCGCAATTTCCGGATACGTGGCCGAAAACGCAGTCCGGACTTCGTCCACACTAAGTCGTGGGTTAGGATCCGGCAGCCGGATCTCGTCGTAACGGAATTCTCGAACCATGGTTTCGATGGTCATGATGAATTTCAAACCTCCTTTCAGTCGGGATAAGAACTTGCGGATGCGCTCGGATGTTGCGGTGGCGCCGTTGTCTCTTCGTCTTCAGCAGGTTGCTCGACGGCGTCGGCCTGGTCGGTTGCCGTATCGAACAAGCTTCTGCTTTCGCCGGCAGGAGGCGTCCCTTTGCTACCGAACACCGGTTTGCCGTCCTTAAACTCGGCCGCAGGATTCGGATTCGGTGGGGTGCTCGCCGTCTTGGAACCGTTCACCTTCTTCTTGTCGTCCAGTCTCTTCTTGTTCTCGGCTTCCAATGCCTTAACTGCGGCAGCGTGCTGCGTTTTCAGTTCGTCCAAGTTCGACCCCGTCCTGGCGATCGATTCGGTAAAGGTCGCGAGCTGGCCGGGCAATTCCCGATCCAGTTCCTCGGCCTTGCCCGTGATCGAGAGCGGCGTGGTGAGCGCCGTATTCTCATCTGAACTGCCATCGACGACGAGCTTGCGCGGGATGATATTCACCCTTAGCAGTCCCTGGCCGACATCCGAAATGGTGATCATGACAGCGCGCTGTCTGAGCAGCGGCATCAATTCTGTAAACACTGTGTTAACTCTCCTTCCTTCTTTGAATGTGGGGATCGGTCCCCGAAACCAGCTCGAACCATCAGCAATTCCAAACGCCATGCTTCATGGCTCCGGCTATAATCCAGGCAGCTATGAACCACGCAGACCCCAACACGATGCGGGCCAGGGCTCGCCAGGCGACCGAAATCCTGAAGACTCAACTGCTCGGGACGGGAACCATAGAGCCTTTGGTCGCGTTGTACTTCGACGACCACATCGAGCAGGTTGAGTTTCAAGATCTCTCCGTCCTGGAACACTTTGACGTCAGGACTGCGCGGAGTTTCGACTACTTGCGAACTTTGGTGAGGATCAAGAACCCACAGGCGGCGATGATTACGCTGGATGTTCGAATGGGAACCTTCGAGTCCGACGAGCGGGATGTCCTGGCGGACACCACTGCTGTTTTCTTGATGCTCGATTCTCCTCTTCTAACGATTCAGGTTCTTCTGCCCTACACACGTTGTGGCGGGAGTATCGCCGTGTCAAATGTTCACTACACGGAGATGCCCGGTGACGATGGCGGTACGCCGTGCCCGCTTTTCAAGGTTTTCTCGAATGTACCTGTGGCCGTGTGCTGAACGGGCTCATCGCCTACCGCTACGATGATTCCGCAATCGCTCAGACCACCTGCAGTTTGAATCGATTAATGACGAGGTCCGCTCCTTCTACCGTCTTCTCAAGGTTCAGCGCCTGCTTGATAGCCTCCAATTCCACGGAAGTCTCCTGCTTGCGGACGCCGGATACAACAGCCTTCCGAAACTCCTCTCCGGTTCCAGCAAGAAGCTCTTGCCATAAAGGCAGCGGTAACGTCACGGTGATGTGCTTGAATTCGGCGGGAACCTTGGCGTCATCAATGATCTTGACCGAGGGCGGGCACTTCCTCTTCTTGAGAGTGTTCGTTCGGCCCTCCAACTTCTTCACCCCGAGGTAGTCCAGGACGCGCAGCACCATGGCGCTCACGCGCTCGGCTGTCGCTTCGAAGTGTTTCTGCCGGGCTTGCAGCCTCTTCCCTTCGGCCTTGGCCAACTCGGCCATCCCTTCGCAGAAGTGGATGAAGTCGGCCACGCGGTCGCGTTTTTCCGCCGCTCCCTCCAGGTAAACGGTCAACGCCCGCTCGATCTCCGGCGTAAGCCCTTCCTCTTCGGCCGACTCTGCCAGAAGCACGAGACTCTCTTCGATCTGAAATAGCGTGAAGTCTTTTGCAAGTTCTGTTGAGGCCGTGATCTCGGCGACAGCCGCTCCGCAGCC
>Ga0265316_10004733_pt1 | contig 13464 bp, 5 predicted proteins | sample 4522metaG_FD_202092 | JGI IMG/M metagenome (GOLD analysis project Ga0265316, IMG submission 202092) | Rhizosphere microbial communities from Carex aquatilis grown in University of Washington, Seatle, WA, United States - 4-5-22 metaG | ecosystem: Host-associated > Plants > Roots > Rhizosphere >... | reverse complement strand
TCGAAAATCCAACTGCCGTAAGTTTTCCGCCTATATCAATACCGGTATCAATATCAAGGGCAGAAACTGCTGCACCTCCAGGAAAATAAAGCGGATTTGGAATATCAAGTAGATCATAATCATAATGTTTCCCTTTTTTACCATATTGCAACCGGTTTCGGTTTCTACGGTACTGTGTTCGCATATGCCCATGAACAAGTAAATAGTTTCCCCACGAAGTCATACTTTCCTGCAATAATTCATCACTGTTCCATAAACAGGATTGATCAGGACTTAAATGTTTTTCTAAAAGATATTTATTAAAATCGTCGAAGTTTTTAATGAGTAATTGTTCTTCAAGTGGGTAATCAAGAAATGGACCAGCGTGACAAAAAAGAAGATCGATTGATTTGCTTCCTACATTAAATGTTTCAATATGAAACAATCCCAGTGAGTTTAAAAAATCACTATATTTTTTATCAAGTTTTTTACTTAATGAATTTACATCGCCTGCTTCAAATGATTTTAAGGTAGTTTCGTATCCATTTTGACTCCATGTAAATATTGCTTTATGACTATCAACATTTCCACCTGTGGCATTCAGCATCATCATTTCATGATTACCCATTAAAGTAACTGTATCCCATTTAGGTTCTAATACCAGGTCAAGAACTTTTTTTGGTTCAGGCCCACGATCAATATAATCTCCCAGATATATTACACGTTTTGTATTGAATTCACCTATATGATTTAATAAAGGTGTTAAAGCAGAAGCGTATCCATGTATATCACCAATAGCCCATATATATTCAGCCTTAGACATATATAAATAATTTTAAATTTTCAAATAAGGCTAATAAAGATATGAAAAAAGAGGAGAAAAACTAAGGAAGAGAAAATAAAATACGACGACTTATTTTTATCTAATTCAATTTTTACACTTATTATAGCTTGCTTTTCCCAAAAGAAAGTGACAGTTGACTTATCAGATTAATTATACCGAGGTCCGTTTATCATTATTGCTTAAAGGGATAGTGAACATAAACTCGCTTCCTTTCCCAACATTGCTTTCAACCCAAATCCTGCCCCCATGTTTTTCTACGAATTCTTTGCATAACAATAACCCTAAACCAGTGCCTCTTTCCTGTGCAGTTCCTATATTAGTATATTTTGCATCTATTCTGAAAAGTTTACCAATATCTTTTTTCGGTATTCCAACGCCTGAATCTTTTACAATTAAGGTTAAAAATTTACCGTTCTTTTGTGCATCTACCATGACTTTGCCACCTTGATGAGTGAACTTAACAGCATTTATTAAAAGATTTCGTAAAACCGTATTTAGCATATTTTGGTCCGCCACAGCCTGAATATCTTTTGTAACTTTTGAAAGCAATTTAATATTTTTATTTGCAGCACTTACTTCAACTTGTGTCAGATTTTTATCTACAATTTCTCCAATATTGACTTCCTGAGGATTATATGTTATGCTACCGGTCTGTGTCCGGGACCATTCCAATAAATTCTCCAGCAAAGCATAAGCGCTTTTTGATGCTTCATTTAAAATCTTGCTGAACTTAATAATGCTTTCAGAATCAAATTGATCAACTTTTGTAGCCAATAGTTCGGAGGCAGCGAGAATACTACTGAATGGATTCTTTAAATCATGTGCAATAATTCCAAAAAACTTATCTTTTGTCGCATTTAGGTCCTTAAGATCTGAAGCATATTTTGCAAGTATTAATTCATCTTTTTTCTTTTCAGTTATGTCATTACCCTGAGCAATAGTGGAAATTAAAGTTATGCAATCATCATCATATATATTTGCCGAATTCCATAAAATGGTTCTTACAGTATTATTTTTACATAAAATTGGTATTTCAATGGATTCCCAGTAGTTTCCGGTTAATGTCTGTTCAATTTTAATATTAATGTCTTTTATAGTTGCTTTTGGAAATAATATTTCCAGTTTTTTTCCAATAACCTCAGATGATGAATAACCTGTTAGATGTTCGAATGCTCTGTTAAATATTTGAATTTCGGAATTGAAATTCCAAACTATAACAGGTGCATTTGAATAATTGATGAGGCTTTCTAAATAGTTTTTTGTGTTATGAAGTTCTTTCTCTGCTTTTGACCTCGCTATTTGTATTTTAATTGATGTGATACCATAAGCCAAATCTTTTGCAATTTCGGAGAGCAAATTAACTTCTTCTTCCGAGAATGGATCTGCCTCTTTTGAATATATAGTAATTGCCCCGAATGCTTTATTGTTTGCCATCAATGGAAGAGCTATTGATGAAGCATAACCCCTTTTCACGGCTTCCTCTCGCCAGGGAAAGAAACTCTTTTCAGTGAGAACATTTCTGCATATCTTAGCTTTTCCTGTCCTTATCGCTATGCCTGTTGGACCTCTACCTCTGTCGGTATCTGACCATTTAACTTTTAAAGTTTCCAAATATCCTTGTTCAAAACCTGAAAATGCTACAGGTTTTACTGTCATTGATTCATCATTTTCAGCAAAACCTATCCAGACCATTGCATGTCCACAATCTTCAACTATTATTTTACATACTTCCTCTAAATATACCGATTCATTGCTCGCGCGCACCATAGTCTGGCTGCTTTTTCCCAATGCGCTTAATGTTCGGTTCAATTTGGCGAGTACATTTTCCTTTTTCTTTCGTTCTTCTAATTCCTCATTTAAAAGGTCATTGACTTTTGCCAATTCTATAGTTCGATCATGAATTTGTAATTCTAATCCTTCATTTAGCTCTCTAAAATTATTTTCACTGATCCTGAGATCATTTTCAATGGACCTCCTGTCGATATTCAGTGAACCTTGATTGCTGATAGCTTCAACAATATTTTTGTCATCATTGCCTATTGGCGTTTTTGATAGTATGACAATTCCACCATAATTTTTTCTATTTCTTATAAAACTAATGGCATAGGTATATTGAATTCCTAATAATTTTTCAATTTCTTTACTGATATCCTTATTGTATTCCCCCAGACTAATTTCATAAATTCCACCTTCGATTTCATGTAGTTTTTCGTCTCCCAATAATTGCAATAAATCATATTTATCGTTATGCAGGTTGAAAGTGGTTTGATAGAACTGTTTACCTGTAAATAAGCCGATTTTATCTAAATAGGGCTCTAATCCTTCAGTATCTATAATATGAGCTGTTTTGTTGTCAAAAATTGCAATGCCCATCACGAATGCATCATTCAATAGCAATTTAATGTTTGAGCAAATTACCCTGTAAATAGAATCTATACTTTCGCATTCATTTATAGCAGTGGTAGCAGATGAAAGTATAGAAAATTGACTGGTATGCTTTTTCTGAATTTCCTGTAATTTTTTCCTTTCAATACCATATTTTATGGCATGAATAATATTTTCTGAATTTAATTTATTCTTTACCAGGTAATCTTGTGCGCCTTCCTTCAGAGATTCAACTGCAACAACTTCATCATCTAATCCGGTTAATACGATGATTGGTGCTTTATTTTTTGAGGCTTCTAAGCTCCGTAATGTCTCCAGCCCAAAACTATCGGGTAGTCCAAGATCAAGCAGGATTACATCAAATTCACGCTCTTCTGCTATTCGCTTTGCTTCGCTTAATCTGGAAGTGTGACTTATTTGATGTTGTACTCCGGAATTGGAAAGTAAATCTTTAATAATAAAAACATCACCAGGATTGTCTTCAACCAATAAGATTTTCAGTAACAGTTCGTTAATTACTGTTTCTTTTACTGACATATCTTCAATGAAATTAGGTTTCATGATAATCAAAGTTAAGTCATATCAGATTTATGGGAGTATTGATAATGTTAATTTAAAGTTAAAATTATAATTAGGTTCAGTGTAATTATACTTTGAAACTATCTATAATACTCAAATTTTAATCTTTAATAAAATTCTAATAACACCTATTGTTAAGAGTTATCTAATAAATCGAATCAAAACCGTTTTCAATCTTTTGGCGGTAATTTTACAATAGAGAACCAAAAATCCTCAATGGATTTAACAACTTTAATAAATTGATTCAGATCAATTGGTTTAGTTACATAACAATTGGCGTGCAGATTGTAAGATTTTAATATATCTTCCTCAGCCTGCGAAATTGTCATCACAACCACAGGGATTTTTTTCAGTACTTTGTCTTCTTTAATTTCTGAAAGTACTTCCCTTCCGTCTTTTCTCGGAAGATTTAAATCCAATATTATCAAATCAGGCAGGGGCGCACCTGAATATTCTCCTTTCTTGTGAAGAAAATCCATTGCTTTAACACCATCATTTACGAGGTAAAGCCTATTACTTACTTTGCCATCATGCAATACTTCCTGAATAAGTCTTGCATCGCCAGAATTATCCTCCACTATTAGGATATCTATTGGTCTTATACTTTCGTTCTGCATAATTTAAATTATATGATTTTTTAATATTGTAAAATAAAAAGTAGTTCCTAAGCCCAGTTCTGACTCAACCCAAATTTGACCACCATGCCGCTCAACAATCCGTTTACAAATTGCCAGACCAATACCGGTGCCGGAATATTCTTCTTTTGGATGCAGACGCTGAAAAATCTGGAATATCCTGTTAAAATATTGAGGCTCGATTCCAATACCATTATCTTTAACTGAAAAAACAAAATAATCCTTTTCTTCTTTTGATGTAATATGAATTACTGGCATTTTACCGGAAAATTTAAGCGCGTTCCCTACAAGATTCTGAAGTAACTGTATCATTTGGCCTTCATCCGCATAAATACTGGGCAATTCGTCATTGGTAACCAGAGCATTTTTTTCTTGTATGCGAAGTTGCAAATAATTTATAACATTTCCCAGAACAGAATGCATATCTACATTTGAAAACTCTTTTCCTCTTGTTTGAACTCTTGAATAGGTGAGAAGATCATTTATTAGAACCTGCATACGGGCTGCTCCGTCAACAGCAAATTGTATGAATTCTTGGGCATTTTTATCTAATTTATCAGTATACCTCTGAGAAAGCAACTGCGTGAAACTTGATACCATTCTCAAAGGTTCCTGTAAATCATGTGATGCAACATATGCAAATTGTTCCAGGTCCTTATTCGAACGCAATAAATCTTCATTTAATTTGAAAAGTGTCTCTTCTGCTCCTTTTTTCATAGCCGTTATATCGAAACAAACACCAGTCATTTTAATAGCTTTTCCTTCTTTATTTTTTGTGAGAAGAGCTTTTGCATTAATGTATTTAACATCTTTTTCTTTATAGTGTATTCTGTAAATTGTTTCAAATGCAACTTCCTCTTCAAGAGCTTTTTTTAGAGCTAACCTCATATGTGGGATATCTTCTTCCATCAAACAAGACTCAAATGCATCATAGCTTTTGCCAAATGAACCAGGTTCCAGACCAAAAATTTTCTCCATTCTTTCATCCCATTCAATTGCATTGGTTAAAATGTCCCATACCCAAATTCCAATGCTGGCATTCTCTAAAGCCAGCTCAAGTTTTTGCTGAGAATCCTCCAATTGTTTAATTACTTTTCTCCTGATAGTTATATCCTGCCCCTGGGCTATAGTCGACATCAAGGTTTGATTGTCGATATCATAAATATTAGCAGAATTCCATAGAATAGTTCTGATTTCATTATTTTTGCACAAAATGGGTATTTCAACGGATTCCCATCGGGCAATAAGACTTTGACCAATTTTTTCTTTTGCGTTTTCTAAAGTTTCTTCAGAAAATAAAAAATCAATCTTCTTTCCGATTACTTCTCCTGAAGAATAACCTGTCAGGTTCGCGAATGCATTATTGAACAATTGAATTTTATTTTGAGGATCCCAAACAATAATTGGTGCGTTAGCATAATTTATCAGGCTTTCCAAATAATTTTTAGTATCGAACAATTCTTTTTCTGCTCTTACACGGTCCATAGCAATTGCTACCTGGTCCGTAACAGCTTTCATCAATGAAATATCATCTTTACTAAAAGTAGTTCTGCTTTTTGTTCCAAATGAAAGGGTACCTATAACTTTACCCTGATTTAATAAAGGATGACAGCAATAAGCTTTGATACCAAATGATTTTATCAAATCTGTTCGGATGTCAGGAGTTTCTGGAATATTTTCTGCAATAATTCTTTTACCATCGCGCGCAACACATCCGCAAACTGCAACACCGAATTCAAGCCATTCTATCGAGCTAGCAGTTTTCTCAGAAACCCCATGGTAAGCATTCAGATGTAATTTGCCAACTTTTTCATCAATTATGAAGTTGAAGAATGTATGGCAATCCAGAAATTCCATAACCGTCATACATAGCTCATTAACAATTTTATAAGGATTACTGCTCTCAAGAAGTTTGCTTGCAATATGTGATAATATTTCATGGCGAACAGTATTTTTTTCCAAAGCATCTTCAATGATTTTACGTTCGGTAATATCAACAAATACTCCCAATAGGGCTGGTTTTCCACCAAAAGCTATTGGTCTGACAGAGGACATTCCAAAGAAAGGAGTTCCATCTTTTCTCTTTAACTTGACTTCATAATCAGCAACATAACCATTTTCCTTTAATTTTGATAATATTTTGTCCCTGTCCTTCGTGTCCCAATAAATTTCCGGTGCAGTCAGTCCTAATAACTCACCTTTCTGATAACCGAACTTTTTTTCGTATGTAGTATTAGCATATAGAAATTTTCCTTCGGTTGTATCTATAACGCCTATTCCAACTGGCGTAGTTTCAGCAATGGCTTTAAATCTTTCTTCGCTTTCTTTTAATTTTTCAGCTGCAATTTTATTCTCAGTTATATCCGTGCCATACATATTCGCATAATCTTGTTCCAAAACCGGGGCAATCATAAAAGAGAAAAATTTATTGTTGCATCCTATTTCTATTGTTCTGTGTTTTCCGCTTTTAAATGAATCTCTTATTTCCTTTATCCAGTTCTGAGGTATTAAATCTCCGGTTAAACAGTTCCAGTTTTGAAGAAGTTCTTTGCTTGCTTCATTAGCATACATAATACTGCCATCTTTATTAAGCCGTAAAACAGGACTAGGATTTTCAGATGGGAATTTTGCCAGCATTTTAATTTCTTCCTCCATAATCTTTTGTTGCGTAATATCACGGCTATAACATGCAATATAATTAACATTACCATCGGCACCTAATACTGGATAAAAACTATGATGAAATTTAATGCCTTCTCTCTCGTCTTCAAATTCCAAAGGTTGCCCTGTATCAATTACTTGCTTCAAGCTAGCTGCACGCGTTTTGGCTAATTCAGCTGGTAAAATCTCATCAAAACGTTTACCCACTAATTCTTTGGCTTTTTCCCCAAATCGTTGAACTGCAATTTTGTTTCCCATAAGTATTCTTTTGTCCTTACTAAAGAGCCAGATAGACTCTTTGGTAGCATCAAGAATACCTCGAAGTGTCGCTTCATTTCTTTGCAGCTCTTCTTCCACAATTTTGTTCTTTGTGATGTTTCTGAAATACCCTAAAATACCATCAATTTTGCCGTTAAGGTTATATCTGGGAATATATGAACCTTCAAAATACTGAGTGCTACCATCTTTAGCAAGAAGTGGAGTTACTATATGTTCAATATTTCCAGTTTTCAGTACCTTTTTCTTAATTTTTGTGAGATTATTGGCATCTTCTTTTGCCAGGAAATCATAATCGGTTTTGTCAATCATTTCCTTCTCTGTTAATCCCAATTGCGGATTTATAACACTTACATAACGAAGATTGGAATCCTGAATAAAAATATGATCAGGAGTATTTGTTGCGATAACCTTAAATTTTTCTTCACTTTCATGTTTTGCCTCTTCCGCCCGCTTGCGTTCAGTTATATCATTATGAATCCATAAACGACCATATTTTTTGTCTGAAATATAAATTGGAATAAAATCACGAAGGTAAGTTCGTTTACCTACCATTCTTGTTTCTTCATTTCGCACAATTCTCCCCTTGTTTACGATTTCCTTTATTTTTGCAATAGCAACATCTGGTTCAATATAAGAAGGTTTAATTTTATCAATAATTTCATTTGCCGATAATTTAAGCAGCGAATCAGGAGAGTCCTTTAAGTTGAATATTTCACAGAACGCCTGGTTTGCAAATTCTACTATATTCTCATCTGTAACAAGTAAGATTCCAAAATGAATACCTGAAAGAATATTGTAAAATTTTTTCAATGTACTTTGCAAAACTTCTTCTATTTTTTTTCGTTCAGTAATATCAAGGGTAGAGAATAAGATATGTTCTATCCCTTTAATATTTATTTTTTCTGCTGAGACAAGAGTCGTAATAGGTCTTTCGCTTTTGGTTAGTGCATTTACTTCGTAATTACTTATTTTACCATTTTTTTTCAAAAGTTGAACTAGTCGCGTACGTATAATTGGATCGCTATACATCTTTATATCGGTAGATTTAATACCAATAAGTTCATTTCGGTTATATTCAAATAATCGAAGAAAGCTCTCATTGACATCAACAAACTTTCCATCGCTTAGATGGCTAATTGACAGCGCAGAAGGGTTGCTCTGAAAAGTTTTGGCAAAACGTTCTTCACTTTCCTTAAGCCCGTCTTCAATTTTTTTATACTCTGTAATGTCAATTGATGCTCCAATCATTGCAGGGCAACCATTATAAACAATAGGTTTTGCTGATGTTATTATCCAAAATGGTGTGCCATCATTTTTTTTAACTTTCAACTGGTAATTATCAATTGCTCCTTTTTGTTTTAATATGTTGAACATTTTAGTCCGATCTTCTGGGTCGCAATAATAATCCGGTCCCTTTGTGCCAACTATTTCTTCACCTCTCAATCCAAAAGCATTGTTATTTATTTCATTTGTGAACATAACAATTGAATCCTCGGTTCGGGTAATACATAACAATACCGGAACTGTTTCAGCTATTGTCCTGAATCGTTCTTCGCTTTCCAATAACTTTTTTTCATTTTGTTTGCGTTCAGTAATATCCGTAAGAAATGAATAATAATAAAGAGGTTTTCCTTCTTCATCTTTTACAAGATGTACTAGAAGTTCAATAGGGACACGAATACCATTTTTCCTAATATATTCTTTTTCATATCGAATGGGCAGGCCCGTCTTATGCAACTTGTCCAATTTTTCTTTCTCCACATCGAGCCATTCAGGCGGTGTAAGCACTTCTGCCCAGTTGATAGATTGCAGTTCTTCATTTGTATAACCAGTTAACTCTTCAAAAGCTTTATTCATAAGCCCCATTTTTCCATCAGGATAGCCTACTGCAAATGGTTGTGAAGAAAATTCTATAACGCTTGCCAAAAATTCATTCTGACTAAGACTTTCTTTGAGTGCTTTTTCAACATTTTTACGATCGGTGATGTCCATATTAATGCCAAAAACGCGTTCAACTTTGCCTTTATCATTATATATTCCACCACCTTTTGCATTTATCCAACGAACTTCACCCGAATTATGAAAAATGCGGAAATCTATGTCAAAGGATTCATGTTGAACTATAGCCATGTCCCGTGATTTTTCTACTCTGTTAATATCTTCAGGATGAGTTAATTCACGCCAATCTTGATAGGTTTTTATAGCACCCGGTTGTAGTCCGTAAAGCTGATTAAGTTCCGGAGTAAATTCCAATTTATTATTTTTTATATTCCAATCCCATATCCCTACCTTAGCGCTCAACTGTGCTAGTCTTAATCGCTCTTCACTCTCTTTTAAAGTTTGCTCGGCTTTCTTACTTTCAGTAACGTCATTACCACTACTAATAATAAATTTCACTTTTCGATTGTCTTCAGTTATGGCTGTATTTGACCATAATATCAAATGCTTGCTTTTATCTTTTCCCACCCAATAATTTTCATTTGTATTTGGAAATTGACCAGCGATAAGGTTGTTGAAGACTTTTTTTACTGAATCCTTTTCTTCATGAAGCAAAAATATATTTATGAAAGATTTGCCCAATACTTCTTCTGCTGTGTAGCCGGTTATTTGTTCGCATGCTTTATTAAATCGGATAATCCTGGCTTTATTGTCTAAAACTACAATGAGATTCCCAGCCACGTCAAGAGTAGCATCAATAAAATCTTTTTCTTCTTTTAATTTATTTTCGATCAGTTTACTTTCAGTTACATTTCTAAAATAACCTATTAAGCCATCTACCTTTCCCTGCGTATTTCGCTTAGGAATATAAGTACCGTCGAAATATTGAATACTTCCGTCTTTAGCGATTAGAGGAGCTTGTACCTGTTCCGGATTGCCGGTTTTTAAAACTTTTTTCTTAATCTTAGTTAGGTTTTTTGCATCTTCATGTGACAGAAAATCATAATCAGTTTTGCCAATCATTTCCTTCTCAGTCAGTCCCAATTGAGGATTAATAATAGATACATATCTGAGATCGGAATCCTGTATAAGAATATGATCAGGAGTATTGGTCGCAATTATTCTGAATTTTTCTTCGCTTTCACTTTTTGTCAGTTCAGTATTTTTTCGCTCAGTAATATCACTGGATAAGATAAAAATTCCTTCAGGTACAGGCTGAATGTTAAGTTCAAACCAGCCTTTTGATCCGTCAGGGTATACAAATTCATTTAAATTCTGCTGTGGAATACGTTTTTCCATGCATTTCGTTAACTGGGCAAACACAGAAGTCTTTTCGATTCCGGGATATTTTTCCATCATTGTATAGCCTATCAATTCTTCCCTTGAGAGATGGCTATGTTTTACAGCAACATCATTCAAATATTTATACCGCCAGTCAAATCCAATTATCTGGCATCCTTCCATCATGTTATCAAGAGTGCTTCGATAGCGTTTATCACTTTGCCTTAAAGCATTTTCAGTCTTTTTATGTACCGTACTTTCAATAAGTTTCCACTTTCCAGAGCGTTTTATGAGGGCAAATTCATGATTGGCAACTACATCAATTACTTCGTTAGTATTACATTTATCAAGCGAATAAGTACATAAAACCAGCATTTTATAATTGTCTATTATATTATTAATTTCTGCTTCATAAGCTGTAAAATCATCCCAGTCTTTTTTATTGTCTATCCAAAAAGGGTTACCGCTTACTCTAATACCTTCATATCCTTTAACCAATGCTTGATCATGTATAGCTACCCACTGTTTTAGAACTCGCTTTACTTCAAATTTGCCTTCTTTTAAATACCAGTCTGTATAAGGGAAAATCTCAATTTGTCCTTTCTTTAAATAACCAGAAAATTTTGGCAAAGCCTTTTTCATTGCTTTTATAGCATCATCCTTTGTCAAAAACTCACTTGTAACCCAGGTACAATATTCTTTATTCCTAAGTCCTTTTATGAAGTATGGCACAAGTATATCGAGCAAATCCTGCTTCGATTGGTAGAATTGGCAAAAATGAGTTCCCCATGGCATATCGCCGACTGCTTCAATACCTGTATCACGCAGGTCATTCTCTTTTCTGCTATTAATAATTTTTTTCTTCTCAATTTTCGATTTCATTTTCACAATTTAAATTTAGATCAAACCTACCAACAAAGCATTATGCAAACCCGTATGGCATTTAAATTTTAAAATACATCAGGTACTAAATTTATAAAAAACTTGATAAAAATTAAATATTACGGAACCATCCTAAGTGAATAAGCACTTCCAATAAGAATTAACATAGGAGAATTAATTATTCATAATATAAAGATTATTAAATGATTATTGAAAGAGGTCAGGTTTTACTCATAGTTCTGACCGATTTTAATTATTTATGTATTTTGTAGTGTTAGCGGGCATTACAGATAAGTTACTGTCCATAATAACCTAATTAATGATGGAAACTTGGTTTATGAAAATTTAACAAATTTGCAATAGTCCACTTCAATCATTTGAAAGAAAAATCTGTACTCATAAAATGTTCATTACATAAAAAATAACAGAATTAATTTACGATAATTAAAAAATTGCTATATATTCAATATAAAACTTCTTTACTTTATAGATTAAAGCATGATCCACCGTTAATTTTTGTTAATTAACAACTTAAGACAATTTCCGGATTTCTATGTTGAGATTTTTTTTGAATTAATTTATCTCTTGTTTAAGAAATTTGTGAAGGTGATTTTTAAGATATTTTGCTTCAGGTTTAAGGTAACTAAATGCGATATGTATATCAGGCCTGATAAAGATGCAACCGCTTTTTCTAACGCCAAATTGTAAATATAAGGTATTGAATAAGGAATGTATTCATTAGACAAAACTTCCCTATATTTTTTAGCAAATTCATCCATTTCATCATTCATATTTAACACTTTTTTTTATCCTCTTCCTGCAAAGGCGCCATATAACGTTAACTATATTGTATACTAAAAAATTAACAGAAGCATGAAAAATATCTTTTGGTAATCTAACAATCAAACTCACGTACGGCAGTTCCTATGAAAATAATCCTGCTCATCTTCCTAAAACCAGGCTAAATAATTGTTTAGAATTAATACCAGGAAGAACAAATTCATACAACCTGAAGTAACTACGGTCATTATCATTGTATTTTCATAATTTGCGTTAAAATTATTTTTAATGGTTTTAAGGAACCAAAGAATAAACCAAAGAATAATGGGCAGTGTGATCAGGAGAAATAAAGTTAGAGCTGCCATCTGATGTTTTAAATTAAAATAATAAAACATTAATAGCGCCGCCGTAGTAAACAATAAAGCTGAAAAAATAAATGTTCCAACAAATCCCAATTTATAACTTATTGATTCTACGCCATCTTTTAAGTCAGCTTTATGCTGATAAATCTGTGTAAGTGGATAAAGACTTCCAATAAAAAGACTTGCAATACTCATGCAAATGATATTGCTAAATGAAAACAATTGTTCTAAGGAGAATTTAGAAATTGCTATTGAACTTGATAAGTATACGAATGCTCCCTGAAAAATAAATACAGTTAAAAATCCAGTTAAAGCGTATTTCTTTAGCCTGAGTTTTCTATAACTATAGGCCCTAGAGGCCAGAACCATTATCAAAACAGAAATTGAAAAGTAAATTGATACCAGTAATGCACATAATATTCCAGTTACATCCATTAAAAGAGTTGTATAATACAAGTTTATAGTGACTTTTGGTGGATGTTTCAAACCACCAATACTTGATTCGTCTTTGTCTTGGAAACTGTTGTAACCATTACAAGAAGGAAAAATAAGCAGGTGCAATATTACAAATGCAATTATCACATTTATCCAATTAATGAAATGTGCCTGGCTTAATGCAAATAAAAATACGGGGAGTAAATAAAAAGAAAAAGCAAATCTCAAATGAAGTATTGTACTTCTTTTTAAAAAAGGCATAAAAAATATTTATATCTTAATTTAATCAATAAACAACAAATTAATAGTTTTGTTCTGATTGTTACTTTCCGATACAGAAATTTTTAAAAATATTTCCAAGTATTTCATCAGTGGATATTTCTCCGGTTATTGCTCCCAGATTATATGTCATTTCCCTTATACT
>Ga0265316_10004732_pt1 | contig 13464 bp, 12 predicted proteins | sample 4522metaG_FD_202092 | JGI IMG/M metagenome (GOLD analysis project Ga0265316, IMG submission 202092) | Rhizosphere microbial communities from Carex aquatilis grown in University of Washington, Seatle, WA, United States - 4-5-22 metaG | ecosystem: Host-associated > Plants > Roots > Rhizosphere >... | reverse complement strand
ACCTGCGTGAACCCCATCGTGCGAATCCGTTGTGGCCCCGGCCGGCGGGGCCTCCGCTCGCGCCGGACGCTTCCGCCCTCACCGCGCGGTGTACAACTCCACCTGCGTGAACCCCACCGCGCGAATCTGCCCGCGCAGTGTGCTGAACCGCAACCCGTCGCTCGCGGCGCGAATCCGTTCGCTTTCGGCCACGGTCAGCTCGCGCCAGTATCGGTCCGCGCGATCCTTATAAGAGTACCCGCCATACGTCGCGCTGCCCGCTCCGGCTACCTCCATCAGCAGTTGCCAGAAGCTGGCTCGCTGGAACAGACCCTTGCGCGCGCCCACCTCGCGAGGGACATCCACCGTCTGCCGGCCGCCGCGCAGGATCGCGCGCAGGCATCGCTCCGCCACAAAAGGCCGCGCCGGATCGGGGTCGGGAAAAGTCGCGAGCACTTCGCGCAGGCCTTCGATCTCGGCTTCCCATCCCGCCCAGCGAAAACGCGAAGCGCCGCTCACCAGCGTGCCGCGGCGCAGCAGTTCGCAAAGGCGCGCCTCGTCCTTGCCGGTGATGCCCAGCATGTGTTCGATCAGCTCCCGCACGGGAAAGTCCTGCGCTACCACCGGCGTCAGCGAGATGGCCTCCGCCGCTTCGGAGCTGAGTTTCACCCGGATGGTCTGGGGTAACGCCATGCTTTGATTTCACGCTAGCATAAGTCCGTGACGCCTCTCGAAAAAGTGCGCGCGGAAATCGCCCGCTACGATCACGCCCTGCTCGATTTCTCGGCGCGCGAGCACAACGGCGTCATTGAACTGGTGATCGAGCTCAAAGATCGCAGCCTGGGCCTGCACACCTACTACGCGCCCATCCATCCCCGCGATCTCGAACACCCGCAGTTCCCCTGGACTTTCCAGCGCTACCTCTACGACTGCATGCACGACTACCTTGTCGAGATGTTCCTCCACACCCCGCAGAGCCGGGACGCGCGCCCATGACGCCCGCTGCCGAACTGCTGGCCGCTGAGATCGAGCGCACCGGCCCGCTGCCCTTCCACCGCTTCATGGAGGTGGCGCTCTACCATCCCGCCCACGGCTACTACCGCCGCCCGCGCGATCCCTTCGGCAAGGAGGGCGACTTCTACACCGCCGAGCAGATCCAGCCCGTCTTCGGTATCCTGATGGCCGCGCGCATTCGCCAGCTCTACCGCGCCATGGGTGAGCCGCGCGATTTCACCGTGGTCGAGCTGGGCGCCGGCCGCCGCGAGATGGCCGATGCCTTTTCCGAGTGGCGCTACGTCCCGGTGGACATCGATGCCGGCGCGCTGCCCGAAGATTTCCGCGGCGTGGTGTTCTCGAACGAGTTCTTCGATGCCCTGCCCGTGGATGTCGCGACCTTTCGCGATGGCGCTTTCCGCCGCCAGTCGGTGGCCTTCCACGACGGCCGCTTCCTCTGGCAGGAAGACGGCGACGCCGCGCCCGCTGCGGCCGCTTATCTGCGCGCCTTCTTTCCTCCGCCCGAAGAAGGCCGCTGGTACGAGGTCTCTCTCGCGGCGCTGGGCTGGATGGACCGCATCGCCTCCGCGCTCCGCGATGGCTACGTCTTTACCATCGACTACGGCTACACCCTCCGCGAGGCGGTCCGCTTTCCCGCAGGCACGCTCATGGGATACCGGCGGCACATCGCGCACGAGGACGTGCTGGCGGAGCCGGGCTTGCGAGACATCACCGCGCACGTCAACTTCACCGCGCTTCAGGAGCACGGCGCGCGGCGTGGACTGCGCACCGAAACTTTCGAGACCCTCGCGAGCACGCTGCTCTCGGCCGGCGAGCCCGACCAGTTCGCCGCCGCGCTCGGGCCGGAGAGCGACTTGCGCCGCCGCATGCAGCTCAAGACCCTTCTCTTCGGCATGGGCGAGACCTTTCGCGTGCTGTTGCAGCGGAAGGAGACGCGTCCACCGGCCTAACTAAGCTGAGCTACTGTGGTGTCCACGAAATGGCTGGACAGATTCTTGGAGCTTTCTGTGGGGCGGACCAGGGGGTCCGCCCCACAGAAGCGCCGAACGCCTGTCCAGTTATTTCTTGGACACAACACAAGCAGCGGTCGCGGGAAGACAGTCTCGCGTGCGGCTGCAAGCGGAAAAGGACGCGTTCCACCAGCGAAGCAACGGTGGCCGCGACAGCACGGAGCCGCTTGGCGCGTGTTGCCGCCGCAGACGGAGATGCGTCCACCGGCGCAGCACCGGCGGCCTCGCGCGTTGCTGCGGCGCAGGGAGATGCGTCCACCAAACTGCAGCACCGGCAGCAGCGGCCGTCGCAGGTCGACGCTTGGCGTCGTGCCGCGGCGGAACGAGACGCATCCACCTGCACAGCACCGGTACCTTCGCACGCTGCCGCCGCGGAAGGCGACGCGTTCAACTGGCGCAAGCACTGGTGGTAACGGTCGCGGGCAGACGTTTCGCGGGCGGATCGAGCGGAAGGAGACGAGGGAGAAGCGGAGGGATTAGCCTGAAAAATGAAAAAGGCCCCGAAAACCGGGGCCTTGGAAGTGGAACCTGTTATTTACGGCCCTTGCTCAGGGCGCGCCCTAGCTACTTCTTTTTCTTCGGAGCAGCTTTTTTCTTCGGGGCGGCTTTCTTGGTTGCGCTCTTCATCGGTTTGATTCTCCCTAACATCGAATTTTGCGATTGAAAAATCGCAATGTGATTCATATATAAGGTTCTTCGCGAAGAAAGTCAAGAGAAAAATGCATTTCCACCGCATTCGACGCTCGCGCGTCGCAAAAAATTCTCGCGGTGCGGTGAATCTTGCGCGCCGCGGGCACTCGTATATACAATGAGACGCGCCCCATGCCGCCATCGAACGCGGCCGTGCGACGGAAAATTCTGCATGCTGCTACTACCCATCCTGCTGGCCATTCGCGCCGCCGAAGGAGACGCCGATCTCGTCGCACGCCTCCAGCGCCGCGAACCACAGGCGCTCGGCGATCTCTACGACCGCTACGGGCGCCTCGCCTACTCGCTCATTCTGCGCGTGGTGCGCGACACCGGCATCGCCGAGGACCTGGTGCAGGAGACCTTCCTCCGCGTGTGGAACCGCGCGCAGGCCTTCGACGCGCAGAAGGGCGCCATCGGCCCCTGGCTGCTCGCCGTGGCCCGCAACCGCGCTATCGACTACCTGCGGTCTGCCGGCGGCCGCGAACGCAACGCCGTGGAATTCGAGGAGACCGATCATCCGGCGCTCTACATCGACATGGAACAGGGCATTCTGGCATCCGACAAGGCGCGCAGGGTGAAGCGCGCGGTGGAAAAACTCTCCGCGCAGCAGCGCCAGGTCATCGAGTTGGCATACTTCGAGGGCCTTTCGCAAACCGAGATGGCCGAGCGCATGGGCCAACCGCTCGGCACCGTCAAGACCTGGGTGCGCACGGCTTTGAAGAATCTCCGCGATGAGCTGGGCGCGGCGGCGGTGTCGGCATGACTTGCGCGGAGTTGCAGGATCACTACGAATTATACGCGCTCGGTTTGGCCGAAGAGCCCGAACGCGGCGAAATCCGGGCGCACCTGGATCGCGGATGCGAGGTCTGTATGGTGGAGATCAAACGAGCCCGGGAAATGGCCGCCCTGCTGGGCGGTTCCGCCGCGCCTGCCGCGCCGTCGCCCAGACTGCGGCGGCGCATTCTGGCTTCCGTCGGCGCCGGAGAGCACAGCTTCGGATGGGCCGCGTTCCTGGCGGGCGCCACCGCGCTCGCGGCGTGCGCCGCATTCTACTTCGCCGGCCGCGAGCGCCAATACTTCGACGAGGCCCGCGTGCTGCGCGAGCAGACGCGCAACCAGATCATCCAGATCGCCCGTCTCAACGAAGCCTTCGCCATCCTCAACAGCGCCGACACCACGGTGACCTCGTTCGGCGAGAACCAGCCCAAGCCGAAAGGCCGCGTCTTCCTGAATCCCTCGCGCGGCCTGCTGCTGATCGCGTCCAACCTGCCGCAGGCGCCGTCGGGCAAGGCCTATGAGCTGTGGTTCCTCACCAAAGGCGGAAAGGCCGTTCGCGCCGGCATGTTCCAATCGGAGAGCGACGGCACCGCCATCGACATCGCGCGCGGCGCCATGGACATGAAGAACACCGCCGCCGTAGCGGTCACCATGGAGGTGGAAGCGGGAGTCGACGCGCCCACCAGCACGCCCATGATCGTGGCCCCGCTTGCCGCGGCGTCGCAATAATAAGGGGGCATGAAGACCGCATGAAATACATTCGCTATCGCTCCGGCTCTCACGCCGCCTATGGCATCGTGGACGGCGACACCGTCCGCGAGATCGGCGGCAACCTGTTTGGCGACTATGCCGAAACCGGCGCCGTTCGCAAACTTCCCGATGTGGAGTTGCTGTGCCCGTGCCAGCCCGGCAAGATCTTCGCGGTGGGGCTGAACTACAAGAGTCACCTGGGCAACCGCCCGCAGCCCGCGCATCCCGAGATCTTCTACAAGCCGGTGAGCGCGCTGCAGTATCCCGGCGGCCCCATCGTGACGCCCCGCGGCTCCATCGACCTCCACTACGAAGGCGAGCTCGTGGTGGCGATCGGCCGCCAGGTGAAGAACGCATCGCTCGACGAAGCGCGCGCCGCCATCTTCGGCGTCACCTGCGGCAACGACGTGAGCGATCGCAACTGGCAGCACGGCCCCGGCAAGGACCTGCAGTGGTGGCGCGCCAAAGGCTGCGACACTTTCGCGCCGCTGGGGCCTGCCATTGTGACTGGCCTTGACTACGGCAACCTGCTTCTCGAGACGCGCCTCAACGGCGAAGTGGTGCAGCGGCAATCGACCTCCGACCTGATCTTCGATTGCCCCACCCTGGTGAGCTGGATCAGCGGCTGGGTCACCCTCATGCCCGGCGACATCATCTACACGGGAACGCCCGGCAGCACCCGCAAGATGTCGCCCGGCGATGTGGTGGAAGTGGAGATCGAAGGCGTCGGAGTGCTGAGCAATCCGGTGGAGTAAGCGGCGGCCTCACGCTCCCGCGAGGCCGTACGCCAGAATCGCCGGCACCGCTAGCGTGATGGCCACAAAAACCCGGTCGCGTTCGAGAGCGAATGCCATCAGGGTGAGAACCGGGGTCGCCACCACGCCGCCCAACCCGGTCAAGGAGCCGACAAAGCCCCTCACCCGAATCAACCAGGAACACAATTCCCGAGAACGCCAGCGCGTTCACGGATGCCCTGCGCTCGTTTCCAGCAGCTCTTCCAGAACGTAGCGTGCCTTGGCTGGATAACGGTCGAGCGGATAGTAGCGGGCCAGCACTCGCTCGGCATCTTCCAGGCTGCGCAAACCCAGCATGGCGACGAGCACCGCGACATCATTGCGATCTTGAAACTCCTCCCCCAGCCGCATCGCGAGACATTTCATGGCCAGGAGATACTCGGGATGCGGTGCGAATACTCTCAAATGGCTGAGCTCGGCGTAGACCTCAAAACGGCCGGCTTCGCTAAAGAAGCCTTTCACCGCGTCATTCAGCCAGTCCGGGGGCAGTCCTTCCCGCGCGGCAACTGCTTGGGCGGCGCGGCGGAGTTCGCCGGCTGGGACTAGCAAGGCGTCGATATCCTTAGTCGCCTCGCGCGCGTGAAAGACCAGACACATTACCGCGCCGCCCGCCAGAAACAGCTCCCCCTGAACGGCTCGGCTGGCGAGCTCCGTGTTGAGAGCCTCCAGAAGCTGACGGATCGTGGCGCCGTCAGCATCAAACGCGATCCCCGATGCTGGAGTCGATGAAGATGTTGCGCCGCCGGAAGGGCGGCGGCGAGGCCGTCAATAGATGGGCTCGCAACAGCAGGGACGGCTCTATGAAAACCGGGACTGCCAGAGGCTTTACGCTTGCGGACCACACCGGGGGCGCCACACCCGCCCGGTGGGCTGCCAGTTCCACCATTGCAGTGACGTAGTTGAGCCGGTACGAATCGTCGATTGCCGGCGGCGGAAGCGCTGCAATCTCATCCGCCGGGGCGGCGGTGAGCAGATCGTTCAACTCCGCCAGGGGAAACGCCATCCGTCCAGCGGCCGCAACCGCCCCGGTCAAACGTGTGAACGCCACGGCCGTCGTTTCCATCGTCTACCTCGCACTTCCGGCCCCCCGTCCACCGCAGCAACGAGCGCCGGCTGCGAAAGAGTCTCTGACATGGGGCTCAAGCGATATAGTATACCCAACGCCAAAGACCGCCTTGGCCGAGATGTTCCTCGCTGGCGCGCTCACGGCCGCAGCGCAAGATCATACCCCCGGTCAACCATCGCGTTCCGCGACGCCACGACTGGCAGCTCGTGGGCGAGTGTTTTGCGCGGCGTTAGTAGGTTTAATAGGTGCTTTCCCGGCGAAGGCCGCAGTAACTGAGAAGGACTGCTGTGCCCAGGATGTCGTAACGAAATCGCCACCGCCCGACGGCCAACCGATACTGCCCATCGCCTTCCGGTATGCCTTCCAATTTCCTGATGTGGTGCAATCGGGATCGGTTGTACGGGTCCGCAGCGAGGATCTGAAGGGCCGAGCGATGGTGGGTGATAAACTCAGGATGCCGACGTTGAAGAGTCTTGGCGAAACGATCATACCGCGAGTTGGTACGAACCGTGAATTCCGATGTCATGCCTTCGGGCGCCGCCGGGAAACGGATCTCCCCCCAACGGCTTGCGCTTCGGCGATCTTTACCAGTTCCCCTTGGAGCATTTCAGCGGGGCGGGTCTTGCCGGCGAGAAAGTCCCGGTGACTTTGCCGGATCGTCGCCCGGATCTTAGGGTCTCGGATTTCCCGCTCGTCCTCGATTTCGTCCGGAGTGAGCTTGGGAACGATGGTGATCGTCCGGCCGGAAACCTTGAACTCGACCCGGTCCCCTGGTTGGTACCCGGCCTTGCGACGGATGCTCTTCGGCACCGTGAGTTCGGTTTTTGTCCTGACAGTGACGGTCATGGGGATGGTGTGATGGATCTGGTTATAGTGTAGCCCCTCACAGCCCATTCAGATACGCGATCAAGTCCGACATCTCCTGCGCTGTGAACCTCGGCCACGCGATCTTCTTCGCCGTCATCACTTCCAGCATGCGCGGGCCGTGTTCCCACAGGGTCGCCACCATGGTGATGTCGGAGTACGCGTCCTTCCCCTTGCCCAGCTTGGGCGCGCCAACCGAGGGGTCGTTGTGGCACGTGGCGCAGTTCTTCGCGCTGAACACCTTCTTGCCGCGCTCCGCGTTGCCGCTGCCGGTGAAATATTGCCGCGTCCACAGGTAGCCGATGATCTGCCTCATCTCCACCGGCGAAAGCTCCGGCGCCTTCATCTGCGGCTGGTGGTCCCACATGTCCGCCGCGATATCGGTCAGGGTCTGGTTCTTCAACAGGCGCTCCGGCGCCCGCGCGCCGGTGTGGCAGTTGGTGCAGCCCTTGGATTGAAACAGCGTCTCTCCCGCGCCCGCCGGGGGAAGCTCGAAACCGCGCGCCAGGTTCCGCGTCTCCGGCAAGTTCTGCAGGTACACCAGGATGTCGGTCAGTTCCTGCCCCGTCAGCCGCGCCCAGGGAAACTTCCTCTGCGCGAAGGCCGCGCGCATTTTGGGCCCGTGGTTCCACATCTGTTCCGCCAGCACCAGCGGGTCCGCCAGCGACTCCCACTTCTCGACCGGCGGACCACCACCCGCCACCGCCGTCGCGATGCCGTGGCAGTCGGCGCAATGCCGCGCGGCGAAGGCCTCCTTGCCGCGCCCCGCGTCGCCCGGCCGCTCGAAAAATCGCGCGGACACGAAATACGCAAACAGGTCGCCGGCGATATCCGGAGTCATCAGGCTCTTGACGATGCCCTGTTTCTTCATCGCGCCCCACATGGTGGGGGCGTGGTTCCACATCAGGCTGGCCATCACCGCCGGCGTGTAGTTGCGGTCGATCCGTTGCGATAAATCCGGCGCGGCAGTGCCGCCCTTGCCCTGGAAGCTGTGGCACTGGACGCACTGCTCGCTCGCAAAAAGTTGCTCGCCTCGGTGGGCGTCCCCCGGAACGTCGGCCGCCCAAACACTTCCGGCAACCAGCGCCCCTGCGATTGTTAGTCGAAGCATGAACATCTGGCCTCCTACCGGATGAACTTCAGCCCGGTCATGATCAGGTGTGTCCGGAAGCTTTCGTACAGATAGAAATCCTGCTGGAACCCGTAGTATTTCCACTCGGTGTTCCAGGATACGTGTCTCCCCACCGGAAACGAAAACCGCGCCAGCGGCTGGTAGTAGCGCGTAGTCTGGCTTCCGTTCGAAATCAGCATCGAGCCGCCCAGCGTGAGTTTTGCCGCCACCGTGCCCGGCGCCACCATGTCCACCGCCGCCGTCACCGTGTGAGCGTTGTCGCGGTAATCCGAAACTGCCGAGCTCAGGAACGGCAGCGTCAGGTATCCGATCGTGGAATGCATGGTGGACCGGTCGTACTCTCCCACCAAGGTGATGTGCTTGCCGCTCTTCGGGGTCCAGTATACCCCCAGGGAATTGTCGCGGCTCAGGAAGTCGTATTGAATTTGCGGCGCGTGGTTCAGGTTGTTCAGCACGCTGATGTTGCTCTGCAAAGAGAGCGACGGCAGCACCTGATACTTGATCCGCGCGCGCGCCTTCTGGTAGTCGTTCAGGCTGGTGCGGAAATACACATGGTCGCTGGTTGCGCCTTCGTAGTCCAGGTTGAGCGAAACTTTTTGCGATGGCCGGAAGTTCACGCCCCCCAGCCCCACATTGCGATCCAGTTTCCCCTGCTCCGTGCCGCCCAGCGGGTCGAAGAACGGCGATTCGCCGGTGGTGGCGTCGCCCCAGATGTGCCGGTAGCCGCCGCGCAGCGTGATCTTCGAGCTCGCGTCGTACATCACGTCCACCTGCTCCTGGTTGTAGTTCACCACCTCCAGGGGATTCGCCGGTGACGCGGTGGCAAAAGGGGTGGCCGAGATCACCGCTGTTACGGGCCCGTTCAGAAACGCCGGATAGGCCGCATCGTGATACCGGTCCGTCATCCACGACTCGAAAATCCGCATCCGCTTCAAGGGCCGCAGCTCGAACCCCGCCGTGCCCGTGGTATGCGGCTGGTTGGCCGCGCCGGTCCCGATGGTCTGCTGGCTGCTATAGAACAGCAACTGGCTGATCAGCAGGAAATTACCCGCCGCCGCTTCGCTGAAGTTCACCGTGGTCTTGGGATCGCTGTACAGGAACTGGCCGTAGATATCGATCCACGAGAAAGGATGCGCCGTCACCAGCGCCTTGCTGTAGACGCTCGTGCCGCGCACACCGTAGGCCTGCTTCAGGCTGGTCAGGTCCAGCGTCTGGCCGAAGATGGTTGTGGTGCGGTCGCCGTAATTGGTTCCCGACCAGTTCGTCAGGTCATCATCCTTGTAAGTCGTGCCGCCCTGTTCCACCGTGATATGGAAGTGGTTGTACTCGAACCGCACGCCGCCGCGGTAGTTATTGGTGCTGTCGCGCAACATGGTGGGCACGGCGAACTCGTCGTTGCTGTTCTGCACCCACTCGTCGATGCCGTTCCCGTATCCCGAATTGCGGTCGAACACCAGGTAGGGAACGATGCGCTTGCCCGGCCGCAGTTCCAGCCCTATGCTCATCGACCGGCGGTGGGTATCGAACGATTGTTCGTTGAAGCCCCCCGGCGACAGCGGATTGGCATAGGCCGGCACGGCGTCGAAGAAGGCGATGTTGCGGTAGTCGAAATTGAACTGGTACACGCCCTGCTTGCGGGCGTTCAGCCGGGCGGTGTTATAAGGATCGCCGCCCCAGCCGGAAGCGTTGGCGTCCACCCGGTCGAACAGCCGCTTCTTGGGGTCCGTGATGGTGAAGTCCAGGCCGTTCAGTATCAGCCCTTCGCCCAAGTTCACCACGCTGCGGTATTCCGGAAAACTCCCGCTCACGCCGGTCATCCAGCGATACCCCAAATCGATGCTTCCCGTAAGCCACTCCTCACCCGATGGTGCGGGCGAAGGCGCCGGCGCGGCCGTCGGTTCCGTCTTGGCGGGCGCCGGCGCGGCCTGCTCGCCCGTCGTCGCGGGAGCCGGCGCAGCTTGCGCGTCTAGCGTTGCGAGGGCCAGCGTGGCCCGCGCGTCCGTGGTCGCGGGTGTTGGCGATGTCTGCGGGCCCGTCGTCGTGAGGACTAGCGCGGCCTGCTCGCCCGTCGTCGCGGGCGCCGGCGCAGCTTGCGCGTCTACCGTCGCGAGGGCCAGCAACGTCTGCGGGTTCGTCGCCGTGGGTTCCAGCTCCGTCCGTACGCCCGTCGTCGCGGGCGCCGGCGCAGCTTGCGCGTCTACCGTCGCGAGGGCCAGCAACGTCTGCGGGTTCGTCGCCGTGGGTTCCAGCTCCGTCCGTACGCCCGTCGTCGCGGGCGCCCGCGCCGGTTGCGCGTCGGTCGTTGCGGGCGCCGGCGCCGGCGCCACCTGCGCGCCCGTCGCCGCGGCGGTCTGCGCGGCGTTGTCCCCAGCCTTCGATGGCGGGTCCGCCTGCTGGGCGAAGGCCGGGACCGTCAGCATTAGAGCCAGGAGGAATCTCATTTGAATAAGTCCCGGTCCACGTTGGAGCCGTGTACCTTCTGGTGGCAGTTGGTGCAATTCTGAAAGCGCGGAGAAGTCAAATCGTGGATCGCCGGGCCAATCGTCCCCAAAGTCGCTTTGGCTGCCGGCGCCGTTGGCGGCAGGTTGGAGTGGCATTCCTGGCAGACCAGGCGCACCAACTGCCTGGTCAGCATCCGCGGGTTAGACGACCCGTGCGGCTGGTGGCAGGCCATGCAGCCCTCCAGCCTGACGGGCGCATGCTCGAACACGAACGGCCCGGCCTTATCGCCGTGGCATTTCATGCATCCCGGTTCGTTGGCGCTCACCGTCTGGATGGAACGCGGCAGGAACGTGCCGTGCGGATTGTGGCAGTCCACGCAAGACATGGCGCCCTGCGCCAGCCTGTGCGTGTAGGGCCGCTGGAAACTGGCCCAAATATCCTGGTGGCAGCCGGCGCACAACTTATTTATATCGGCCGTCTTGCGCGCTACCAGGCCACTGGGACCGTTCTTGTGGATGGAGTGGCAGGCGACGCAGGCTACCTGGTTTTTGGCGTGGCTGTTAGTGATGCGGCCCACGTGCGTGGGCTGGTTGAGGTGGCAGGTGAGGCAGACCTTGTCCGCCTGCGCGGGCGCGATCTTCGCCGGGTTGCGGATGTCGGCCGCGGACATCGAGTCCGCGTGCTTGCTCCCCGGACCGTGGCAAGATTCGCAGGCTTTGGTTTCAAAGCCGCGCTTCTTGTCGGTTTCCACCTGGTGGTGCGGGTTCTTCTGGAAGGCGTTGAAGATATCTTCGTGGCATGCCTGGCAGGTATCGGAGCCGACGTATTCCGCCGGCTTGGCGGGCGCGGCGGATGGAGCGGGGGCGCTGGTTTTCTCTTGAGCGCCCCCGGAAGTTGCGGATAACAGCACGGCCGCCGCCAGTATCGGAATCCAACGCGCCCCTCGTGAGAGGCGCGCTGGCGGAAGGCAGCCCATGCTCAACTGTCGTGGCGGCCGGAACATGGTCATCCCCCTATCGTAACTGCGCTATAGCCCGACGTGAACTACGCTGGTGTCATACGCTGCGCCGGAGCCGTGGCAAACCGAGCAGCTTTCGCCGAACCGCGGATCGGTGTTGATGACCGCGTGCGCCATCGTCGCCATGTCGAAGTGGCAGGCCGTGCAGGCCGCCGTGGTGGCCGGAATTGGGTTGATCAGCGCCGACGGGTCGTACACAGGGTTCTTGCCGATCGGCAGCACGTCTTCCGAACCGCCGGTGTGGCACATGCCGCAGTTGGCCGTGTCGCCGATCGAGCCGTTCAGCATGGCCGGATAGAGGACGCCGGTGTCGGAGATCTTAGACGGGACCGTGGCGAACGTAGCGCCAAAGGAGTTGTGGCTGCCGCCGTGGCCCACGATGACGTAGTCGAGACCCGCCGCGCGCCACTTGTCGCCGGTGTGGATCGCGTGGACCATCTGAGCGAAGTTGATACCCTGGACCGGCGCGGTCTTATCGGAGGCCACCGTCGCCGTGGGACGCGTGGATTCGTCGCCCTCGCTGGGGTTGTGGCACAACACGCAATAAGTGACGTTGTTGCGCAGGCCGCCGTGGACTTCGAGATACGTATGACATTTTTGGCAATTCGCCATCGTCACGATGGTGCGGCGCGGCGCCACCGGGGTGCCATCCACCGAGAAGTTGATGACCTGGTTGGTCCCGCCGTAAGTGGTGGTTACCGACTGGTTCGTGCCCGGCAGCAGCGTGACCGAAAGCCGGCCTTCAATGCCAATGGTATAAGTGCCCTTGGCTGTGGCCGGGAGTGCGTGGGTAAAGGTGTAGCTGCAGGTTCCGGTGGAGTTGCAGGTGGCTGTAGTGAGCACCGATTCCGTCACGTACCCGGGGGTTGTCACGGCAGGGGTAAAGGCCGTGTACCCGTAATCCGTCGTCGGACCCGCCATCGTCAGCGAAAGCGAACCGCTGTTGGCCGAGAAGTAGCTGATCGGGATCCCGGCGCCGGCGTTGTTCGTAACCGTGAAGTTTACCGTCGGGCTCTTCCCCGGTGCTGCGCCGGTCACGCTGACCAGCTTGAAGTTCAGGCCGGGTACTCCCGGCGCCTGGTCGTTGGTCGTGTGCGCCCCGATGATGGAAGCGTCAAACGGCAGCTCGCCCTGCGGAATGTGGCAGCCGGCGCATTGCGTATCGTCGATCTGCGGCAGGTGGGAGGGTGTGGTATCGCCCGAGCTTGTATAAGAAATGTTGCCTGTGGCGAAATTCACGTCGTCGTGGCAGGAACCGCAAGCGGCCCGGCTCGGCGTGGTCATCCAGGCGTTGGTCTGCGCCGCGCCGTTCTTGGGATTGTGGCAGCTTCCCGCGCAGTTCCGCGGATCGCTCGGGTTGGCGGGATATACCACCGTCGACCAACTGGAGTAGCCGCCGTGGCCGTAGATCTGGTAGGGCAGGGCGCCGTACTTCACGCTGGGCAAGCTGGAGCCCATGTGGATCTTGTGAATGAAGACCTTCATGTCCAGAGACTCGCCCGTGTTGGGGTCGGTGGTTTGCGGCTGGTGGCACATAATGCACAGGTCCACGCCCACGCGCGAACCGCCGTGGAACGAAAGCAGGCTGTGGCAGGTGTTGCAGTCCGCGGTCCGCACCACGTCGCGTGGCGACGGCGTGCCCCCGGCGGGCACGAAATCGTAGGTCACCGAGGCATCGTCCGTGCCAAGGTTCCATTCCGTCAGGTTCCGCGAACCGTAGATGCCGATGCGGTTGGTCAGGGTCGGGTCGAAACCAGTGGGCGCCTTGGTCTTAAAAGTATAGATATACTCGCCCACCGCGACCGTGGTGGTGGTGCCGCCCGAATCGCCGGCCGCCTGCGTGGCCGTCGCGCCGCCCGTCACAGCCGTCGCCGTGGAGACCACGTAAGAAGCGTACTGCGCCTGGCCTTTCGGGATGTACGCCGCCA
>Ga0265316_10004731_pt1 | contig 13468 bp, 13 predicted proteins | sample 4522metaG_FD_202092 | JGI IMG/M metagenome (GOLD analysis project Ga0265316, IMG submission 202092) | Rhizosphere microbial communities from Carex aquatilis grown in University of Washington, Seatle, WA, United States - 4-5-22 metaG | ecosystem: Host-associated > Plants > Roots > Rhizosphere >... | reverse complement strand
CCAGACAAGGAAGTAAAAGATCGCTCCGAAGGCGATCAACAGGAACATCGGGTTGCCAGGGGAAAGGAAATCTTGCATGGGCTGGTCCGGAGACGGTGTGGCGGGTGCATCGCGCATTTTTCTCGCGACGCGTCAGGGCGCGGACTATAGCCGCGCAGACCGCCTTTGCAACCCTGATAAATCAAAGGATTAGCTATGGCGAGAGCCGGAAAATCCAAGCCGCGCGGCCCCCGGGCGGCGCAGGCGTTCGTCTGGGAGGCCGCTGCCGGCAAGCTCTTGGCAGTCGACAAGGTGGCGAGCCTGCCCCTCTCGCTGCTGAAGGGTATCGACTCGGCGCGCGAAACGCTCAGGGAGAATACGCGCCGCTTCGCCGACGGCTTGCCTGCCAACAACGCGCTGCTGTGGGGCGCACGCGGCATGGGCAAAAGTTCGCTGGTCAAGGCGCTGCACGCCGAGGTCAATCGGGGCCGCAGCGTCCAGAAGCGACTGGTTCTCATCGAAATTCACCGCGAGGAGATCGCGAGCCTGCCCGCGCTGCTGCGCCGGCTGAGGGGCGACGCGCGCCGCTTCCTGCTGTTTTGCGACGATCTCAGCTTCGACAAGGACGATACCAGTTACAAATCGCTCAAGGCGGCGCTGGAAGGCGGCATCGAGGGCCGTCCGGCAAACGTGCTGTTCTACGCCACCTCGAACCGCCGCCATCTTATGCCGCGCGACATGATGGAGAATGAGCGCTCCACCGCGATCAATCCCTCGGAGGCGGTGGAGGAGAATATCTCGCTTTCCGACCGCTTTGGGCTGTGGCTCGGCTTTCACAATTGCGCCCAGGACGAATATCTGGAGATGGTCGAAGGCTACGCGGAGTATTTCGGACTGAACATGCCAAAAGAGGAACTGCACCGCCGGGCGCTCGCCTGGTCGGCGGCGCGCGGGGCGCGCTCGGGCCGCGTCGCCTGGCAATTCATCCAGGACCTGGCCGGCGAACTGGGAAAACGGATCGGGTAGCGAAGATAGCGATAGCCGCCCCGCGTCAGAAATCCTCGCGCGTGGCGACTTGCTGCGGGCGGAGCAGCGGGCGCGGATCGATTGGGCGCGTACCGCGGCGGATTTCGAAATGGAGCTGCGGCTCGCGCACGTCGCCGGTGTTGCCGGCATAGGCGATCACCTGCCCCTTCGTCACATGGTCGCCGCGGTTCACCACCATGCGTTCGGCATGGGCGTAGGCGGTGACGTAGCCGTCTCCATGGCGGATCAGCACGAGATTGCCGTAGCTCTTGAGGTCGTTACCGGCATAGCTAACCGTTCCGTCGGCCGCCGCACGGACCGGCTCGCCATAGTCCGCGGCGATGTTGATGCCGTCGTTGCGCCCGCCGTCGTCCATCGCGCCGAAATTCGAGATCACGTGTCCCTTCATCGGCCAAACGAATTTTACATCCGCATCGTCGGCTGTGGCCGTGTCGCTATCGGCCTCGCGCGGTGCGCGGCGCGCATTGTCCTGATACCAGCCGGGCTCGGGGCGCGGGGTTGGAATGGGCGCGGACGCGTCCTGATAGGCGCCATTGCAGGGGCAATCGCTCTTTGCAGCGACGGCGGTCGGGCGGGTGTACGTCTGGTGGGCGTATTGCGCGTGATGGATGTGGTCGTTGACGCCCCACTCCAAAAACGTCAGCGGGGTAGCGGCGCATCCGGCCAGGCAGGTCGGCACGACGAGGGCGAGGATCAAACCGCGCGCGAATTCATGTGGTTTCCGAAGATCCATTGTTGCTTCGCGGCTCCTGCGGCACACCCCCCATCATCGGGACGAACACCACGGGGATCAGCGCCTCTCGCTTCAAACCTGTCTCAGATCGGATCATCTTCGTTAAAAGTTGAGAAAAACTTTCAGGATGTGGTCCTTTGGCGAAGTTCTCGAGATTTCGGGCCGCTGTGCTGAATTCTTGCTGATTTTCCCTGAGCCACTCAGGATTTGGCGCCGCCGCGGCCCCCACCGGTGCGATCAGGATGCCGCCCGGTTTTAACTGTTCGATAAGGATTGGCGGCACCTCGGCCACGGCGGCGGAGAGCAGGATACGGTCGAACGGCGCCTGTTCGGGCCAGCCTTTCAGCCCGTCGCCGTGCTTGGTGACGATGTTCTCCAGCTTCAGCGCCTTGAAGCGGGCCTCGGCCTCTCGCAGCAAGGGCTTGTGGCGCTCGATCGTGTAAACCCTGCGGCAGAGCGGGGAGAGCACGGCGGCCTGATAGCCGGAGCCTGTGCCGATCTCCAGCACGCGCATCGCCGGGCCGACTTCGAGCGCTTCGGTGGCATAAGCCACGATGAAGGGCTGGCTGATGGTCTGGCCGCAGGCGATGGGAAGCGCGGTGTTGTCATAAGCTGCATGTTCGAACGGCACATCGACGAAGACCTCGCGCGGCGTGCGCTCGATCGCGGAGAGCACCTTGGCGTCGGTGATCCCCTGCTTGCGCAGCGCCATTACGAGCGCGATGGGGCGCGGATCGGTGCCCGGCATGATGCGCCTATTCGCCGAACGAGCGTTTCAAGGTTTCCATCACCTTGGTCTCGGTGAGGTTGAGCTGCAAGGGCGTGACGGAAATCTTCTTGGCGAACAAGGCGCCGAGGTCGGTTCCCGGCTTGGCCGAAACCCGCTCGCGCCTAAAACCGATCCAGAAATAAGGATAGCCGCGCATATCGACACGCCGGTCGATCACCGCTTCCTGCAGGTCGCGCTTGCCCTGCGCCACGATGTCGACACCTTTCACTTCGTCGGGCGGGCAGTCGGGAAAGTTCACGTTCATCAGCACGTCCTTAGGCCAGCCGATCTCGATCAGCTTGCGGATCAGGCCCGGCCCATGCGTCTCGGCGCAGGCCCATTGCACCTCGCGCTTCTCCTCGAAATTGTAGGCTTGCGACAGAGCGATGGAGGGAATGTCGAGCGCGCAGCCTTCCATCGCGCCGGCGATCGTGCCGGAATAGGTAACGTCGTCCGCCGCATTGACGCCGCGATTGACGCCGGAGAGCAACAGCGTCGGCTGACCGTCCTTGATCAGGTGCGTTGTCGCCAGCATTACGCAATCGGTCGGCGTGCCGGTGACGGAAAAGCGCTTGTCGTCGATCTTGCGCAGACGCAAGGGCGTGGTCAGCGTCAGCGAATGAGAGGAGCCGGACTGTTCGGCCTCCGGCGCGACCACCCAAACGTCGTCGGTCAGCGCCCGGGCGATGGCTTCGGCGACCGCCAATCCCTTGGCATGGATGCCGTCATCGTTGGTGACCAGGATACGCAGCGCGCTCATTTCTTCTCTATCTTCGCCATTCCCATATAGGGCTGCAAGGCGTCGGGAATGCGGATCGAGCCATCGCTTTCCTGGTAATTCTCCAGTACCGCGATCATCGTGCGCCCGACGGCCAGCCCCGAGCCGTTCAGGGTGTGGACGAAGCGCGTGTTCTTGGAGTCCTTCGGGCGATAGCGCGCGTTCATCCGCCGCGCCTGGAAATCGCCGCAATTGGAGCAGGAGGAAATTTCGCGGAAGCGCTCCTGGCCGGGCAGCCAGACCTCGATGTCGTAGGTCTTCTCGGCCGAAAAGCCCATGTCGCCGGTCGAGAGCGTCATCACCCGATGCGGCAGGCCGAGGCGCTTGAGCACTTCCTGCGCGCAATCGGTCATGCGCTCGTGCTCGGGTTTGGATTGCTCGGGCGTGGTGATCGAGACGAGTTCGACCTTGGAGAACTGGTGCTGGCGGATCATGCCTTTGGTGTCGCGCCCCGCCGCGCCCGCCTCGGCGCGGAAGCACGGCGTCCAGGCGGTGAAACGGAGCGGGAGCTGCGCCTCATCCAGAATTTCCCCGCTCACATAATTTGTCAGCGGCACTTCGGCGGTGGGAATGAGCCAAAGCGAACGTGTATATTCATCAGAAAAGAAACGCTCGTACCACTCTCTTTGACGTTTGAGAAAGAAGTCATTCCATTTCTTGTGATCTACGTGCTTCGCTTTCAGCTCTTCGACTTGCGCATCTCGAGCTTCCTCATAATCCCGCCAGAACTTTGTCGGATCATCAGGCAATGTAGTTGATAAGAACTGATCCTGCTTGAACTTCGGCATCTGTCCCGTGCCAAACATCGCCTCGTTACGGACTAAAATGGGCGGGTTGACCTCGGTATAACCGAACGTCCCGGTATGCAGATCGAGCATGAAGGCGCCGAGGGCGCGTTCCAGCTTCGCCAATGCGCCCTTCAAATAAACAAACCGCGCGCCGGAGACTTTGGCCGCGCGTTCGAAATCCATCAGGCCCAGCGCCTCGCCCAGCTCGAAATGCTCTTTCGGCTTGAAAGCGAATTTCGCGGGCGTCCCAAATTTGCGCGCCGCGACCTCGACATTGAACGCTTCGTCCGGCCCGTCGGGCACATCCGCCGCCGCGAGATTGGGCAGCACCGACATCGCCTTCTTCAGCTGTTCCTCAAGCGCGCGCTCGTCGGCCTCGTCCTTCTGGATCGCTTCCTTGAGGCCCGCGACTTCGGCCAGCAATTCCGCGGCCTTGGCCTCGTCCTTCTTGGCCTTGGCCTGGCCGATGGCGCGCGAGGCTTCGTTCTGCCGCGCCTTGTGCTGCTCGAACGACGATTTGGCGGCGCGCCAGCGATTGTCGAGGTCGAGGATGGCGGCAGCCGTTTCCTCCGGCGTCTTGCCGTCGAAGGCCGAGGCGCGCCGCTTGAGTCCGGCGACGAACGCGTCCCGGTTTTCGCGAATTTGTTTGATGTCGTGCATGCGACTCACTCCGCCCGGGCAGGTAATGGCATGGGCGACCGCGCGGGTAAAGTTAGTAGTTTTCCAAACGTTATCAGTGTGTTGTTCGGTTACAAGCTGTCACGCGGAGGCGCGGAGGCCGCGGAGAAGAGTTCAACTCCGCGTTCTCTGTGTCTCCGCGTGACTCATCTTGCCGTTCCGGCGGCGTGCAACCCCCCCGCCGCGCTAGCCGCCGTCCGCTTCGCGGGCCGCATCTTCCTCGGCGCGGCGTTTTTCGATCAGCCGCACGCACAAGATCGAGACTTCGTAGAGCAGCACCAGGGGCACTGCGAGGCTGACCATGCTGAAGAGGTCGGGCGGCGTCATCACCGCGGCGAGCGCGAAGATGCCGACGATGGCGTAGCGCCGCGCCTTGCGCAGCATCGCGGCCGTGACGATGCCGACGCGGCCGAGCAGCGTGAGGAGCACCGGCATCTGGAAGGTGAGCCCGAAGGCGAAGATCAGCGTCATGACGAAATCGAGATAGTCGCTGACCTTGGCCATCAGCTCGATGCCGAGCGTGCCGGAGTCGCCCTGGGTCTGGTAGCTGAGGAAGAAGCGGATGGCGAAGGGCAGCATCACATAGAAGACGAAGCTCGCCCCGATCAGGAACAGCACGGGGCTGGCGATCAGGAACGGCAGAAAGGCTCTGCGTTCCTTGCGGTAGAGGCCGGGCGCCACGAACAGCCAAATCTGCGCGGCGATCACCGGAAAGGCGAGGCACATCCCCGCGAACAGCCCCACCTTCATGTAGGTGAAGAAGGTCTCGTACAGCGCGGTGTAGATCAGATGGTTGTTGGGGTGGCCGGCCAGCGCGTGGGCCAACGGTTCGGTCAGGAAACCGTAGATCGGCTTGGCGAAATAAAAGCAGATGGCGAAGGCGACCGCGAAAGCGAGCAGCGAATAGACGATGCGCTTGCGCAGCTCGATCAGGTGTTCAAGCAGCGGCGCTTTGCTGGATTCGATTTCCGCTTCTTCGTCGGGGATGCTCATGGCGCGGGCGGCTCATGGGGATCGCCCGCCGGTTCGGAGGGTTCGGCGGCGGGCTGTTCCGGGGGCGTCATGAAAATATTAGGTGGTTGCAGCGCCTCGCTCACCTGGCGCTCGGTCTCGGCCAGCGGGCGCATCGTGCGCAGTTCGTCGATCTCCTTGCGCAGTTCGTCGAGCTCGCTCTGGCGCGCCATTTCGTCGAAGCTCTTGCGGAACTGATCGGCCATGGAGCGCGCCTTGGCTGCCCACTGGCCCATGGTGCGCATCAATTTCGGCAGGTCCTTGGGTCCCACGACCACAAGCGCGACCACCAAAACGAGGAGCATATGGCTCCAGCTGAGATCGGGAAACATGCGCGGACCCTAGGCCGGCGGCTTCAGTGCGCCGCGGTGTCCTTTTTCGTGGTTTCGTCGCGGCGCTCTGCATCGATGGTGCGCGGCGGCGGAGGCGGAGTCTCCTCGTCGGCCAGCCCCTTCTTGAAGCTCTTGATGCCCTTGGCGAAGTCGCCCATGAAATCGGAGATCTTCCCGCGGCCGCCGAACAGCACCAGGACGATCGCGGCCAACAACAGGATGTGCCAGATGCTCAGTCCGCCCATGAGGAATCTCCTTCCCGTCCGACCGAGTTGCGCCGGCGCCGGTCGGCCCTGTTAAAGCCCTATCGCCCCCTCGGACGCAAGGCGCAACAGGTTAACCGACCAGGATTTCCGCCTTGCGGCCCATCGCCGAGGCGAGCGAAGCCAGCCGCTTGCTCACGGTTTCGTCGGCCACCACGCTGCGCCGCTTGGGCACTTCGAGGACCACCTTGGAAGGGGTGAGCCGCAAACGGTAATTCGGCAGCTCGCCGGGCGCCGAGCCGGAAAGGTCGAAAGCGACCCGCGCCGCCAGGCCGACGCGCTTGACGCGCTCGGAATCCTGTTTGCCGAGCAATCCGGGGACGGCCATGTCGGTCGGCATATCGTCGTCGCCCGAGTAGCGGTGATAGACCGCGGTGGCGATGAACTCGCGCGCCCGGTGATCGGCGCCGGCGAACGGCATGTAGAGCACTTCTTCATAGGTGCCGCGCGCGCGATAATCGGGATGGCGCCGCCAGCCGACGTCGCTGAGCAGGCAGGTGGCCTGGCGCAGGCGGCGCTGTTCCGCGTTCTCGTCGCCGAACAGCGGCGTCGACCATTGAAACATCTCGAACGCGTGGACCGGCGCACGGCTCAACCGGGCATTCTCCAGCGTGGCGAAATCGATCAGCGGATCCTTGGCGCGCTCCTCCTCGGGCAGCCGGTCGTAAAGCAGCCCTTCGCGCAGCCCGTTGGCGCAGATGACGACTTCCTTGAACCGCGCGGACATCAACAGGCGATGCAGCACCACGGCGCCATAGGGCAGAAGTTCCATACGCCGCTTGGACACCGCCGACATCAGCTCGAGCGATTTTCGGCTCTGCTTGGCCAACACATTGCAGAGATCCAGCGCCCTCCCGTAGGAGATCGTATATTGCTGCAGCATATGCAGCGGATAGCGCTCGCGCAGCATGTCGACGCGCGCCAGACTCCTCCAGATGCCGCCGACCGCGTAAAGGCAGCGATTGTCGAGCATCTTGAACTGCGGCAGCTTCGCCAGTTCGGCGTCGACCAGTTGGCGGGCTTTCTCGGTGTCGCCCTTGGCCAGATCGATCAGCCTGAGCGGACCGAGAGCCAGTGTGGCGGCCTCGTAGGTGCGCCCCCCCTTCACCATCGCCATGTCGAGACTGCCGCCGCCGAGATCGGCGGTGAGGCCGTCCGCATCCGGGATGGCGGCAATCACGCCCTGGGCGGCGAAATGGGCCTCCTCCTTGCCGGACAGTACGCGCACCGGAGCGCCCCAGGCGGCTTCGGCGCGGCGCACGAACTCAGGGCCGTTGGCGGCGTCGCGCGCCGCCGCCGTCGCCACCGCTTCGCGTACCGCAACGCCGAGCTTGTCGGAGAGGACACGGAAGCGCCGCAGCGACTCGAGCGCAAGCTCGCAGCCCTCCCTGTGGAGCAGGCCGGTGCTCACGATGTCGCGCCCGATGGAACAGATGGCTTTCTCGTTGTGCACGGTCGAGGCCGTGCGCGACAGAGATTCATAGACGACGAGACGGACCGAGTTCGAGCCGATATCGACGACGGCGACCCGGCCCCTTGCGTTGCGCGCGGACGACGCCGGCATGTCTCGCTCGAGATCAGCCGGAAATAGTGGGATGCCGTTCATGGTTCAATCGCGGCGGGTGACGATGGCGACGGGATGCGGCTTGTCGATGCGCAGCGACCGCCCGCGGCCAGACAGCGACGGGTTGGTCATGAAATAGGTATGCGCCGAGAACGCGTCGGGGCTGTCCGCCGCCGGATCGCGCAGATAGCTGCCGTCGGCCGACATGGTCCAGCTCTGCGCCTGGTCCTTGATCTGCGCCACCATGATCTGGTCGAGCACCTGCTGGTGGACGGTCGGATTCTCGATCGGCACCAAGGCTTCGACGCGGCGGTCGAGATTGCGCGGCATCCAATCGGCGGAGGAGATGTAGACCTTCGCCTTCGAAGACGGCAGGCCGTAGCCGCTGCCGAAGCAGACGATGCGGCCGTGCTCCAGAAAACGCCCGACGATGCTCTTGACGTGAATATTGTCGGACAGGCCGGGCACGCCGGGCCTCAGGCAGCAGATGCCGCGCACCACCAGCTCGATGCGCACGCCGGCCTGACTGGCGCGGTACAGGCAATCGATCATGTGTTGATCGACCAGGGAATTGAGCTTCAGCCAGATCGCGGCCGGCCGGCCGGCGCGCGCATGGTCGATTTCTTCGTCGATCGCATCGACCAGCCGGTCGCGCAAATTCAACGGCGAGACGGCGATCTTCTCCAGCCCCATGGGTTCGGCATAACCCGTAACGTAGTTGAAAAGCTGTGCGGCATCGCGTCCCAGCGCGGGGTCGGCGCTGAACAGCGAAAGATCCGTGTAAACCTTGGCGGTGACCGGGTGATAATTGCCCGTCCCGTAGTGCACATAGGTGCGCAGATTGCCGCTTTCGCGGCGCACCACCAGACTCACCTTGGCGTGAGTCTTCAGCTCGATGAAGCCGTAAACGACCTGAACGCCGGCGCGTTCCAGATCGCGCGCCCATTTGATGTTGGCGGCCTCGTCGAAGCGCGCTTTCAATTCCACCAGCGCGGTGACGGACTTTCCCGAATCGGCGGCCTCGATGAGCGCGCTGACGATCGGTGAATCGTCACTGGTGCGATAGAGCGTCTGCTTGATCGCCACCACCTCGGGATCGGCCGCCGCCTGGCGCAGGAACTGCACCACCACGTCGAAACTCTCGAAGGGATGATGGACGATAATATCCTTGGCGCGGATCGCGGCGAAGCAATCCCCGCCATGGTCGCGGATGCGTTCCGGAAAACGCGCGATATAAGGCTTGAACAGCAGGTCGGCGCGATCCTTGAGGATCAGCTTGGAAAGGTCCGACAGGCCGAGCATATGCTCGACGAAGACGAATTCCTCCAGCTTCAGCTGCAGATGATCGGCGATAAAGCGGCGCAGATCCACGGGCATCGACTCGCTGCACATCATGTGGATGACCGAGCCGCGCCGGCGCCGCTTGAGCAGCGATTCGAACATCAGCACCAGGTCTTCGGCCTCTTCCTCCACTTCCACGTCGCTGTCGCGCAGGATGCGGAACAATCCCATGCCCGCGACCGCGTGGCCCGGGAACAGCCGGTCGAGATAGAGCCCGATCACTCTCTCGAGCGCCAGGAACCGCACCTCCTTGCCCTCGCCGGGCAAGCGGATGAAACGGCTCAACTGTGAGGGAACCGGCAACAGCGCCATCAGCGCCTTGCCGTCGCGCCGGCGCTGAAGCTTCAGCGCCATCGAGAAGCCGAGATTGGGGATGAACGGGAACGGATGGGCCGGATCGATGGCGAGCGGCGTCAAGACCGGGAAGATCTGATTGCGGAAGTGCCCGTCCAGCCATTCCTTGTCGGCGGCGGACAATTCTTCCGGTTCGATGACGCAGATGCCGCACTCGCGCAGTTCGGCGTGCAGCGAGGTCCAGACGCGCTGTTGGTCTGCCACCAGCCTGCCGGCCAATTCGGCGATGCTCGTCAATTGTTCGCTGGGCATAAGCCCGTCGGCGCTGCGCGACGTGATGCCTTCATTGACCATGCCGGCCAGGCCCGCGACGCGCACCATGTAGAATTCGTCCAGGTTCGAGGCAGAGATCGACAGAAAGCGCAGCCGCTCCAGCACCGGATGGCGCAAGTTCTGGGCTTCCTCGAGCACGCGGCCGTTGAAGGCGAGCCAGGACAATTCACGGTTGACGAATCGCTCGCGCGAGGTGGGATCGATGGCCGGCGCGACGATGCTGTCTTGGGTCGCGAAAATCTCTTCGTTTTCAAGCACCGACGTCGCCTCGGCGGCCAGCTCCAGGGCCTCCGCCTGAAGCACCTCTGCAACCGCCTCGACTCGGGTCTTTGCTTTTGACATCAATGACTTGTCACACATCCGCGATTGCAGCGTAGAACATATCTACGACGCTGTCATGTCGCTGCTTACGCGCTTTTCGCCAATAATTCCCTAATAAGCCCCTGAGTTATCGGGCGTTTTTCGGCCATAGCCGCGGCATCGGCGCGAGCAACGAAATCGCGGACCGCCGCCGGAGATCGCTCTAGACCGCGGATCATTTGCGAAACCGCCGAGTCCGGTACGTTCAACTGGCGGTCGGCGAAGAGTTTTTTTGCCAGAGCCTCGAGCAGGGCCTCGTCGGGCGCCCACAGCCCGAACGCCAGCAAAGCGCGGAAGCGCGACGCCAGATCGGGCAGACGCGCCATCCAGCCGCCGGGCGCCTCGCGTCCGGTCAGCAGCAACGGTTGGCCGCGCTCAATCAGAGCAAACAGAGCCGTTTCGGCGTGAGCACCGAGAGGCGCGCGGTCGACATTTTCAACCACCCACGCCGACGCCGGAGGAAGCAGCGCCGGCTCGTCAAGAGATGCGGCCTCGACGATCCGCGCGCCGGCCCGCGCCGCCCACACGGCGGCCAGATGCGACTTGCCGGAACCGGCGGGGCCGTAAAGCGCGGCGGCGGCCGAAGGCCACGCTGGATAGGCGTCGATAAATCCGACGGCGGCGCTGTTGGGGGGCGCGACGATGAAATCCTCGCGCGTGAAACTGTTGCGGGTTTCGAGTGGGAGAGGAAGTTGTGACGGCATCACGCAGCGCGCCGTCCGGCCGCAACCGCCTGCAGCCACACAAAGGCGTAGGAGAAAAACGACAGCAGCGTAACGGCCGCCACCGCCAGGATACCCACGAGTATCGGCTGCTCCAGCCCCAGATGCGCCGCCAACGCCAGCAGAACTAGAGCAACGAACAGGACCTGCACGACGGTGCTCAGCTTGCCGATCGTGAGGGGGGCAATCCGCAGAGGCGCTTCCAACAGGCGCGCCAAGCCGACCCCGGCCACAATCGCCACGTCGCGCCCGATCACCAGCGCCGTCAACCAAAGCGGCACGGCGCCGACCACGGTCAGCGCGACGTAGCTTGCCAGCATCAGAAGCTTGTCGGCGGCCGGATCGAGCCAGGCGCCGAAGCGCGAGGTCAGCGCGAATTGCTTGGCGAGGTATCCGTCCAGCGCATCGGTTAGGCCGGCAAAAACGAAAACGCACAGCGCCGCGACGGCGATATTGTGAAGGATCAGGTAGGCCGCGACGGGCGCCGAGAACAATCTCAGCGCGCTCAGGATATTGGGAACCTGGCGCAGCAGCGCGTTCACGGCGAGCCTGCGTTCGCCGCGGTTCCTTGCGAGAGTTGCCATGCCCCGCCGTGATTTGTCAGCACCAGGCCCGCCTGCCCCAGCCCCTCACGCAACTGGTCGATCGTGCCGATATACGAAACCGAAAGGCGCGCGTCTGAGATGTCCATTGTAACGACGGTAACGCCGGAGACATTTGGAACGCCGGCCAGGGTGTTCTGCAGGTTGGCCAATTGCGCGAGCGAGCCCATCTGAACATCCACGACCAGCTTGCTCTTCTGGCTGAAATCGACCGCCGTATGGGATTTCCAAAGATCTTCGAGGGCATGCACGGCGGCGTCCGCCGCCGCGGGATAGGTGGACGCAGCTCCTTGCAGGACTGGTACCTGGACACTGACCTTGGTAGGCATTTCGCCCGCCCCCAACCGGTGCAGCGTGATCGTCATCTTGTTGCCGGTCACCACGGCCTGGACGAGCACCGCTTCGCTGGCGCGGATGCGCGAAGCGGCGGGCTCGACGTCGGTCCAATTCGCTGTATCGAACGACAGTGCGCCGAGCGCATTCATGTCCAGCGCATCGCCGGCGGGAACCGAAAACGGAACTATGCTGTTGGCGAAGCGCGGATTGGACAGCGCCGCCGTCCAAGGCGAGCCGCGCGAATAGCCCGGCGCCATCGGAATGAGCAGGACGCGCTTGGCCGGGGCCGCCGCGTAAGCAATGCCCGAGCTTTGCAGCAGGCGCGCCACCGCCTCCGGGTTGAAGACATAGGTCATGTCGGCCACGTAACGCCGGGTCGAGCGCTTCTCATTCGCCGGGAAATAGGTCGTGATCAAGCGCTGGAGCTGGGCGTCGGCGAGCACGGGTTGGCGTGCCCAATCCTGCTCGCGCGTCAGGCGGCGGAACAGCATTTGCCACGCCGTCGGCCGGCCGGACGCAACCGCTGCGTTGCGGGCCTCCGCGACCGAGGCCGATGAGGCATCGACGTGAACTCCGGCGACCGTAAATACGCCGTCGGCGGCGGCCGGCCCGGACAACAGACAGAGAGCGGCAAGCGCAAGCGCCGGGAGGGAAAGAAAGCGTCGCATGGGGGACCTTCTTGAATGGCGCGACTATAGTCGGCGTTTGGCGCCCTTGAAAGCGGCGGTTTGGCATTCCCGCAATGAATCCAGGGGCCGCAACGACTTGCGCGCGGCTTCTTGCGCGGCCCGGTCGGCGCTATTAAACGGGGCTGTGACCAAGCTCTGCAACGCAATATGACAGCGAAACCGAAATCCGGCGGTCTCACTTACAAGGCGGCGGGCGTCGACATCGACGCCGGCGAGGCGCTGGTCGAACGCATCGCGCCCTCAGCCAAGGCGACGCGGCGGCCGGGCGCTGAAGCAGACCTCGGCGGCTTCGGCGGCCTGTTCGATCTGAAGGCCGCGGGCTTTACCGATCCGGTCCTGGTCGCCTCCACCGACGGCGTCGGCACCAAGCTCAAGATCGCCATCGAGACGAAACTGCTCCACGGCATCGGCCAGGACCTGGTCGCGATGTGCGTCAACGACATCGTGGTTCAGGGCGCCGAGCCGCTGTTCTTCCTCGATTACTACGCGAGCGCCAAGCTCGAGGTCGGCACTGCCGCCGCCGTGATCGAGGGCATCGCACGCGCCTGCAAGGAGTCCGGCTGCGCCTTGATCGGCGGCGAGACGGCGGAAATGCCGGGCCTTTACGCCAAGGGCGACTTCGATCTGGCGGGATTTGCGGTCGGCGCGGCGGAACGCGGCGCGATTCTGCCCAAGTCGGCGGAGATGCGCGCTGGCGACGTGCTGATCGGCGTGGCGTCGTCGGGGCTGCATTCCAACGGATTTTCGCTGGTCCGCAAGGCCGTCAAGCAGCGCAAACTCTCTTATCGCGCACGCGCGCCGTTCGAGCCCGGCAAGAAGCTCGGCGAGGCGCTGCTTGAGCCGACACGG
>Ga0265316_10004725_pt1 | contig 13487 bp, 11 predicted proteins | sample 4522metaG_FD_202092 | JGI IMG/M metagenome (GOLD analysis project Ga0265316, IMG submission 202092) | Rhizosphere microbial communities from Carex aquatilis grown in University of Washington, Seatle, WA, United States - 4-5-22 metaG | ecosystem: Host-associated > Plants > Roots > Rhizosphere >... | reverse complement strand
AAGCGCGCAGAACGAGCTGGAAGGGCGTGGTTTCGTGGTGGGGGGCGCGGAGATTCCCGTTCATCAGGTCGTACAGGATCTCGGCGGACCGCCGGCCGTGCTCTTCCACGTCGAACCTCACGGTGCTCAACGGCGGGGACGTATACAGGGAATCCACAATGTCGTCGAAACCGAACACGGCGATGTCCTGGGGGATCCGGAGACCCTGCTCGGCGATTGCCCGCAGGGAGCCGAGGGCCACCGTATCGCTTGCCACAAAGACGGCCGTGGGAGGTTTCTTCTCCTTCAGCATGGACTGCATGGCCGCGTACCCGCTTTCCGGATTGAAGTTGCCGAAGCGCACGAGGGAGGGCCGGAACGGAATGCCGCGGCTGTGCAAGGCCCGCTGGTATCCGGCGAGCCTCGCCGTGGCCGCCGTGAACTGGGGCGGGGCATTCGTGATGCAGCCGATCCTGCTGTGCCCGGTAGTGATAAGGTGCTCCACTGCCCCGTAGGCCGCCTCCGTGTTGTCGATGTCGATGGAGCACAGGTCGGTGCCTGGCAGCGTCCCGATGAGGACCACGGGAAAATGGTCCCGGGCCAGGGCCAGGAGCTGCTGATCATCGGTCCGCGGCTCCAGCATGACCAGGCCGTCTATGTGGTTGGCGCGCGCCAGCTTCAGGATATTGTTGCCGCTCGTACCTTCGTCCACCGCGTCGATCATGAGCCGCAGGTTCCGCCTGTGGGCCACCTGCATGAGACCGTCGATCAGGCGGAGAAGGATGGAGTGGCAGGCGATATGGTGATAGGACCGGGTGTAGACGAGGGCGATGTTCTCCGTCTTGCGCCGGGCCAGCGCCTTGCCCGAAGCGTTGGGAAAGTAGCCGAGCTCCCGCGCCGCCTTGAGCACCCGCGCGCGGGTCACCGCGCTGATTTTTGCGTCCGCGACGTCATTCATCACGAACGAAACGGTCGTGCGTGAGACCCGGGCCAGGCGCGCGACATCGAAGCTCGTGACGGTCCGCTTCCCCCTGGGCAGCTCGGGATGTCTCGACTTCGCTTTTGCCTTCGTCGTTCCGCCTCTTACTAACACGTGTCAGTGACTTCGAATAAAATAATCACCGCCTCATGCTGCCGTCAAGTCTCCGGACGCGGCAGGCCCGATTTTCCGGGAGGGATGTGCCGCGCCTTGTGAATTCTCGCCCATATCAACGATTGGGTGTTCCAACCATTAACAAGGCTGGAACAAACGCAAGGTTGCCCCCATGCCCCTGGAAAACCGGGCCGCCCGCCCGCCGTCTGGAACTTCCAGCCCCTGCCGGACAACGGCGCACCCCCTGTTGACGGCTGGCCCACGCAGCGCTACATTGGTGTTGGAAACGAAATATACAATTATCGTTTCCATAGGGACATTATGAAAACCAAGATACCGGATATCGAAAAGAGACAGAAGATCGTCGACCGTTCGCGGTCGCTCTTCCTCATGCGGGGGGTGAGCTCCCTCACCATGGAAGAGATCGCCTCCCTCCAGGGGATCAGCAAGAAGACGCTTTACAGGTACTTCCCCAACAAGGATGCCCTTGCCTCCGCCGCCATCGAAGAGAAGATCGCCGAAGTTGCGGGGAAGATGGGCGAGATTGCGCGGACAAAGAACCTCTCGTTCCTGGAAAAGATCCGGGAGATACTGCGCACCGTCTCCCGGCAGATGGCGGAGCTCGGAGAAGGCCTTGTGCGGGACCTCTACTACAACCAGCCCGAGCTCTGGGCAAAGATCGACCGCTACCGGCAGGAACACGTCTTCGTCATCATCGAAAAACTGCTCAGAGAAGGCGCAAAGTCCGGCCTCATACGGCCGGACATCGATGGACGCCTGGTCCCCGCCCTTTTCGTCACCACCATCAGCTCGGTCATGAATCCCGAGCAGTTCGTCAAGATGACGGTCCCGCCGGTCGAGTTCTTCGAAACGGTCGTCAAGATCCTGTTCGGCGGCATATTGACGGAGAAGGCGCGGCGCGAGTTTTTCCGCCGGGAGGATGCATCATGAATGCTTTCCGTTTCACTGCCCTCGCCCTGCTTGCCGTTTCCGGCCTTGCTGCCTGCCGCGCGCCCAGCCGCGACATACGGGCTTCCGGCACGATCGAGGCCACCCGCGTGCAGGTGTCCGCCCGCGGAACGGGTCAGATCGTCAGCCTGGCCCGCGAAGAGGGAATGAGCGTCCGGGAAGGAGACCTGCTGGCCGTGGTTGATCACGCCTCGCTCGACCTGCAGCTTTCACAGGCCCGCAGCGGGGTCGATCTTGCCCGGGCCCAGCTCAACCTCCTGGTCGAAGGGGCACGGGCGGAGGACCTGGTCCAGGGCCGGGAGCAGCTCAATCAGGCCAACGACGCCCTGAAGAGCGCCACGGAGGACTTCGAGAGGATGAAGAGCCTGTACACCGGCGGCGCAGCCACAAAGAAGCAGAGAGACGACGCGGAGGTCCGGTTCACCACGGCCAGGGCGCAGGCGAATGCCGCAGACCAGGCGCTCAAGAAGCTTGAAAACTTCGCACGCCCGGAAGAGGTCAAAGCGGCCCTGGCCCGGCTGGACCAGGCAATGTTTTCCGTCAAGCTGCTGCAGAAAGCAATCGAAGACTGCACCGTGGCGGCGCCGGTGGACGGGGTGATCACGGAAAAGCTCATCGAGAAGGGCGAGCTGGCCGGTCCGAATACAGGGCTGTATGTCATCACCGACCTTTCCCGGGTGAAGCTCACGATCTACGTGCCCGAGCCTGACCTGGGGCGCATCCGCCTGGGGCAGGAAGCGCGTGTTTCCGTGGACTCGTACCCGGGCAGGACCTTCCCCGGCACGGTGACCTGGATTTCCCCCATTGCGGAGTTCACCCCACGGGACATCCAGACCAGGGACGAAAGGGTCAAGCTGGTCTTTGCGGTGAAGATAGAAATCGCGAATCCCGACTTCGTGTTCAAGCCGGGCATGCCGGCGGACGCGGAAATTGTCCAGGCCGCCCCGTGAGTGAGAGCGCGATCGAGATCGCCGGGCTCTCGAAGAGCTACGGAAAGGTGGAGGCGGTACGGGACCTCCGCCTGACAGTGCAGCGCAACGAGATGTTCGCCCTGGTGGGACCGGATGGCGCGGGCAAGACGACGACCCTCCGCCTTCTCTGCGGCGTGCTCTCTCCGACGACAGGAAGCGCCCGGATCCTCGGCCACGATCTGTCGAAGGACCTTGCATGGATCAAGGAGCGCATCGGCTATCTCTCCCAGCGCTTCAGCCTCTACGGAGATCTCACCGTGGACGAGAACATCGAGTTCTTCGCGAGGATCCACGGCCTTCGGGACTTTGCCGCGCGCCGCGAGGAGCTCCTTTCCTTCACCCGGCTTCTCCCGTTCCGCTCCCGCCTGGCAGACCGACTTTCCGGAGGGATGCGGCAGAAGCTTGCCCTTGCCTGCACGCTCGTGCACCGGCCCCAGATCATCCTCCTGGACGAGCCCACGACCGGTGTGGATCCGGTCTCCCGGCGTGACTTCTGGATCATCCTTTCACGGCTGTTGTCTGAAGGCATCACCATCGTGATGACCACCCCGTATCTCGACGAAGCGGAACGCGCAACACGCGTGGGGCTGATGAACAGGGGCCGGCTCATGGCCGCGGAAAGCCCCGCCAGGATAAAGGAGATCATGAAGGGGACAGTGCTCGAGATCGTGTGCCCGGACATACGCCGCGCCAGCGCGCTGGTAAAGGCCTTACCTGCGCTTCGCGAGGTGCAGCTCTTCGGGGACAGGTTGAACGTGGTGACGGATGATGCGGCCCGCGGGGAGGATGCGGTCAGGCAGGCGCTGGCGGCAGCGCAGATCGAAATCCTCTCCCTCAGGGTCGTCCCTCCGACCCTGGAAAACGCCTTCATCTCACTGATCAGGAACGAAAGCGAGGAACCTCATGAGAGCTGATCGGTTGGGGACGGTCTGCACGGCCGCGGCCCTGGCAATTGGCCTGTGTGTCCTGCCGGCAGCCGGTTGTGCCGCTGATGGATCCCGGGTGCTCGGGCTGGAAGAATGCATCACCATGGGATTCGCACATGACCCTGGTCTTCGATCCGGTGAGCTGGAGGCAAAGATCGGGGAGGCGCGGCTCAGCGAGATGAAAGGACAAATGCTCCCTTCGGTTGCGCTGCAGGGCTCCTACGCGCGGCTCTCAGACGTTGCGGCCGGCACGCTGACCATTCCACCCGTGGGGACCGTTCCTTTCCCTGCCCCCCTTGTCAACAGCACGAGCGTCCGGGTGAGCGTGCAGCAGCCGCTGTTCACCGGGCGGCGCATATCCAGCTCCATCCGGCAGGCTGCAGCCCTTCGTGATGCGGGCAGGACTGACCTGTCCGGAAACCGCATGGAACTGCGCTATGCCATCACGGAAGCGTACTGGAACCTGGCCAAGGCAGGCGCCCAGGAGCAGGCGACGCGGGAGAGCGTGGCGCAGCTCGACTCCCACCTGGCGGACGCCCGCAAGCTCCTGGACCAGGGGATGATGACCAACAATGAGGTCCTCCAGGCGAAGATGCGTCTCGAAGACGCGCACATAGAGCTGGCCGGCGCGGAGAACCTGCATCAGCTCTCCCGTGTCCGCCTTTCCCAGCTCATCGGCCTGCCGTGGAACGCGGAGATCGAAGTCCAGGAGCCATCCGTCGAACAGGCACAGCCGCCCTCAGAGAAGCTGGACCAGGTGATCGGGATGGCGCTCGCCTCGCGGCCGGAGATCCTCTCCTCACGCTCCCGCATGTCCGCGCAGGAGGCATCTGTAGAGCTGGCCAGCTCCGGGCTTTTTCCCAGCGTCTACCTCACCGGTGATTACACCCTGGCGGATCCCAACCAGCGGGTCTTTCCCCAGACGGATCAGTTCGTCGGGACGTGGTCGGTGGGAATCATGGCCTCGATAGACATAGGCCGGTATCCGCAGGCACTGGCACAGGCCGAGCAGGCGCGGGACCGGCTCGCGCAGGAACGGGAAAACTCTCACAGGATCGCGGACGCGGTCACCACGGAGGTGATCCGGGCGTACCTTGCCCTGACCGAATCGACGCAGCGGCTTGCCTCGCTGGGCAGCGAGCTTCAGCAGGCGGAGGAGAATGAAAGGGTCGCGTCGGAGCGCTTCCGCCAGGGCGTCATCCTCTCCTCGGAGAGCCTGGATGCGCAGGCGCTCCTGGTGCGGGCCCGGCTGCGGCAAAGCCAGGCATTCTACGACGTCCTCATCGATCGGGCTGCCCTGGAGAAAGCGATGGCGCGGTGAGAACCCCGGCAATCCGCACGCGCGAGCTCACGAAGCGCTTCGGCTCCTTCCTCGCCGTGGACGCCGTCTCCTTCGAGGTCGCGGCCGGAAGCATCTTCGGTCTCCTGGGGGCCAATGGCGCGGGCAAGTCCACCACCATACGGATGCTCTGCGGCCTTCTCTCATCCAGCTCCGGGACAGCGGAGGTGGCGGGGATCGACATCAACGAGAACCCCGAAGGGGTGAAGCGAAGGATCGGCTATATGTCGCAGCGATTCTCCCTGTATGACGACCTCACCGTGGAGGAGAACATCCGATTCTTCGGTGGGGTCTACGGGCTTTCAAACGAAGAGCTTGCGGCCGGCGTGAGGGAAACCGCCGGCCTTGCCGGACTTTCCGGCAGGGAGAAGAGCCTCACGCGCGAGCTTGCAGGGGGATGGAAGCAGCGCCTCGCGCTGGGCTGCGCCATTCTCCACCGCCCTGACATCGTCTTCCTTGACGAGCCCACCGGCGGCACCGACCCTCTTTCCCGCAGGCTCTTCTGGGACATCATCAACGGGCTGGCGGAGCGGGGAACCACGGTGCTCGTGACCACCCACTACCTGGACGAGGCGGAGTACTGCAACGAGCTCGTCCTCATGCACGCGGGAAGGATCGTGGCGCGCGGAAGCCCGGGAGAGCTGAAGCGGAACGTCATGACCGGCGCTGTTTTCGAGCTGGAGTGCTCCGAGCCGGTGGACGCCCTGGCAGCCCTCAGGAATGTCCCTGCCGCGCGGGAGACTGCCATATTCGGGACCCGGCTCCACGTGAACGTGGAAAGCGACGGGGATGCGCCAATCGTTGTCCGCGCCCTCGAGTCTGCCGGCATATCCGTGCGGAGCTGCGTGCGGATAGTTCCGTCCCTGGAGGACGTGTTCATCCGTCTCATCAAGGGGGACGAAGGATGAGCGGCGGACGGATCGCCACGATTGCATTCAAGGAGCTTCGCCAGATTTCGCGGGACCCCGCCACCCTCGGCACGCTCCTTCTCGTGCCCCTTTTTCTCCTGGTCATGTTCGGCTTCGCAATCAGCCTCGACATCACGCACATCCCGCTGGCTGTCCTGGACCGGGACCAGACGGAAACGAGCAGGGCATACATCGATTCCTTCCTGCATTCGGAGTTTTTCGATTTGAAGACCGTGATGCAGAGCGAAACGGACATCGACCGGCTCCTGGACGAGGGAAGGGCGCTCGTGGCTCTCGTGGTGCCGCGCGGTTTCGGAAGCGATGTGCTGCGCGGGAGAAAGACCGGGATACAGGCCATCGTGGACGGCTCGAACGGAAACACGGCGGCAACCGCAATGGGCTACGTGCAGGCGGTGACCGCTGACTGGTCACAGCGCGCATTCGTGCGCTCCCTCCAGCGTGCCGGAATCACCGGCATGAGATCCACGGTGGACTTCCGTCCCCGGGTTCTCTTCAACCCCGAGCTGCGAAGCGCAAACTTCCTCGTGCCGGGCCTGATCGTTCTCATTCTCATCATGACGGCGGTCATGTCCACCGCAACCTCCATCGTGCGGGAGAAGGAACGCGGCACCATGGAACAGCTCACCGTCTCCCCTGTCCAGCCGCTCGAGTTGATCATCGGGAAGACCGTCCCGTACCTGCTCATCGGGCTCGTTGCCGCCGGGGCCATCCTGGGGGCAAGCCGACTGCTCTTCGGCGTCACGATAAAAGGAAGCTGGCTGGACCTCGGCCTTGTCACACTGGTCTTCCTGATCGGCTGTCTTGCCCTCGGCGTCCTCATCTCGACCCTGTCTGACAGCCAGCAGGTGGCTTTCCTGATCTCGGTCCTGCTCACCCTGCTTCCGGTGTTCATCCTGTCCGGCTTTGTCTTTCCCTTTCGGAACATGCCGGGAATCATCCAGGCGGTCAGCTATGTCCTCCCCGGCCGTTATTACCTTTCCGCCCTTCGGAGCATCATGCTGAAGGGGGCGGGATTCTGGGCCTGCAGGGAGCAGGTAGGCGCCCTGCTTCTCTTTGCGGCGGCGACCGCAGGCGGCAGCGTAATCCGGCTGAGGAGGCGGGCGCGGTGAGGACGATCATCTTTATCATCAGGAAGGAGTTCCACCAGATCTTCCGTGACAAGCGCCTGCTCCCCCTGATCTTCCTTTCCCCCGTTCTGCAGATCGTTCTCCTGGGATATGCGGCGAACATGGACGTCAAGGACATCCGGATGGCGGTCTGCGACCAGGACAGGAGCGCACAGAGCAGGGAGCTGATCGCCGGCTTCATCCACTCCGGCAGCTTCGTTGTCAGCGCATATTTCCCGGATGCGCGCGCGGCAGAGCAGAGCATCGAGGCGGGCTCCTCATCCCTTGCCCTGGTGATACCGCCGGGCTACGGGCGCCTGCTGGATTCTTCCCGGACAGCGCCGCTCCAGCTTCTTGCGGATGGCTCCGAGTCCCAATCAGCGGCCATCGGCCTCACCTATGCCACTTTCGTGGTCAACGCCGCGCAGGCAGAGAGGACCGCCGCGCGTCTTGCAGCGCTGGATCCGCGCCTCCTGCGGGCAGTGCGCAGGGTGCAGGTGGAGCCGGCCGTCCGCATACTGTACAACCCGACCCTTGCAAGCAGGAACTTCATGGTCCCGGGAGTCCTCGGGATGGTCCTCATGGTCATCACGACGGTGCTTACCTCGCTTTCCGTCGTAAAAGAAAAGGAGCTGGGCACGCTGGAACAGCTCATCGTGACGCCCATCACGCCGGGCCAGCTCATCATCGGGAAGCTCGCGCCCTTCGCCCTCATCAGCGTCGTGATCATCACCCTCGTGCTGTTCACCAGTCTCCTGCTCTTCGGTCTTGCCGTCCGGGGGAGCCTTCTTGTCCTGTACCTGCTGTCATTCCTCTTCATGCTGACCACGCTCGGTCTGGGCCTGTTCGTGTCCACCGTGGCGCGGACTCAGCAGCAGGCCATGATGATCTCGATCTTTTTCATCATCATGCCGATGGTGATCCTTTCCGGCTTTGCATTCCCGATTGAGAATATGCCCCCGGTCATCCAGGCCGTCACCTACCTGTTCCCGCTGCGCTACTATTTCGTGATCATCCGGGGTCTTTTCCTGAAAGGGGTGAGCCTGGCAGAGCTGTGGAGGGAGGCAGGGGCTCTTCTGGCCATCGGGACCGTGGTCATCGTTGCAAGTGTGCTCCGTTTCCGCAAGAGACTGGAGTAGACCCCGTGCCTTTGCGGCTGCACGCTTCGTCAGTATCTTTCGTACATGATCCTTCGCATCGGCACCAGCGGCTACAGCTACAAGGAATGGAAAGGGGTCTTCTATCCCGAAAACCTCAAGCCGGCCGAGATGCTCTCTTTCTACGCCACGCGGCTCGGCACGGTGGAGATAAACAATACGTTCTACCACATGCCGACACCAAAGGTGATCGAGGGGTGGGCGTCGCAGGTGCCGGAATCTTTCCGCTTCGTTCTGAAGACTTCGCAGAAGATAACGCACTTCAAGCGCCTCAAAGGAGTGGAAGAAGAGGCTGAATACGTCGTACGGATGTCGCGCCTCCTGGGGGCTCGGCTGGGCGCGCTCCTGGTGCAGATTCCGCCCAACCTTGCCAGGGACGATGAGCGTCTCTCCACTTTCCTTGACCTGGTTTCCAGCGCAGGCCTTCCGCGGTACACCGCGGAGTTGGATGCCGAGGGCGAGAGAGTGCATGGACGCACGATAGCGAGCCCCGTGAGGGTCGCATTCGAGGTCCGTCATCCTTCCTGGCTCGAGCCTGCCGTTTTTGCCATCCTGGAAAAACACGAGGTCGCGCTGGTGGCCAGCCAGACTGACGAAGAGCCGGAGCCTCGGCTGGTGCGAACCGCGCCGTGGGGCTACCTGCGCCTTCGAAAGACGTCCTACACGCCCGCCGAGCTCCGTGAATGGTCCAGGAAGATCGCCGAACAGGGATGGGACGAGGCTTTCGTATTCTTCAAGCACGAGCAGATCGGCCCGGACCTTGCCCGGCAGCTCTCTGACGCTGCCGGCGCGCCCAAGGCCAAAAGAAAAAGCGGACGCTCCTAGTCATACGCGGAGATCCTCTAAGGCACCACCAGCCCGACTCCCCTGAAATCGCCGAGGAAGGACGCCCCCGGCCCCGCCTGGGCAGCCAGCGTCTGGAACGGCAGGCCTGCAGGGCTCCTGGACAAAGCCTCGATGGCCCGGGCAAGAATCCCCGCGGCCTGCTCGGGAAGGGGCACGCTTTGAGCTTCACCCCGGCACGTCCACGAAAGCCGCGCAGGAAGACCCGGCTGCTCGGGTTGTTCGACCTGCGGGAGCCCTGCGACCCAGAATGCTGTCTGGGTCGGCCGCGGCTGCGGCGGGACCGCGTCCAGTGCTTCCTCCGCCCGGGCGATCATGGCTTCGACATAGTCGGGACCGATCGTGGAGCCTGGCTTCCGGGCGCCGCCGATCCGAAACCAGGAGGCTGCAGGACGCTCCAGGTCCTCGCCATCCATCCATGCGTCGAGCGCAGTCTCGAGTGGAGCGGCAAACTGGTCGAAAAACTCCTCGCCCTCGAACGCGAGGTCGTTGTCTGCGAATCGGCTCGCTGTGTCGACCGGGCGCAGCCCGGGGCGGCTGCCTGCCTGCCACTCCGCGTACATCCTTGAATGCCTGCCTAGTATAAAACGGTGCCAGAAGGCTGAATCGACGAGCCCCGATGCAAAAAGCTGTCGAACGGCCTCTGCCGAGTCCACGATGTCGCGCGCCGTCTGCCCGGGATATCCGTAGATGAGGTATGCGTGCACGAGCAGTCCTGCGCGCTTCATGACGATGAGTGTCCTGACAAGGCCGGGAAAGTCGAAGCCCTTGTCGGTCATGGCCAGGCCTTTTTCCGTGGCGATCTCCACGCCCCCTGAGACGGCGACGAGCCCCGAGGAAGCAAGCAGCTCGCAGCGGTCAGCGGTCCACGACGCGTCGAACCGGACATTGCCCCAGAAGGAGAAAGGCCGTTCGCCGGCGGCGCTGCGGCCGCGGTTGATCCGAGCGAACTGGAGAAGCCTCGCCATGGGGAGCGCTTCGTCCACGAAATGGATTCCGAATATGCCGGCGCAGGCGGACGCCGCATGGGCGGCAGCAGCCAGCGCTTCGAGATCGGCAGGCACGTACCGCCCCACGTAGTCCAGCTCGGTGTCGCAGAACGTGCACCGCTTCCAGTAGCAGCCATGTGCGAGCCGGTACTTGAGCCATGGCGTGTCCGACCAGAGCCGGTGCATGGGATTCTCCGAATCGACCACGCGCAGATAGTCGCTGAAATCCACGCTGCGGTAGTCGGGGAAGACACGGGCGAGAGCGTGCTGCTCGAGCGCCTGGAATCGGGCGGCCGAGGGTCCATCGCTTCCGCCGAGCACCCTGCCTTCGGCATCGCGATACATGGTCCTGTAAAGAGACTCCTTCGGCGCGCCCGCCTCGACTTCGAGGATGGAAGCGAGGCTGCCGTAGCCGGCGTCGAAGGCAAGGTAGTCGCAGTAGTCGAAAAGACGTCCGTCAGTCAGGGAACGCAGCTCGGTAGAGACGTAGCCGCCGCCAAAGGCAATACGGGCGCGCCCGGTGAACGCTGCGCGCGCTTCCCTGGCCGCCACGAGCGCGCCGGGAAGGCAGCCGGGGAAAGGGACGGAGAAAAGCAGGAGATCGGGACGCCCAGCCACCCCCGCGGCAGCGAAGCTCTCGCGCAGCCATGGGCGATAGAACGCCTCCATCAGATAGGCACCAGGAAGCGCATCCTCGATCGCATGGAAATCCTTCACAGAACGGGCAAGGCGCTCACCGTACCTGACCGTGGCGAATTCGGGATCGAGGGTGAATGAGATGAAGTCTCCAAGGTCCTCGAGAATACGGGTGGCCAGGGCGCGCGCATCATCCGGGCCTATGCGGCCTCCCGAGGCTTCGAGGAAGGCCTGGGCGCGCTGTCCGCGGGGGAACTCTGCGGCCTGTGCAAGCCGATGGGCGAACCCGGAATCGCCTCCCGAAAGAAAGTCCACGATGCTGTCTATCCACTCGATATAAAGGTCCCTGTAGGACATGTAGCGGGCGAGCTGCCTTCGGCTTTCAGCGTCCGGAGGTTCGCTGAGGATGCGGGCGCGCCCGGCATCCTGAAAGATCCTGGCAAGACCGTCCCTGCTGAAGATGGCACGGTACAGCGCGATGGAGTGGTCGAAGGAGGAAGCTTCGATGCCGGTTCCTCTCAGGAACGCCTCGAGGAAGTGCACGGCGGGATAAGGCGCGTTCAGCTGGACGAACGGCGGCTGTATGAGCATGACGCGCATTGCGGCCATATTACCGTGGCGCATGAATCATGGGAACAGTCCGGCGTACCCTCCGGGAATTGAGGCGTGCGGCCGCGGTGTTCATAATTCGCTCATGGCGGAGAATCCGGTCACGGTGCAGTCCCTTGTGCTCGCCGGCGGTGAAAGCAGGAGGATGGGCATCGACAAAGCGCTCATCAGCTACCACGGAGAGCCTCAGGTGCGCCGCCTTGCGGCCATGATGGAGAGCGTGGCGGGCCCGGCGTACGTCTCTGTGCGCAGGACCCAGCTCAATGACGCCGTGTTCCTGGGCCTGCGCCTGGTCTGCGACCAGGTGGAAAACATCGGGCCGCTGGCCGGGCTCCTGGCTGCATTCGCCCACGCGCCTGACTGCGCATGGCTTGTCGCCGCCGTGGACCTGCCCTGGATCTCGGCCGGCACCCTGCAGAGGCTTCTCAGTGCGCGTGACCCGGCGTGCTTCGCCACCGCGTACAGGATCCCGCACACGGACCGGCCCGAGCCTGTCTGCGCGATCTATGAGCCTGCCATACTGCCCGCGCTCCAGCGTGCCAGGGACAGGAAGCGCTACAGTCTCATGCTCCTGAGGGATGTTCCGCTCAAGCTCCTGGATCCCGCCGATGAGCGCGAGCTGCAGGGCGTCAACGAACCTGGGGAGTTCGGAGGTGAATGAACCTAGGCCAGGACGTCCACGATCCGGGTGCCGTTCCCCTGCTGCTGCCCGGCAAGCTGATCCTGTGCAGCGGCTTCGGTTCTGTATGCCTCGGAGGCTGCCCTGGTGTCGGAAGGAGTGGGCTCTCCACCGGCGTAGGCGCGGGAAATCTGTGCGGCTGAGTTCTGCAGGGTGGTCTCGGTGTCTTGTGCCACGGGGCTCACGTTTTCCCGCGTGCCCACACCAGAGGCGGCGCGCGTATCCTCGGGCCCTGCGACATATGACGGAGAGGCGCTGCTGGAGGCCGCGGCGGTCCTCCGCGCGTCATTTTCCTGGGAGGCGGACTGCACCGCGTCCGGTGTGATTTCCCGCGGCCTGCTGGTCTCCATGGGCCGGTTGATCACGGGGGAGATCGACGAAATTGAGTCTACTGCCATGTCTATTCCTCTTCAGCTCTCTTCCAATGTACCACAAAACCCTGCCCGTTTCAAACCGCGCGTGGCCGGCCCCTCACCCCTTCACGGAGCCGGCAGTGAGACCGCGCACGAAGTATCGCTGCAGAGCGAAGAACACGGCAAGAGGAAGGATCATGCTGAGGAAGGCCCCCGACGTCAGGTAATGCCAGTCCTGGCCCTTCTCCCCCACCATGGCCGCGAGCGCGCTTGTGACGACCCGGTTCTTGTCCCCGAGGAATATGAGTGCAACCAGGTAGTCGTTCCAGACCCACAGGAACTGGAAGATCGCGAAGGACGCCAGCGCGGGCACGGAAAGGGGAATCACGAGACGGGCAAAGACATTGAAGGGGGTGGCCCCGTCCAGGAACGCCGATTCGAAGATGTCCCGCGGAAGCTGACTGATGTAGTTGAACAGAAGGTAGACGGCAAGCGGCAGGCCGAACCCGGTGTGGGCCAGCCACATTGCCAGGAACGTTCCATTGAGCTTGAGCCGCGTGAAGTCCCTCAAAACGGGGATGAGGGCGATCTGCAGCGGCACGACCAGGAGGGCCACCACGAGCACGAAAAGGGTCTTGCGCCCGGGAAACTCCATCCACGCAAAGGCATATGCAGCGAATGCGGCGATCAGGATCGGGATCAGCGTGGAGGGAATGGCAACCGCAACGGAGTTGAGCACCGCGTCGGAGAAATTGTTGCCCTGCCGGGTGATCGTGTCTCCGTTGGCATCGCGATAGGTGACCTTCTGGCCCGAGAGCACACCCTCGTAGTTGTCCAGGTTGAGGTTGGTGCCGAAGCCGACCCAGCGCAGCGCCTGGGCCGTCAGCGTCCGCGTCCGCTTGTTTCCGT
>Ga0265316_10004724_pt1 | contig 13489 bp, 12 predicted proteins | sample 4522metaG_FD_202092 | JGI IMG/M metagenome (GOLD analysis project Ga0265316, IMG submission 202092) | Rhizosphere microbial communities from Carex aquatilis grown in University of Washington, Seatle, WA, United States - 4-5-22 metaG | ecosystem: Host-associated > Plants > Roots > Rhizosphere >... | reverse complement strand
TCGAGAAGCGCCACCCGATCTTCCGGGGGTCATAGAACGCCTTCCGATCGATCTCGATCCTTCGTGACCGGACGCTAGACCGCGATAGTGTCACGCGGCTTTGTCGGGGCGGGAGTGCTCGCCATCGAATGCCACGAGAAGGAGCCGCGCCGGCAAGGAGGCCAGGTTGTCCGACGCATCCATCACAGCGGGCTCCACGTCATCGGCGCCGGGAGGGTTCTCATCCTCGCGACCTACGCCGCCTACCGCCCAGACTCAAGGAAACGTCCAACGTCAGGAGTCAACCGATGAGCACCTGGGATCTCGACCCGGCCCATTCCGAAATCGAATTCGCCGTCAGACACATGATGGTTACCACAGTTCGCGGCCAGTTCCACAAGTTCGCCGTGGCAACGAACTTCGACGAAGCCCATCCGGAGCTATCCACCGTCGAAGCTCACATCGACGCGTCGAGCATCGACACGGGCATGGACGCTCGCGATGCGCACCTTCGCAGCGTGGACTTCTTCGACGCTGACAAGTATCCCGAACTCGTGTTCCACAGCACCGGCATCAAGAAGGTCGGCGACGGCTACACGATCGACGGCGACCTTACGATGCACGGCCAGACTCGGCCCGTGACGCTGGACGCGGAGATCGGCGGCGTGGTCCCAGATATGCGAGGTGGCCGCCGCGCGGGCTTCTCCGCATCGACGAAGATCAGTCGGAAGGAATGGGAGCTCACCTGGAACGGCGCTCTCGAGAGCGGTGGGGTCCTCGTCGGCGATGAGGTCAAGATCACGATCGACCTGGCCGTCGTCCAGGCCGAAGTCGCGAATGCCAAAGAGCCAGCCGCCGTCGCCTGAGAAGCCGCGCTGAAAGCGCCAGGATTGGCAACGCGATCAATGTCGGTCGGAGACGCTGCGTCGATATCGCCTCCGTAGCCTTCGCTCTCTTCGCCTCGGCTGTGACAACGATCGACGGAGTGGCTTTCCTTCGCGCGGTCGGCTGCCGGGACGAGCGCCCACCGTCAAGCGGCCGGACGGCTAGAAGCCGCGGTCTCAGCGGGACTTCGAAACCTCCACGACGACCAAGCGCTCGGCCGGGTCCGACTCCACCCGTGCCGCGTACCCTATGGCCCACAACTGGCGATTGATCGCCCGGCTCAATCCGTCCACGTTCTCGCAGCCGACGGAACCCGAGCGGAGCGCGCTGCGGATCATGTCGTCGTCGAAAGTGGGGACATCCCCTCGCGCCTCCACGTCAAAGCCGTGGCATCCGTCCTGATTCCAGGCAACCGGACCCAACCGTCGCGTGCCGGATGCCGTCGGACCGCCTGCGCGAACCATCATTCTGGGACGACCTCTCTCCCGACAGACTCCAAAGCCATATGGCGCCGGAGGTGCCTGTGCAATGAAGAGTCATTCGGGCGGCTTCAGGCTTCACCCGGCGCCCATTACTTCCGCCGGCCCACGTGCGCCGTTGGTACCGACCTGAAGCTTCGGCATTTCTAAATGACTCTTCTGTGCAGGGTGGTGACAGAGAAGGTCATGTTTAGTCGCTCTTCAGGTCGAGGCACAATCCCCATGTGGATGACCGCGAGCTTGCTCAGGCGATCGTCGCGGGAGATCGCGATGCGTTCCGCCTGCTCGTGGAGCGCGAGTCCGGGCCCATCGTCCGCGCTTGCGCTCGCGTCCTCGGCGATCCCGACGCGGCAGAAGATGTCGCCCAGGAGTGCTTCGTGACCGCCTATGGTTTGATCGGCTCATGGCGGGGTGAGGGCTCGCTTCACGGTTGGCTCCTCCGCGTCGCCATCAATCGCGCGCTCCGGACGGTCAAACTTCAGCGGCGTCATCTCCCTCTGGAGGACGAGAGGGGCGAACCACTCCAGATCGCAGGCGGGTCCGACCCGCTGCCGGACGTTCTCCTGGCCGAGCGCGATCGCCGCGTCCAACTGGCCGTGGCCTCCCTTCCGGAGCCGTATCGGGAAACGATCGTTCTGCGCTACTTCGGCGAACTCTCGATTGCAGATATTGCGAATCTGACCGGACGGCCGATCGGAACTGTCAAGACGCACCTAGGCCGCGGGCTCCGGCGGCTGCGGCCCATCCTCGACGAGGTCCGACCGTCATGAGCCTGCGATCAGGCGGCGACTACTCGCAACCCCATTCGGCGGACGAGCTCGCGGTGGAAGCCGAGCTTCGGGCCTACGCTGCCCGTGTGACTCCCATGCCCTCCGCGGCCTTCGTCGACCGTGTCGTCACGGCGTCGGAACGAAGCCCCCGGCCAGTCGCGTTGCGAAGCCCGGGCGCCTGGGCGAACGAACTCGTCCACGCCGCAGGCGGGCGGTTGCGCGTCGCGCTGGCGCAAGTCGCCGGCGGCTCGTCCGTCCCGTTGAGGCTGCGCCTCCAGGCCGGCGCAATGCTGTTCGTGGTAGCGCTGCTGATCACAGCGGGCGTCGCCATGGCCGCGGCCGGCGCCACGACCGTCGTCACCTGGGCAACTGCGCCGCAGGCTCCGGCGGCTGGCGGCGGGCCGTCGCCGTCACCGTCGCAGTCGCCGACACTAGGCCCGGCCCCGTCAAAGAGAGCGCCGCAGAGCAGCGACCACCCTGGCAACAAACCCAGCTCGAACCCCGGCAACCACGGCCAGCCAAGCCAGAACCCCGGCAACGGCAACAGACCCAGCGCGAACCCCGGCAACGGCAACCACGGCAACCACGGCAACCACGGCCAGCCAAGCCAGAACCCCGGCAACCACGGCCAGCCAAGCCAGAACCCCGGCAACGGCAAGGGCTCGGCTGGGGACTCCAAGCCGACTGCCACAGCTCACCCCTAGGGCAAGCTCGAGAAGGATTGGCTGCAACCGCCGGTCCCCTGATGCAGCACGAGGGCAAAAGGGGCTATCGAGTGGGAGTCTGGTACCGACGAGCGTGAGGGTTCTCATCCTCGCGGCGGCGCCAGAGCCAGCCCAAACTCGGAAAGCCACCTGAGGCTTCATGAGGGAAGTCCGTGAAAGCGCGGCCGGGTAGTACCGGCACGACTCTGATCGGGGGCGTCTTCGCAGTCGCGCCGGACGGGATGGCCTTGGACCGACGCCTCACGCCCGATCGCGGCGCCAACGTGCTCTAACCGGCGACAACGGCACGCGGGAGAGAATCTGGATGGTTTCGATCGACTCGGCGCTGCAGGCAGCAGTCCTCTGGTTTGCCGCGGGCACGCTCGTTCTGGTGGCGGTTGGTCGGGCGGCCGTCGCGGGTCGCGCGGCGCGTCTAGCGATGACGCTCGCGGTCGGGGCAGTGCTTGCAGGACTCGCCCGCCTGATCGGACTCGACCCGGCGGCCGTGGTCGAGGTCGGCGTGCCCGTCCTGGTCCTCTGTCTCGCCGGGCCCGCACGCTGGCGCGCCGGGGGCGCCATCTTCTGGGGCGGCCTGGTCGCTTCCACCGGCGTCTATCTCTTCTACCTCGTCCGCGCGACATTCTTGCTCGGTGCCACGCCCGAGGGCGCCCTGCTCGGCACGGTCTTGCTGGCGGCAGAACTCGGGGCGACCGCTCTGATCCTCGGATCGGCCTTCGAGATGGTGGATGCGCTCTGCTCGCCGTCCGACATGCCGGCGCTGCCGCCGGCACCGGCCCACTGGCCGCTCGTCTGTCTCCAAGTGGCCGTCTACAACGAACCGCCGGACCTCGTAATCGAGACCATCCGCTCACTCGTCGCGATCGACTATCCCGCCCTTCGGATCCAGGTGATCGACAACAACACGGTCGATGAGCTGCTCTGGCGGCCGCTCGAGGCGGAGTGCGACCGGCTGCGCAAGGCCGATCACGACGTCCAGTTCACCCACCTAGCCAGCTGGCCGGGCTTCAAGGCCGGGGCCCTCAACTGGGGTCGAGCCCACCTCGAATCGGACGTCGAGATCATCGGAGTGATAGACGCCGACTTCGTCGTCGATCCAACGTTCCTGCGGGCAACCGTCTCGTACTTCAACGATCCGAACGTCGCATTCGTACAGACGCCCCAGGACTACCGCGCTTGGGATGGAAGTTCCTACTACCGATCCTGCTACGTCGGGTTCGCCTATTTCTTCAACGTTGGGATGGTCAGCCGGTCACACCGCAACGCCATCATCTTCGCCGGCACGATGGGCCTGATCAGGCGCTCAGTCCTCGACGAAATCGGCGGTTGGGACGAGAACATCATCACCGAGGACGCCGACGCAAGCCTGCGCATGCTCGCCCTCGGCTACCGCTCGGTCTATGTTCCGACGGCTTTCGGCAAAGGGATCATGCCGCTCACATACGAGGGGCTGCGAAAACAGCGCTTCCGCTGGGCTTTCGGGGGGATCCAGATCCTGCGCCGCCACTGGCGGACGATGCTGCCCTGGAACCGGCGGTCCGGCCTTACATTCGGTCAACGCTACGACTACCTGGTGGGGAGTCTGTGGTGGTTCAACGACGCGCTGACGCTCGCCTTCACGCTCTTCATATTCGCGGCCGGACTCGGAGTCATAGCCGATCGGCCGTTCGTCGTGCAACGCCTGTCGGCGATAGGCATGGTCATCCCGCTGGCGTTCATCGGCCTCAACCTGCTGCGCTATTTGTGGGCGACGCGCGCCGTCTCGGGATCAGGTCCCTGGGAGGCGCTGGGGGCGCTGCGAGTCAACCTTAGCCTGTCCTGGGTGATCTTCCTGGCGTGCTTCCGAGGACTGACCCAGGAGCACGGCGTATTCCTCCGGACGTCCAAATTCAAGGGCCCTCCGGCTGTGGGCGAACTGCGGCTCGTCGCCGTCGAATCGATCCTGGCGGCGACCGGCCTGGGTCTCGCGCTCGGGGTCCTCGCGGTCGCAGGCTTCACCGTGATCGGCCTGGTCCTGGCGGCGCTCCTCTGCTGGAGCGTGCTGATCTACGGATCGGCCACGGGCTACGCGTTGGGCGATCCCGCGCGCGAGCCGCTCAGCGAAGTGCTCATCCAGAAGGCGCGGCTGGAGATCGGCCTCGGGCTGGGCCACGCAATCGAGACCCGCCCGATCCGCGTCTCCATCGTCGTCGCGGCGCTCGGGCTGGCACTGCTGATGGGCGCCGGAGTGGTCGCCGAAAGCGGCCAGACTCCGGTACCGGGAGCCGGTCCCGTCGCCGCCTCGATCCACGGGCCGTTGCGCGGGGTCAAGGGCCCGACCACGCCCGCCGCCGGCAAGGTGCCGCCGGGCCAGGTCAAGAAGCTCCAACACTGAGGAGTCAAGGCGGGCGCGTATGCTTCCGGGCATATGGCTGCCACGGCCGCGCACCGACGCTATCCCCGCCTCCCCGAGATCGCCGTTCCCTGGCCCGTGCTTGTCGTCGCCGGCGTCATGTTCGCCGGGCTGATGGCGGTATCGGGCGCGTACGGCTTCCACGGCGACGAGATGTATTTCGTCGTGGCGGGCCAACACCCGGCCTTCGGGTACGTCGACCAGCCGCCTCTCACGCCGCTCCTGTCGGCCGCTTCGGTGGCCCTGTTCGGGGTCTCGCCGACGGCGGTGCGGCTGCTGCCCGCGATCGAGATGGCGTTCATCGTGATCGTCACGGCGCTGATCGCGCGCGACCTCGGCGGCTCGCGGCGAGCCCAGATCCTGGCGTCGATCACGACCGCTCTCGCGGGCTATCTCGGCGCCGGCCATCTCGACACCACCACCGATCCGGACCTGCTTGCCTGGGCGATCATCCTGTGGCTGGTCGTCAAGCTGCTTGCGGGCGGTGACCGGCGCCTCTGGCTGGTCGTCGGCCTGGTCGCCGGGATCGGCCTGGAGAACAAGGACACGCTCCTGTTCCTGGGGGCGGGCCTGGCCGTGGGTCTCGTCCTGACCCGGCACTGGGAGGTCGTGCGCTCGCCGTGGGCATGGGCGGCCATCGGCATTGCGCTCCTGATGTGGGCGCCCAACCTCGGCTGGGAGGCCGCGAACGGCTGGCCTCAGCTCACGATGGCGCAGGCTATCTCCCAGTACGCCGCCGACAACCGCGGTCAGGTCGTGCCGCTGCTGTGGCTCTTCACCGGCCCGCTCCTCTTCCCGGTCAGCGCCGCGGGTCTGATCTGGTTCCTGCGGTCCAGGGCCGCCGCCGCTTGGCGGGCGATCGGCATCGGGGCCCTGGTCGCGCTGGCGATCGTCGTGATCAGCGGCGGCAAGGCTTACTACGCCATCGGCAGCACGCCGGTGTTCATCGCGGCCGGGGCCATCCTCCTGGACCGCTGGCTGGCCCGCGGCCACTTCCGTTTCAAGGCGGCGAGCTTCGCGACGGCCGCCGCTCTCTCGGGCGCCCTCATCGCCTATCTGACCCTGCCGATCCTGCCGCTCGCGACGTACGCCGGGACGACGCTTCCGGCCACGGTTCCGGACGTCGCGAACACCGTCGGCTGGCCGCAGTTTGTCTCCACGGTCGAGGGCGTCGTGAATGGCCTGCCCGCGGACGAGCGAGCCCACGCGGTGATCCTGACCAACGACTACAGCGAGGCGAGCCCGCTCGTGCTGCTCGGCACCGGTCTGCCGCCGGTCTATTCGGGCCACAACTCTTTCTGGACCTGGGGACCGCCACCGGCCGACCTCACGGTGGTGGTGCACGTGGGCGACTGGAGACCTGCCGACTGGAGCCGGTTCTTCGTCGGCTGCCAGGTCGTCGCGACGATCGACAACGGGCTCGGCATAGACAACGGCGAGCAGGGAGAGCCCGTGTCGGTGTGCACCGGCCTTCGCGCGCCGTGGTCGACGATGTGGCCGCTGCTCCGGACCATCAGCTGACCGTAGAATGGCCGGCGAGTCGATGCCGTGACGTGGCCGACCGATTCCCCATCGCCGCACGAGGTCCCGCAGATGACCGAGAAACCGCCGCTGGATAGCTCGCCCTACGTGGCCGCCGGCGATCGATACGAGGCCATGTCCTACCGCCGGTCCGGCCGCAGCGGGCTGATGCTGCCGCTCCTGTCGCTGGGCTTCTGGCACAACTTCGGCGGCGAAACCTCGCTCAGCACCCAACGCGCCATCGTCCGGCGGGCCTTCGACCTCGGCATCACCCACCTGGACCTGGCCAACAACTACGGACCGCCCTACGGCTCGGCCGAAGAGAACGCCGGGCGCATTCTCCGGTCCGACTTTCGGCCGTACCGCGACGAGCTCGTGATCTCGACCAAAGCCGGCTGGGACATGTGGCCGGGTCCGTACGGCAATCTCGGCTCGCGCAAGTACCTGCTGGCGAGCCTGGACCGGAGCCTCGAGCGGCTCGGGCTCGAATACGTCGACATCTTCTACTCCCACCGCCTCGACCCGGACACGCCGCTCGAGGAGACGCTCGGCGCGCTCGACACGGCCGTGCGCCAGGGCAAGGCGCTGTACGCCGGCATCTCGTCGTACCCGCCCGCGGAGACGCGCCGCGCCGTCGAAATCATGCGGAGCATGGGCACGCCGCTGTTGATCCACCAGCCGTCTTACTCGCTCCTCAACCGCTGGATCGAGGACGGCCTCCTCGACGTCCTCGGCCAGGAGGGCGTCGGCTGCATCGTGTTCTCGCCGCTGTCCCAGGGCCAGCTCACCAACCGCTACCTCGGCGGCGTGCCGGCCGGATCGAGGGCGACGCACTCGCCGTTCCTCGGCGTCGAGGAGATCAACAAGAACATGCCGCGAGTCCGCGCCCTCGACGCGGTCGCCAGGCGTCGCGGCCAGAGCCTGGCCGAAATGGCCCTGGCCTGGGTGCTGCGCGATCCGCGGATCACCTCGGCGATCATCGGTGCCAGCTCGGTCGAACAGCTGGAGGACAACGTCAAGGCTCTGGCGAAGCTCGATTTCGAGCCCGAGGAGATGGCGGAAATCGACGCCATCCTGGCCGGGGGCAAATAGGCGCCGACATAGCGCCTGCGAGGGGAGTGCAAACGCGTTCGGTCGCGGCCCGCGCCCGCGGGCGGGCACGTTCTCGCCACATACGCCTGGTAGCAGTGGTGGCCGCGGACTTCGCCGGCCGCAGAGGCCGGGGCGCCGGGGTCTGAGCGTGGGAGGGGCTGATTCGTGCTCCGATGAGCGCTCGCGGGCCGCGTTTCGGGCGCCGGATTGCGGGCTGCACGCCCACTGCTGGCACCTGACGGAATTTGGGATCGGCCGCGCTCGCGCCGTCCAGGCCGCCGCGCCACGTCCTGCTCGCCGCGCCGCTCTGCGCGCGCCACATCTCGGGTTGGCGACCCATTCCGCGATGCCGTGTATGCTTAGGATCTCGTGAACGAATGGGCGCACCGGTCTGCGCCCCGGTAAAGCACCGTCCGATCTCGATCCACTTCTCGCCCTGACCGGTCCCGCTGCCTAAAGAGGATGCGGGTGGGCCACGTCAGGAGCATCTCCGTAATGTCTTCATATCAACTCGGGCTCGTGTCCGAGCGTCCGTCGACGCCCGTCCAGCCCACCCCGTCCGCCGGCCACACCGCGCCCTCCGGCGCGGGCGCCGGCCAGCCCGCCTCGTTCGCCCAGCTCGGGCTTACGCCCGACCTTCTTCGAACAGTCGCCGCCCAGGGCTACACCGAACCGACGCCCGTTCAGGCCCAATCGATCCCGATCGTTCTCGCCGGCCGCGATCTTCTTTCCAGCGCCCAGACGGGCACCGGCAAAACCGCGGCCTTCGTGCTGCCGATCCTCCAGCTCCTCAACGCCAGCCGCGTCGCGCCGCGTCCGCTGCCGGCCGGCCGGAGCCTGCCCCGCGGCGCAACCGGTCAGCCCATCCGCTGCCTGGTCCTGACGCCGACGCGCGAGCTCGCGCTCCAGATCGAGGAGAGCGTCCGAACCTACGGCGCCGCCCGACCGATCCGCTCGACCACGATCTACGGCGGCGTGGGCTTCCAGCCCCAGGTCAACTCGCTGCGCGGCGGCCCCGAAATCGTCGTCGCGACTCCTGGCCGGCTGCTCGACCATGCCGGCCAGGGAACGATCGACCTCGGGTCGGTCGAGATCCTCGTCCTCGACGAGGCCGATCGCATGCTCGACATGGGCTTCATCCGCGACATTCGCCGGATCCTCGCCCTGCTGCCGGCGCGGCGCCAGAACCTGCTCTTCTCCGCGACGTTCTCCGACGAAATCCGCGAGCTGGCGGCGGGGCTCCTCCACGAGCCGGCCGAGGTCCAGATCGCCCGCCGCAACGCCGCAATCGAGCTGGTCCGCCAGGTCGTCTATCCCGTCGACCGCGAGCGCAAGCGCGAGCTGCTGAGCCATCTCATCAGCAGCGGCCGGATCGATCGGGCGCTCGTCTTCACCCGAACCAAGCACGGCGCCAACCGCCTGGCCGAGCAGCTCGGCCACGACGGCATCCTGGCCGCCGCGATCCACGGCAACAAGAGCCAGAGCCAGCGCGTGCACGCCCTGGACGACTTCAAGGCCGGACGGGTCGCCGTCCTGGTTGCCACCGAGATCGCCGCGCGCGGACTCGACATCGACGGCCTGCCGCACGTCGTCAACTTCGAGCTGCCGACGGTCGCCCAGGACTACGTCCATCGCATCGGCCGGACGGGCCGGGCGGGCATGGAAGGCGACGCCGTGTCGCTCGTCTGCATCGACGAAAACCTGCTGCTGGCAGACATCGAAACCCTGCTGCGCCAGCCCGTTCGCCGCGAAGTCGTGCCGGGCTTCGAGGTCGACCGCTCGATCAAGCGCGAGCCCATCCGGCAGCGCTCCGGCGACGTCCGGCCGAATTCCGGCCGGCGACCGAGCGCGCCCCGGGCCGCCGCCCCCGGCGGCTTCCGCCAGTCCCAGCCGGCCCCGGCGCCGTATCGTCAGGCCGAGCCCCGGGCCGCGCGACAGGCCGCGCCGGCCCGACCGCGTCCGATGGCGCCGTCCGAGTACCGCCCGGCCGCGCTGAGCGGCTTCAACCAGTCCGCGCCGGTCGAACCGCGCCGCGGCCCGGTCGGTGGCTTCCGCCGGCCCGTGCCGAGCGACTTCGGCCAGGCCGCCCCGGCCCAGTCACGCCGGCCGGCCCCGAGTGGAACCTCCATCGGATACGCGCCGGCTCGCCGGCCGTACAGCGGCGGCGGCTCCACGGCCCGGCAAGCCTCGCCGTACCGGCCGCAGAGGCAGGCGGCATCCAGCGGTCAGGCCAACGGCGGCTACCGTTCGGAGCAGCGCAACGCCCCGGCTTCGCTGCCGGGTGAGCGCATCGCCCGCCAGGGCAACCGAGAGGGCTGACCGCTCGAGCCGCGACCGGCCGCGACGGCCGCGACGAGCAGCCCGGTCAGCGCACGCGGAATGGTGCGCCGTGGCCGGGGATGACGACGTCGGCACCGTCGAGCAGCCGGCGGCGGTTGCGAGCCAGTTCGGCCGGGTCGAGCGAGTACGGATCCACCTCGGGCGTGCGATCTGAGCGCCACCACAGATGCGTGAAGGCATGGCGGCCTTCGGCCGTGTCGACGATCAGGCTGGCGTCCTGAGGGGAGTGGCCCGGAGTGACCCAGATCGTGGTGTTCGGTGCGAGCTTGAAGCCTTCGCCCTGGTGTTGATCCACGCGGTCGTCGCGGCGGGTCGATCGGTAGTCGACGATCTCCGCGTTGCGGAACAGGGCGATGTTGACGGTGTGGTCCAGGTGGTGGTGCGAGACGAAGACGTGGGTCACGTCGTCGGGCAGGATGCCGAGCCGCTCGAGCGGATCGAGGATCATCGCGCGGCGCTTGACCATGCCCGGATCCACGACTATCACGCGGTCGGCGTCGCGGACGAGGCCCACGGTTCCCGCGACCGATGGTGAGTCGGCGTAGCCGACGACCAGGACGTCGACTCGGGCGGGTGCGATCCCTTCGACCATTGGTCCTCCTCGATCCGCGATAACCAAGCTCGGTCAATTGTGGCCCAGATCGGATGCAGCTCTCGGCCGTCGCGACAACAGGCTCCGCCTTCAGGCTTTCGCAAGGTAGCGGGGCGCAGATTGGGGAAGTCCCAGACATCCCGGTCGCCGTCGAGGTCGGCCGTACACCAGGAACGAGGCGGATCCATGGCAATCGTCGGCATGCACCGCGGCGCAATCTCCGGTTTGACCCACGTCCATCTGCAGCGCCGGAACAAGGACGGCCGCCGCCGGTCATGGGTCGAGATGCCGACTGCCGCGCGCGGCTCGGGCAAGTCCGGTTCGAGCATGGCGCGCCTGCTGGCCGGGTCCGGCGTGGACATCCATGCCTGGAACAAGACCCTGGCTCGCGCCGAAGCCCAGGCCTTCGCCGAGGATCGGACCGAGCGGAGCGGCTGGTTCGGCTGAGCCGAGTCGCCGCCCCGCAGGGCCGCCGCAGGCTACGCGGCCTCGGGCGATCCCTCGAGGGAGACCGGCGCCGTTTCGGCGACGGTCTCCCGGGCCCGCAGCCGCCGCCACGTTCGGCGCATCAGCCACGCGAACACGATCCCGACGACCACCTGCCCGTGCTGGCCGACGAGTTCCATGATTGGGCTCAGAGCAACCAGGCTGAAGAGGACGCCCGCGGCCACGGCGTAGCGGTGTCGGTCGGTCCAGCCGGGCCGGGCCGAGGAGCGCATCAGCCACCACCCCGGCACGGCCGCCAGGGCGATCATCCCCAGCACGCCGTCGAGGGGCGAGAGACCCAGGCCGCGCGTGAACGACAGGACGAAGACCCCGGCCGCCGACCCGAAGCAGGCAAGGACGACGCGCCTGGGGGTTGGAGCCGCGCCCGAACCGGGCGCGATCTGGATGGAGGCGGGCAGACGGCGGGCCAGCCGGACCAGCGCCGCGATCGCGGCCAGGCAGGCGATGATGTAGATGCCCTGCACCGGCAGCTTGTAGAAGACGAGCCAGAAGGCGATGACGCCAACGTAGCCGATCGTCGCCTTCTTGAGCCACCGGGCGCTGACCCAGGGCTCGTTGCGCCGGGCCGGGTAAGCCAGCATCACCAGGAAGATGGGGATGGCGATGCTGATGATCGCGTGATAGAGCGCCATCTCGGTCACCCAGACCCAGTTGACGCCGCCGAGCCAGCCGTATGGGCCAAGGCCCTTTGCCGCGCCGGCGGGGTCGAAGAAAGTCCGAACGGCAATCCCCTCTTCGGCAATGGCGTAAGCCACACCAAGAGCGAGGATCGTCGGCCAGCCCTTGCCCCAGCGGAGTGTCGTCTCGCGGATGAGGATCGCGCCGCCGCCGTACATCAGGCAGAGCATCCAGCCGAAGAAGATGTAGGAGTACCAGGGAGTGGCGCCGGAGCACATCTCGGCGATGAGCGGTGAGAGCAGGTACAGGGCCATGCCCGGACCGAGGGCCCGGCGCCCGGGTCGGCGCAGGTGTGGCCTGCCGACGTGCGGCCGGCCGAGGTGCGGGCTCCGGAGCCGGCCGCGCAGGCGCTCGAATCTGGACGGCTGTAGCTCGAATGCGGGGCTGGGAGGCGGCGTCTGGTCGTTCATGCCGACGATGGTCGGTTCGGCGGGTGAGGCGCCCGTGAGACCTCGATGAGATGTCGATGAGACGCCTCTCGCTCGGCCACCGGGCTCAACGGCGGGTCACGGTTGCCACGTATCCGAAGGCTTCATCTGCGACGACCCCGGGGGTCAACCCTGAACTTGAGCGGGCGCGGCCCTCACGGAGCAATCTCGATCGCCGTGGTTCCGGCGCGCCCAGAACGGGCGGGCGGCTCACGGCTGGGAACGAGCAGCCTCCGGTGCGCCGCTCTCCGGCATGAGGGGCAGCCAGAAGCTGAAGACCGCCCCTCCCCGCGGCCGATTCTCGGCCTTGATGCCGCCGTGGTGAGCCTCCACGATGGACCGCGCGATCGCCAGCCCGAGCCCGGAACCGGGCGTCGAACGGGCGGCGTCGGCGCGGTAGAAACGGTCGAAGACGCGCGGCAGATCCGCCTGCGCCAAACCCGGCCCGTGGTCCGATACGGCGACGATCGCGGCGCCGTCGCGTGCTGCCAGCTCCATCTCCACGTCGCCGCCGCCGTGGCGCTGGGCGTTGTCGACGAGGATCCAGATCAGCCGCGTGATCGCGCCCTTGTCCGCCTCCACGATCGCTTTCTCGGTCGTCGCCCGGACCGGCCGTCCCTGCCGCGTGGCCTTCTGGGCCACTTCGTCGACCAGGCCACTGAGGTCCACCGGACGCGACTCGAGCGGCGCCCCGGAGTCGGCGCGGGCGAGGAGCAGCAGGCCGTCTACGAGGTCGCTCATTCGGGCGGATTCGGTGGCGATGTCGGCGATGGCGTCGGCCCGGTCCGCGGCCGGCACGTCCGGATGCTCGCGCAGGAACTCCGAGTTCGTGCGGATCGTGGTCAGCGGCGTCCGCAGCTCGTGCGACGCGTCGGCGACGAACTGGCGCTGGCCGGCGAGCGAGCTCGTCAGGCCGCTCCGGGCAGCGGCGAGCCGGTCGAGCATGCCGTTGAAGCTTTCGGTCAGGGCGCCAACCTCGTCGCGGGCCTTGACGGGCGACAGCCGCCGGCCGAGGTCGCCGGTTCGACCCACTTCTTCGGCGGTGGTCGCAAGCAGGCGCAGTGGCCGCAGCGCGCGCCCCACTACGAGCCAGCTGACGACGGC